>Ga0213872_10001905_pt1 | contig 12804 bp, 14 predicted proteins | sample VelepicomBERX_R2_FD_160071 | JGI IMG/M metagenome (GOLD analysis project Ga0213872, IMG submission 160071) | Rhizosphere microbial communities from Vellozia epidendroides in rupestrian grasslands, the National Park of Serra do Cipo, Brazil - RX_R2 | ecosystem: Host-associated > Plants > Roots >...
AGCACTCCCACCGGGCCGACCGGAGCCGCCAGGGCGAAGCCGATCGCCAGTCCCCGCAGGAACAAAAGATATTGCATCATGGTTCCTACTTACGGTCTTGGGCCGCCCGACACCAGCATTAATTGGTTAATTCCAGGGCTCCGAAACGCCACACCAGCCAGAAACCCAAGGCCAGAAAAGGGCCGAAAGCTATCCTTGTTTGTCCCGATGGCCGTGTGATCAAGGCCCAAACCAAACCACCGACCGAAGCGATCAGCACCACCGACGGCAAAGCCTGCCAACCGACCCAAGCGCCCGCCGCCGCCAGCAATTTGGCATCGCCCAAACCAAGCCCGTCGCGGCCGCGGATCTTGCGGTAGAGAAGCGCTATCCCGGCGAAGACCAGAAACCCCGCCGCGGCGCCGATCAGCCGCGCCGTCAGCTCGGGCGGCTGCAGCCAGGCCAGCGCCAGACCGGCCGGGATCAGCGGCAAAGTGAGATAATTGGGAAGGATCATCGACCTCGTATCGATGACCGCCGCCCAGATCAGGATCGCGGCCAAGGCCACATCCAGGATCACGGCACCGCCGGACGCATCGAGGTCAGACGGCCCAGCAATTCGTCGGTCAGAGCCTTGGCGTCGTCATTGTCGTGCAGCACGTGCGGCGTGATGAAGATTATCAATTCGGTGCGGTTGCGATTGTCGCTCTGCTGGCCGAACAGGGGACCGAGCAGCGGAAGATCGGACAGCAGCGGCAAGCCGTTGCGGCCCACCGAATTATTCTCGGCGATCAGCCCGCCCAGCAGCACGGTCTGGCCGCTTTGCACAGTGACCGAGCTTTCGATGCGGCGCTGTTCGATATTGGGGGTGAGCGGATTGGTGGCCGACGGCACCACGTCGCTGACTTCCTGAGCGATATCGAGACTGACCATTCCCGCCTCGTTGGCATGCGGCAGGACGCGGAGAATCACCCCGGTATCATGATATTCGACCGAGCTGACGATGGGAGGGCTGGAGGTCAGGGTGCTTACCGCCTGCTGGGTGAGAAGCGGGGTCTGGGTGCCGACCTTGAGAAGCGCTTCCTTGCTGTCGGTGACCAGGAGTTGCGGCGAAGACAGAACCTTGCTGTCGGTGACCTGATCCAAGGCCGAGATGATGACCGACGGATTGCCGATGGTGCCCAAGACGCCGTTGAAGCCGGGCGCGATGCCGCTGATGGTGCCCGCCGTGCTGCCGGCATTGAAGCCGACCGAGCTGTCCTGTTCCAAAAGCTTGGTGCCGCGCAGGAAATATTGCACGCCGAACTGCAAATTCTTGTTGAGGGTGACCTCGACGATGGTGGCCTCGATCAGAATTTGCGCCGGCTTGGCGTCGAGCTGGGCCAAGGCCGTCTCAATGGTGCGGGCCTCCGCCTGATTGGCCATCACCAAAAGCGCGTGGCTGGCGGGATCGGGGATGATCTTGGGACCATTGCCGCTATCGCCGGCGTCAAGGGTCTCGGTCTCGGGCTCGCTCAGGGCCTTGTCGGATGAGGCGAAGCCGGCGGAACTGGTCGGGGCGGCGCCGCTTGGCGCGGCGGGGGTGACCGTCGCCGCCTGGGTGGTGATCTTGGTCCCCACCGTGCCGGACGGCAAAGCCGCATTGCCGGCCTCCACCGCGCCGGTGTTGGTGAAGAGGCGGCTCAGCAATTTCGCCACGGTGGCCACCTTGGCGTAATGCACCTGATAGACATGCAGGCTGCGCTCGCCGGCGCCGACCTGATCGAGCCGGGCGATCCAGGCGCCGGCTCCGTCAAGACCGCTGGCCTGGCGCGACACCACCATCACCGCGTTCAACCGCTCCACCGCGCTGAAGCGGACTATGGAGCCTTCGGCGGCGGCGGCGCCGCCCTGGCCATAGAGCGATCGCAGTTCCTCGACCATGGTCTTGGGGCGCGCGTGATGCAGCGGGTAAATCCCCACCGACTGATTGGCCAGCCAATCCTGGTCGAACAGACGCGCCGCGTCGATCAAAGCGCGGCGCTCCTCGGCGCCGCCGGTGACCAGCAGCAGATTATGCTCGGGATCGGCGGCGACGGCGCCGGCCATTTGATAAAGCGGCTCGATCAGCTTTTGCAGGGCGGCGGCGGAGGTGTGGTTGGCGACATAGACGCTGATGGCATAACCGGGATCCTTGGCGCCGAGCTTCGGTCCCGGCAGGGCTTGCCGTGCATTGGCCGCCAGCACCACCCGATAGAGAGTGTCGCCTTTGATGAGGGTGGCGCCATTCAGCCGCAAGATGCCGTCCAGCGCTTCCAGCGCCTGCTCGCGATTGAGTTTCTGCGGCGACACCATGGTCACCACCCCATCCACCCGCTCATCGACGGTGTAAGGCAGGCCGAGCGCGTCGCCCAGCACCGCGTCGATCACGGTGCGCAGACTGGCCTTGTCGAAATTGAGGGCGATGGTGCCCGGTTCCTGCAGGGCCAACCTGCCGCCGAAGGTCACGGGCGGCACGCCCTTCAAGATGATCGGCTCGCTGAGGGAGGCGGCCACGACCACACGGCTCGGCGCCACCAGAGGCGGCGGCACCTGGGTGGACAGATGCAGTTCGCCGAGCACCGTGGATGCGGAAACCGAAGACGCGGCCGGACGTGGATTATTGTTGCAAGCGGCCAGTAACGCCGTCAGTGCGACGGAGATGGCCCAGGTAAGACGAACGGACACGCAATACCCCCCTGATCTCCCATGACTATAGCGCAAAATCGCGAAAACTCCACGCAGCAAGCAAAGCCGCCAATATTTAAAGAATATTTTGTTACATAAGGATTGCCTTGTCCGCGAGCCTGCGGCGGGAGTAGGCTTTTTCTCTTAAAGCCGTGATGCGGAGCCCAAATGAGTTCGGCCAGTGCCAAAGGCGATGTGACGCGACTGCCGCAGGCGCTCGATCCGGCCGTGCTGGCATCGATGGTGTCGCCGGCTTTTCTGCTCGACAACAAGATCCTGCCGCTGGCGATGACCGCCGATCTGTTCTCGGTGGCGATGCCGCCGCCGATCGATCATGGGCTGGTGGAAGCGTTGGAAATGGCGGTGGGCCGCCGGGTCTCCGCCGTCGAACAGGATGCCAAAGCGGTGACGCAGGGGTTGGAGCGCCTGTTCGCCGGCGATAAGTCGGTGCTGCAGAAGATCGTCGAGGATCTGGCGCCCGAGAACCCCGACGAGGATGTCGATCGCCTGAAGGATCTCGCCAGCGAGGCGCCGGTGGTCAGGCTGGTGTCGCATCTGATCGAAGAGGCGATCAGAAGCCGGGCGTCGGACATCCATATCGAACCCTATCCCGATCGGCTGGCGGTCAGGCTGAGGATCGACGGCATGCTGCGGGATCAACCTTCGCCGCCGGTCAGCCTGGCCCGGGCCGTGGTGTCCCGGATCAAGATCCTGGCCAATCTCAATATCGCCGAGCGCCGTCTGCCGCAGGATGGCCGGGTGGCGCAAGCGGTGCTGGGGCACGCGCTCGATCTCCGGGTCTCGACGGTGCCGACCGTGCATGGGGAGAGCGTGGTGATCCGCCTCCTCGACCAGTCGGCGGGGATCCGGCCCTTGGCGGAGCTGGGGCTGCGCCCCGCCGATGAGGAGCTGCTCAAGCAACTGACCGCTTTGCCCAACGGCATGGTGTTGGTCACCGGCCCCACCGGCAGCGGCAAGACCACGACGCTTTACACAGCGCTGCAATTGATCGATGCGGGATCAAGGAAAGTGCTGACCATCGAGGATCCGGTGGAATATCACATGGCGCGGGTCAATCAGATCCAGGTCAAGCCGCAGATCGGCCTCTCCTTCGCCAATATCCTGCGCAGCATCGTGCGCCAGGATCCCGACGTCATCATGGTCGGCGAGATGCGGGATTACGAGACCGCCGACATCGCGGTGCATGCCGCCCTGACCGGCCATCTGGTGCTGTCGACGCTGCACACCAATTCGGCGGCGGGCGCCATCACCAGGCTGATCGATATGGGGGTCGAGCCCTTCCTGCTGACCTCGACGCTCCGCGCCGTGATCGGCCAACGCCTGGTGCGCACCCTCTGCCCGCATTGCAAAAGGGGCTGTCCGGCTTGCGGCCAGACCGGCTATCTGGGGCGGATCGGACTGTTCGAAGTGATGCCGATGACCGACGCCATCCGCGATCTCACCTTGGCCAAAGCCAGCGCCGAGGAAATCGACCAGGCGGCGCGGGCCGGCGGCATGATCTCGCTGAAGGAAGACGGCATGAGCAAAGTGCGGGCCGGCCTCACCAGCCAAGAGGAAGTCCGGCGGGTGGTCGAACTGAGCTGAGATGGCGCATTTCGCTTACAAATCCATCGCTCCCGACGGCAGCGTCACCCATGGCAGACTGGAAGCCCGCGATGCCGAGGCGGTGAAACGCCATCTGCAAAGCCAGGGCTTTCTGCCGATCGAGACCAAAGAGATCGCCGCGGCTCCCCACCGACGCAAGGCCAGTCCGCGGCATCTGGCGGTGGCGACCCAGGAAATGGCCATGCTGCTGTCCGCCGGCCAGACGGTGGAACAGGCCTTGGCTTTGCTGTCCGAGGCGGCGCCCAAATCTCTGCGCGACGCCATTGCCCAAGCCCTCGCCCAGCTGCGTCAAGGCGCCAGCCTGACCGATGCGCTGGCGGCGGGCGGGCGATTTCCGCCGGTCTATCTCGCCATGGTGCAGGCGGGAGAAGCCAGCGGCGCTCTGGCCGAGCAGCTGGCGCAATTGGCCCAGATGCTGGAGCGCTCGGCCAAGCTCAGGGATCAGCTGATTTCGGCGGTGATCTATCCCGCCTTGTTGATCCTGGTGGCGATCTCGGCGGTGATGCTGCTTTTGGGATTGGTGGTGCCGCAATTCGCGCCGCTGTTCGCCGATGCACAAAAGGAACTGCCCTTCGCCACCCGTGCCGTTCTCGAAGCGTCGCGATTGTTCCGCGAAGACGGATGGATCGCGCTGGTCGTGGTTTCGCTGGCGCTGTTGGCATTGGCGGCGGCGTTGAAGCGGCGCGGTTTCGCCGAATGGTGCGACGATGCGCTGCTCCGGGTTCCGATTATCGGTCCGCTGCTGATACTGGCCGCCAGCGGACGCTGGATGCGGGTGCTGGCGCTGCTGCTGAAGGGCGGAGTGCCGCTGCCCAACGCCCTCGATCTGGTAAGTCCGGTCGCCGGGCACCGCCGACTGCAATCGATGCTGGCCGGAATGCGATCCGGCATCAAGGACGGCAAGGGTCTGACCGCATCTCTGCCGGCCAATCCGCCGCTGCCCGATCTGGCCTTGCCGATGCTGAAAGTCGGCGAACAAGGGGGCCGGCTGGAGGACAGCCTCGGTCACTTGGCTGAATTGTTCGATAATCGTCTGGAACAGTCGCTGAAACGGGCTTTGGCCATCTTTGAACCGGCCTGTGTTCTGCTTCTCAGCCTGATGGTGGGCACCATCATCATTTCCATCCTCCTTGCTGTGGTATCGATAAATGACCTCGCGCTCTAAATCCGAAGACGGATTCACTCTCATCGAACTGCTGGTGGTTCTGGTGATCCTTGGTCTGTTGGCCGGATTGGTCGGACCCAAGGTGCTCGGCTATCTCGGCAGTTCGCGCACCAAGACCGCCAAATTACAGATCGAACAGCTGTCGGCGGCCTTGGATCTCTACAAGCTCGATATGGGCGCCTATCCCGAGGAATTGGCGGCCCTGGTCGCCGCTCCCACCGGCGCCGGTCAATGGCACGGCCCCTATCTGGCCAAGGGCACTGTGCCGAACGATCCCTGGGGTCACGCCTATCACTATCGCCAGCCCGGCCAGCATGGCGACTATGATCTCTGGAGCTATGGCTCGGACAATCAAGAGGGCGGCGAAGGCGAGGCCCAGGATGTCACCAGCTGGTAAATCCGGCTTCACCCTGATCGAACTTCTGGTCACCCTGGCGTTGGCCGGTCTGTTGCTGGCGCTGGTGCCGCCGCTTTTGGGCAAAGGCACCGACGCGGCCAGGCTGAAGCATGACAGCCGGATCTTGGCCGCCCAATTGCGGCAGGCCCGCAGCCAGGCGATCGCCAGCGGCAAGATGGTGACGGTCATCCCGCATGCCAGCGAAGGCGTCACCGTCAGCGGGGATGTCGAAATCCGCTTCTTCCCGGATGGCAGCGCCAGCGGCGGCGCGGTCGAACTGGCCAATAAGTCGGGGGTCGCGCGTCTCAGTGTGGATGGGCTGACCGGCGCGGTCGGGCGATGAAACAGCAAGACGGCTTCACCCTGATCGAAATGCTGTGCGCCTTGGCGATCCTGGCTTTGGTGCTGGGGGTGTCCTTGCGCATCCTCGCCGGCAGCACGGCGGGAGCGTCGGCGGGGCGCGATTATGGCCGGTTGCTGGCGGTGGCCGAGGCGCATCTGAGCGCGCTCCAGACCAGCGACCATGTGATCCCCGGCGAGCGCCATGGCGACGGCTGGAGCGAGAAGGCAGTGCGCGCCGACGACCCTGCCTTCGCCGGCGCCGCCGCCTTGAAGGTCCTGGCTTGGCGCTTGGAAGCGACCGCCCGCTCCGCCGACGGCCGCAGCGTCACCCTGACCAGCGTCAGGCTGGAGCCGCCGCAATGAAGCAGGAAGCAGGCTTCACTTTGATGGAATTGCTGCTGTCGATGACGCTGCTGTCGCTGCTGCTGGTGGCGCTGTTCGGCGGGCTGCGCTTTGTCGGGCGCGGCGGCGATCGCATCGAGAAAATAGTCGAGGAAAGCGACCGGCTCGATCTGGTGCGAGACGTGCTCAGCCGCGAGGTCGCCGAGCTGTTCCCGGTCAAGGGCGGCGATAAGCTGCTCTTCACCGGCCAGCCCGACCGTCTCGCCTTCCCGATCTTGCGGAGCGGGCTGACCTTGGCGGTATTCGACATCGACGGCGACAAATTATTCTATCGCGAATATCCCTTCCTGGCCGGCGAGACCGTGGCGGTGGCGGAGAAGCCGAGCCGCTCGACGCTGCTGCTGGAGGCGCATGGCAGGCTCGCCTTCCGCTATCGCGGTCGCGATCCGCTATGGCGGGAAGCGTGGGCGGAGCCCGCCGCCCTTCCCCGCGAGGTGGCGTTCGATGCCGGCGGCTGGCCCGAACTGGTGGCGCGCCCGCATGCCGAGGCGCAGCCATGAGAGACGAAAAGGGCATTGCCCTGGTCATCGTGCTGTGGGGGGTGACTTTGTTGTCGCTGATGGCCGCCACTCTGGCGCAGGCCGGCGGATTGGCGGCGCGGCGCGCCCTCAATGAGGTGGAGGCGGCGCAGGTCCGCTCCCGCCTCGACGAGGCGGTGGCGGCTGCGGTGATCGCGCTTGGCCAGCCGGTCAAGCCGTGGCGGGCGGATGGGTCTTTGCACCGGCTCGAGCTTCCCGGCGCCAATGCCGAAATCCGCGCCATCGCCGAAGCCGGAAAGATCGATCTCAATCACGCGCCGCCCGAGCTGATCCAGACCCTGTTCCAACGCCTGGGCGGCCAGCCGCCGGTGTTGAAGCGGCCACTTCTGGCGGTGGCGGAACTCGCTTCTTCCGACCTCTATCGCAAGCTCGAGCCCCTGGTCACCGTCCATAATCAGGGCGGCAAGGTGGATTGGCGGCTGGCCGATCCCAAGGTGCTGTCGCTGCTGCCGGGATTGAGCGAGAGCCAGGTCGCGACCCTGGTGGCCATGCGCAGCCAAAGCCAGTACACTCCCGATGCGACGCTGACCGAGCTCCTGACCCGGGCCGGCGCGGGGGCGGCGGAGGAAGGCGGAGCCAGGATGGTCACCCTCGAAATCAAGCTCACTTTGGCGAGCGGGGCGAGCGCCTCCGCCAAGATCCTGCTGCAGACCGGAATTCCCTATCGCGTCTTCGAATGGCGGGTCGGCGGATGACTCTCCTCTCGCTGTGGACTTGGTGGTGGCGCGAGATCGAAGGCCTGTCGCCCAAAAAGCAGGCCGTCGCCACCTGGCAAAATGGCCGCATCTCGCTGGCCGGCGAGACCGGCGGCAGCTTGCTGCTGCGCCTGCCGGAACAGAAGATCTGGCAGCGGCAATTCACCATGCCGCGTTCGGCCAAGCCCTTCCTGCGCCAGATCTTCCAAAACGAGATGGACCGCCGCACCCCGTGGCGGGCCGATCAGGTCTATTTCCATCTCGGCGCCGAGCGGCAGAATGACGAGCTGGCGGTGACCTTGTCCTTGCTGCCGAAGGCGGCGGTGGAACCGGCCTTGGCGGAATTGGCGCGGAAAAATCTTGCCGCCGATCGTCTTGAACTCAAGCAAGGCGGGCCCGCCGTCGCCCTGGCCGACGGCCAGCCGGTGGCGATCGAAGCGGAGGGCCGCGCCCGCCGCCGGCTGGTGGCGATCATCGTGGGTGCGGCTTTGCTGTCATTGATCGGCCAGAATTTGACCCAGCTGATCCTCGATCAGCGGCTGGATCAGGTGCGAAGCCAAGCCGCCGCCACCCGGTCCCTGGCCGCGGAAAACGCCAAGCTCGCGCGCCGCCAGCATTTCCCCAGCCTGCGCCGCCAGGAGGTGGCGCCGCAATTGGCCAGGCTGGAGGCTTTGAGCCGGGCGCTGCCGGACGATAGCTGGGTGGAGGAGATCAGTCTCAAGGACGGCCAGGTCGAATTGACCGGCATTTCCGCTGATCCCGCCAGATTGCTCGGCCTGTTGCAGGCCAATGGCTTCAAGGACGCCGAATTCAAGGGTCCGACCATCAAGGCCGAAAACGGCCAGATCTTCCATGTGAGCGCCCATGCGCCTTGAGATGACGCCCTTCATCAGCCGCGCTTTGGCATTGTTGCTTGGCCTGGCCATGATTTTGCTGGTGTGGGCCGGGATGGTGCAGCCCTTCCTTGGCGAAAATCGGCTGGTCCAGACCTGGCGCTTGCAGGCCGACCAGCGCCGCATCGCCGAACGCCAAGGGCAATTGGCGGCGGAGAGGGCCAGACTGAACGAAGCCGGACCGGCCACCGATGATTTCCTGACCGGCGCCAATGCCGCTTTGGCCGCCGCCGATCTGCAAGGAAAATTGAAGCCCGCCCGCGGCAACATCGTCAGCGTCGAGCCGATCCCGTTCCCCGACGAGGAGGGATTTCACCGCGCCGGCCTTCGCCTCAAACTGACCCTGCCGCAGGACGCGCTGCCTGGATTGCTGCATGATATCGAAGACAGCGAGCCGCGCTTGTTCATCTCGTCCTTGTCGATCAAGGCGGTCAATGGCGATTTGACCCTATCGATCGACCTGTTCGGCTATCTGGCCAACGAGCCGGGCAAATCCTCGGGTGAGGCGGCTCCCATCCTGCCGCCTCTGGCCAATTACGGCGAATTGCTGCACCGGCCGCTTTTCACCCCCACGCGCCGCCCCAGCGGCGCGGTGGCGGCGGCGCAATTGGCCTCCAATTCCCTGCGCCTCGCCGGATTGGTGGCGGAGGCCGGTCATACCGTGGCGCTGATCCATCTGGATGAGCGCAAGACCGAAGTCAGGGTAGGTTTGGGCGCCAGTCTCAATGGCTGGCAGGTGGCGGCGATCGACGCCAAAGGCTTGGATCTGGCGGCGGGTCGCCAGCATGTGCATATCGGATTGAAACAGGCGATCCCGCCATCGCCGGAATGATTGAGAGGGATTGATGTTTCGTCCACGCCGTTCCGTCCTCTATATGCCGGGATCCAACCCGCGCGCCTTGGAAAAGGCGCGCACGCTGGCCGCCGACGGGCTGATCTTCGATCTCGAGGACGCGGTGGCGCCGGACGCCAAGGAATTGGCGCGGACCCAGGTGGTGGACGCCATCAAGCAAGGCGGCTACGGCAAGCGCGAGATCCTGGTGCGGGTCAATGGGCTCAATACGCCTTGGGGCGAAGCGGATCTCAAGGCCGCGGCAGGCTCCGGCGCCGACGGCGTATTGCTGCCCAAGGTGGAGAGCGCCGATCAGGTCAAAGCGGCGGGAGCTTTGGCCGGCGGCATGCCGATCTGGTGCATGATGGAGACGCCTTTCGGCATCCTGCGGGCCGAGGAAATCTGCGGCGCTTCGAAGTCGGTCGCCGGTCTGGTGATGGGCACCTCGGATCTGGCCAAGGATCTGCACGCCGCCCATACCAGGATGCGTCTGCCGATGCTGGTGTCGCTCGGCCATTGCCTGCTGGTGGCGCGCGCCTATGGGGTGGCGATCCTCGACGGGGTCTATCTCGATCTGGAAGATGAGGAAGGCTTCGCCGAGTCCTGCCGCCAAGGCGTCGAACTCGGTTTCGACGGCAAGACCCTGATCCACCCGAAAACCATCGCCGCCGCCAATCACGCCTTCGCGCCGTCGGAGGCCGAACTGGCCTGGTCGAGAAAGATCATCGAAGGCCATCGTCAGGCCACCGAGAAGGGCGCCGGCGTGGTGGTGGTGGATGGCAAGCTGGTGGAACAGCTGCATGTCGACAATGCCGAAAGATTGGTGGCCTTGGCGGCGATGATCGCGGAGAGCGAAGCATGAGCAAGGCCGATCCCGGCAATTATTTCGAGGATTTCGCGCTCGGCCAGGAGATCCTGCATCCCACTCCGCGTACCGTGACCGAAGGCGATGTGGCGCTTTACGCCGCGCTCTATGGCGGCCGCTTCGCCCTGGCCTGTTCCGACGAGTTCGCCAGGTCTTTGGGGTTCCGGCGGGCGCCGATCGACGATCTTCTGGTGTTCCATCTCGTGTTCGGCAAAAGCGTGCCGGACATCTCGATCAATGCGGTGGCCAATCTCGGCTATGCCGAGGGCAAATTCGGGGTGCCGGTCTATCCGGGCGACACTTTGTCGGCCAAATCGACGGTGATCGGGCTCAAGGAGAATTCCAACCGGCAGACCGGCATCGTCTATGTCCGGACCCGCGGCATCAATCAGCTGAGCGAAACCGTGGTGGAATTCGTCCGCTGGGTGATGGTCAGGAAGCGCGACCCCAATTCACCCGCCCCCGAAGCCACGGTTCCGGCCACGCTGGATCATGTGAAAGAGATCGCGAGCGAGATCAACTTCGCCAACTTCCAGACCGAATTGTCGGGCTCGCCTTACCTCTGGGAGGACTATCAGATCGGGGAGACCATCGAGCATGTCGACGGCATGACCATCGAAGAGGCCGAGCATATGATGGCGACCCGGCTTTATCAGAATTCCGCCAAGGTGCATTTCAACCAGCATCAATTCGGCCGCCGCCTGATCTATGGCGGCCATATCATCAGCCTGACCCGATCTCTAAGCTTCAACGGGCTGGGGAACGCGGTGAAGCTGGCCGCCATCAATGGCGGCAAACATATCGCGCCGACCTATGCGGGCGACACCATCTATGCCAGCTCCAAGGTGCTGGACGCCTGGTCACTGCGCAGCGGCGTCGGGGCGCTCAGGATCGAGACCAACGCCTATAAGAATGGGGAGGATCACGTGCTGTCATTCGATTACACAATTCTGATCCCGAGCCGTCGATGAGACGGCTCCTTCTCGCCCTCGCCCTGCTTGTGGCCGGGCCATTGGCCTGGGCGCAACAGCTGCCGATCCTGTTCGTGCATGGCGATCAGGAGAGCGCCACCATCTGGCAGACCCAGATCTGGCGCTTCGAAAGCAATGGCTATGATCCGAAGCTGCTGTCCGCCATCTCCTTTTCCCATCCCAAGCATCGCGACTTCGACCATCAGCCGCAGGCCAATCGCAGTTCCACCGCCGACGAACTGGCCGAACTGAGCGCCATGATCGACAAAGTGCTGGCGGAGTCCGGTCAGACCAAGCTGGTCTTGATCGCCTCGTCGCGCGGCGGCAATTCGGTCAGAAACTTCATCAAGCATGGCGGCAAGGACAAGGTGGCGCTGGCCATTCTATGCGGCACGCCAAATCACGGGGTCTATCGCCTGCCCTTCCGCTGGGATGTGGAATTCAACGGCATCGGGCCGTTTCTGCGCGGTCTCAACGATCCGGAGACGGTGGACGGCGTCCGCTACGTCACCTTGCGCAGCGACCATAACGACAAATTCGCCCAGCCCTTCGGCCAATATGTCGGATTTCCCCATATCCCGACCTTTGTCGGCAGCGACGGCCCGGCCCTGAAAGGCGCCCAGAACATCGTTTTGCCCGGGCTCGATCATAAAGAGGTGGCGTTCCACCGGCTGGCCTTCGCCCAGCTCTATCAGGCGGTGACCGGAACCGAGCCGCAAACCCTGGATTTCGTCGAGGAGGCGGCGCCTGCCTTGAGCGGCGTGGTCAGCGGCTGGGAAAATGAGGCGCCGACCAATCTGCCATTGGCCGACGCCGCCGTCCAAGCCTTCGAGGTCCTGCCGACCAGCGGTGAACGCAAGGGCGACGCCGTCTTCAGCCAGACCACCGGCGCCGATGGGGTTTGGGGCCCGTTCGCCGCCGATCCGCATGCCTATTATGAATTCGTCGTCACGGTGGAGGGCTATCCCGTCACCCATTTCTACAAGACCCCCTTCGCCCGCTCGTCCCGCTATGTGTTCTGGCGGCTGCAGCCTCTGGCCAAGGCCGACGGCGCCCTGGTCACCCTGCTCCGTCCGCGCGGCTATTTCGGCAAAGGCCGCGACACCCTCCAGATCGACGGCGCCGCCCCTGACGATGTGCCAGGCGGCGTCCCGAGCGTCGACAAGACCAGCAAGACCTACCCCGCCTCGCCGCCTAGAAGCGTAACCCTGCGCTTTAATGATGAAAATCTTGCAGTGCGGACATTCGAAAACCACCGCGTGGTAGCCGAGTTGCATAATTGACAGCAAAGGCCTGCGGGATTACACCCTTAGGCCTTCGCATCGCACCATTCCCTTCCGGACTCTTGCAAAAAGGCCTGTCCGATGACCACCTCAAATCGGCCGCTTTCGC
>Ga0213872_10001906_pt1 | contig 12798 bp, 11 predicted proteins | sample VelepicomBERX_R2_FD_160071 | JGI IMG/M metagenome (GOLD analysis project Ga0213872, IMG submission 160071) | Rhizosphere microbial communities from Vellozia epidendroides in rupestrian grasslands, the National Park of Serra do Cipo, Brazil - RX_R2 | ecosystem: Host-associated > Plants > Roots >...
CTCTTTAGGCATTCCGGACTGGCGGACACTGCGCACCGAGCCGATTGTCGAGTCGAGCTCCCTGTTCGATGAATGTAGGTTCAACCAGCGTTGACCACCCGCACCTGCTTTGCAGGCCGGTCTCTGACTGGATGCTATCGAGCATGACGCCTGAATGCAAGTTCGCGCGGGTAACTTCATGAATGGCTTGGCGCTTGACATTTTCGCGCCTGAAATGCTTCGTAAGCCCTTGCAGCGGCGTCTAAGCCTCCCCGCCAAGCATCTCCACCAGCCCCGCCTCGTCCAGCACCTTCACGCCAAGCTCACGCGCCTTGGCGAGCTTTTGATCTGGTGTTTCATCTGCGATGGCTTGACACCTCGTCGATGACCAATTTGCTGAAATCGCTCTCGCTGAGTATTCGAATTGGTACGCCTTTGGTTATAAGAGCCTCAGCCTTGCGATGTTTTGTACTTTTTTCCTGCCCAGCGAGCTTTCTTATGTCCTGATTGCCAACGACTAGGATCGTTGTATGCTTCGTTATACCGTCGGCAACCTCGCACCCAGCCGAAGCTGCCAAGCACGCCGCCTGACCACGAGAGATTGAAAGAGTGCCGGTGAACACTACGACCTCTCCATAGAGCGGGCCATCCGGATTAGGTACAGTAGCGCTTCCAGACAAGGGGTGAATTGGTTGATGGACTCGATCAAACCATTGATCAATACTTAAACCAGAATCGCAAATTGCCCGCAAAACGATTTCACCGGCACACCGGGCATCTTCAAGCGCATCGTGCGGCTTATAGCGAATCCCGAGTTGTTTAGCTACGTTAGCAAGGCCATACCCCGATCGCGAAAACAATGGCCATGCGCGTCTTACCACCCGGGCAGAATCGAGCCACCGGCAATCAACGACTGGCTTCTGTGCCTCCTCACAGGCCCTTTGGATAGCAACGCGATCGAATGAGGTGTGACTCACGACCACATTTCCCGCGACGCGAGATGCAATTTCCGGGTAGACCTCGTGCCATGTTGGCGAGGTTTGAACGGCTTCTTCATCAATTCCATGGAGGGAAATGTTAAACGGATCAAAGTAATCCTCTGGATTTACTAATGATTTCCAGGAATCCGACAGGCCATTTTCATTGAAAGAGGCAACGCCGATTTGGCAGATGCTGGATCGATCGGCATTCGCGGTCTCAACATCGACGACTAGGAAATCCACCCAAGTTTGTTCCCTCACGTTCGAGAATTAGTTTTTGTTACTTATAGCCTTAATGAGGTTAGGAGCCACCAGATAGGAGCTGATTCAGCTGTACCTCATCGATAACCTTGACTTCTAATTCGCGTGCCTTGTCCAATTTTGAGCCTGCCTCTTCGCCCGCCACGACATAGTCCGTCTTCTTGCTTACCGATCCCGACACGCGCCCGCCCGCAGCCTCGATCTTTGCCTTGGCATCCTCGCGCGTAAGATTCGGGAGCGAGCCCGTTAGCACAAATGTCAACCCTTCGAGCTGCGAAGATTTCTTGCGCTTCTCCGCTGTCAACGTCAACTTCGCGTCGCGCAGTTTGTCGATCAAATCGCGGTTCTTCTTTTCGTCAAAAAACTCCCGAATCGCCTGCGCCACCCGCGGACCTACGTCGTTCACCCGTTCCAGTTCTTCAGCCGACGCTGCCATAAGCGCATCCATCGACCCGAATTCTTGGGCCAGCAACTCCGCCGCTCGTTCGCCGATGAAGCGAATGCCGAGGCCGAACAGCAGACGATTGAGAGGCCGCTTCTTGGAAGCTTCAATCTCAGCGAGCAGGTCGTTGCGCTCCTTTGGCCCTAGCAGCGCCTGGGTGCGAGTCTTCTTATGGCCAGTCTTGTCGCGGGTGGTGACAACGTGCTGGAGTTGGGCGAGTTCGGTGTCAGTCAGTGAATACAGGTCCGCGATGCTATTCACGAACCCGCGATCGAGCAGTTGCTGCACCACTGCCTCGCCCAGGCCTTCGATGTTCATCACCTTGCGCGCGGAGAAGTGCAGCAGGCTCTCTTTCAGCCGCGCAGGACAATCCGCATTCACGCAGCGGTAGTCGACCTCACCCTCCGTCTTCACAATCTCGCTGCCGCACACCGGACAGTGCGTCGGAAACTCAAACTTTCTGTCCCCGCGCGGATGTTCCTTGTCCTGATCTCCATTGTGGACCACCTCCACAACCTTCGGAATCACATCGCCCCCGCGCTCCACCTTGACGTAATCGCCGATCAGCAGCCCCAGCCGCTCAATCTCGTCCGCGTTGTGCAGCGTTGCGCGGCTCACCGTCGTGCCGCCGATAAACACCGGCGTCAGCCACGCCACAGGAGTTAGCTTGCCCGTGCGCCCCACCTGCACCTTGATATCCTCGACCTGCGTGATGCCCGCACGCGCCGTAAATTTGTACGCCACCGCCCACCGCGGAGCCTTCCCCGTATACCCCAGCCGCCGTTGCACCTCCGCCGAATCAATCTTGATCACCACGCCATCGATTTCGTAACCGAGATCGGCACGCCTTTCCTCCGCACGATTCACGAACGCCATCACCTTTTCGATATCCTTGATCGCTTCGCGGTGCGGATTCACCCGGAACCCAGCCGTAGCCAGCGCATCGAGCGCGTCGGACTGCTCCTCAAACAAATTTTCGCCTGCCTCATTCAGCGCAAAGTAGCCATAGAAATCCAACCGGCGCCGCGCCACGATATTCGGCTCGAGCGTGCGGATCGTCCCCGCCGCTGCGTTCCGCGGATTCACCGCCGGAGCCAGCCCTGCCGCCTCGCGCTCCTCATTCATCTTGACGAACGCCGCAAGCGGCATCACCACCTCGCCGCGCACTTCAAACGCCGGAGGCAGCTTTGCCTTCGCAAGCTTTGGATGCGAGATCGACAGCGGCACCGAACGGATTGTCCGCACATTTCCCGTCACGTCTTCGCCAATCGTGCCGTCGCCGCGTGTGATGCCGCAGACCAGATGCGCCGCTCCGTCCTGTGAGCCCCCGTACCGCAAGGCCATCGACATCCCGTCCAGCTTGTACTCGCATACGTAGCTGATCTCAGACCCATTCCCCGCCAGCGCCCGCGCCCGCCGGTCCCAGTCCCTCAGTTCCTCTTCGCTGGTCACGTTATCGAGCGACAGCATGGGGCGCGAGTGCGCCACCTTGGGAAATCCCTCCTTTGGCTTGCCGCCCACGCGCTGCGTCGGTGAATCCGGCGTCACCAGTTCGGGATGTTCCTCCTCGATCTTCTTCAACTCGCGCATCAGCGCGTCAAACTCGGCGTCGGAGACCTCCGGCGCATCCAGCCCGTAATAAAGGTATTCGTGGTGACGAATCGTCTCCCGCAGATTCTCGATTCTGCTTTCAACTGTCTTTGAACTCATAGGTGGGATTAAAACTTGGGAGGGAGCGGGTCAGCAAGTCAGCGAGCCAGCAAGTTAGCGATCAGCCATCGGAAGTGGAGCAAGAATGTGAGATGCCGGGTGCGCGCCGAGTTTGGTTTCGACTCATTTTTGCGGCTGACCTGCTGACTTGCTCGCGCCGCAGGCGCGCTGACTCGCTCACTGTATCCTGTTCTCCGAACCACTATGGATCCACTCACCCACTTCCTTACCGGAGCCAACCTGGGACGCTCCGGCTTTAACCGCAAGACTGCCTACGCAACGCTCGCCATGACGCTCGCCGCTGAGGCTCCCGACATCGACATCTTCTGGGGATTCCGCGGCCCGCTCGCCGGCTTCGAGCACCATCGCGGCATCACGCACACCTTCATCGCCGCGCCGGTCATCGCGCTTGTCATCACTGCGGTCGTCTGGCTCATCGATAGGTCACGCCGCAAACCCCTCAAGCCTGGCCTCCCGCCTCCGCGCTGGACGCTCATCTTTCTCTTCGCCCTCATCGCCGGCCTCAGCCACCTGCTGCTCGACTACACCAACAACTACGGCCTCCGTCCGTTCTTCCCCTTCAACCCACGTTGGTACGAGCGCAGCATCGTTTGGATCGTCGACCCCTACCTGCTGCTCGCCCTCATCGGCGCCCTTATCCTGCCGTGGATATTCGGCCTCGCCGACCGCGAGATCGGCGCCCGCCGTCCGCTGTTTCGCGGACGCGCCTGGTCGATCGCTGCTCTCGTATTCATGGTTTTCTGGTGGTCGCTGCGTAACGCCGAGAAGTCCCACGCCCTCGAACTCGTCCGTAACTCGAGCGTGGTCGCCGAACCCATCGTGAAAATCGACGCCGAGCCTTACCCTTTCAACCCCTTCGCCTGGCACATCGTCGCCGAAACTCACGACTACTATCAGACCGCCGAGGTTCACACCCGCCACGACGACGTCCAGTCTGATTCCTCGAGCATCACCTGGAAGCCGCCCGTGACTCCCGCTGTCGCCGCCGCCAAGGAATCCTGGCTCGGCCAGGTCTATCTCGACTGGGCGAAATTCCCACTCGTCACCGACCTCGGCAAGAATGCTCCTATTGCGGAGGCCCCTGATCCGGAACCCAACTGGCGCACCGTCGAGTTCGACGACATGCGCTTCAGCTATTCCGTCTTCGGCGAAGGCACCAGCCCCAACCCCGGCCGCAACCCGCTCGGCGGATTTGTCTACATCGGGCCCGGCAACCAGGTTGAAGGCATCTTCATGGGCGGCAGGGAGCAGAAATGAGAAAGCGGGTCAGCAAGTTAGTGGTCCGCACGTAAGCGGAGGCCAACTGCGGATCTCAGAACTCAGGGTCAGTGCGCGCCTGTTCCACCTCGCATCCTCAAGGCTGACGTGCTGCCTCGCTGACTTGCTTGCGCCGCAGGCGCGCTGACTTGCTGCCTGGCTGCCTCGCTGACTCACGCATCTCATCAAAATCCTTTTTCGCCTTATCACGCGCTTTTCCTTGACCCCACCCCGCCCAGTCCGCAGAATAATAGAGCCAAGTCCTTTTCCCACCGAGGTTTTATGTCTGCGTATCTGCTGATTCTGCTTGCTATCCTGAGCCGCGTTGTCCCGCATCCCGCCTGGCTCAACTTCACCGCCGTTGGAGGCTCGCTGATCTACTTTGGAGCACGACGCCCGCTCCGCCAGGCCATCCTGCCCGTGGCCCTGCTAGCCGCGACCGACTACTACCTCACGGTTTACGCCTACAGCTATCCGTTCCATGTCTCGGCCTATCTCATCACCTGGGCCTGGTACGCCGGCGTAATCCTCCTCGGACGCGCCCTGCTTGCGAAGCACGTCTCCGCTCCGCGCGTCGGAGCCGCCGTCCTCATCGCGCCCACATCGTTTTTTCTGCTGACGAATTTCGCTGCCTGGATCGGCTCGCCGCTCTACCCGCAGACCCTCGCCGGACTCGGCATGTCCTACATGGCCGGCCTGCCCTTCTACCGCAACGACCTCATCTCGACAGCGCTGGTCGCCGGTCTCGCCTTCGGCCTGCCCGCATTAGCGCGCCAGCTCACCGCGCATAACCAGACCGCCGGCGTCTAGGCGTACATAACACAGGGTGCCCCAGCTTCGCGAAGCTGCTGGGGATGAGTTTTTTCTGTGCTCTGCGCTCTGATTTCTGCGCTCTGAACTCACCTCGGCTGCGGACTCCCCGGCTCATACGGCCCCTTTGCATTCCCCGGACCGCCCACAAACTGTACCGTCGGAATCCGCTCGCTCATCTCCGGCAGTGAAGGAAACGGCATGTGCGGCTCGGCCTGATACCAATACGCGACCGAGTAGTAATTATCCGACCTCGCGTTTGCATGCCCGTGTTCGATGCTGGCCTTCATGTACTTCGTGAACGGCACCGGCGAATCGAGATGAAACCGGTACACACTCCAGCGCTCGCCCGCCAGTTCCTTGCCCACCATAGGCGATCCGTGCAGCGGAAACGTCTGCGGCGCCCCACCGAAGTCCCACGACCCCAGAAAGTAGTCCTCGCTGCCCGTTCCCACCGACGCAATCTTGTCCGGATCGTCGATCCAGAACGTATCGTTGCCCTCGCCCCACCATCCGTCCTGGTTCTGAAGCACCGACATTGTCACGCCGATGAACTGCCCGTGCCCTTTGGCTTCGAACCAGACGTAGTTGTCCTTGCCATCCAGATTCCTCCGGTAATTGATCAGCGGATCGCCGTTCTCATACCACTCTTTGGCCCATCCCTTCGCCGGCTGTGCCTGCCTGTACTCCGCGTGGAAGTAAAGCGTCCCTGGCGCAAGCGGCTTCGCGTCCGTGCGATAGTCAATGTTCCAGTAGAGATTGCTCAGTGTCTGCTTGCCCTCGTTCGTAATCGTGATCCGTGCGTGCTTCGCATACGGCATGGGGAACCACGAGTTCATCGACTTGTCCGTGCCCACCGACAGCACCGCCGACTGCCACACGTAGTAGATGCCATTGCCCAAGCCGAAGAAATCTCCGATCGGCGTCTCCACGCTTGGCGAATCCTCGCCATCCCAGTACATTCGCAGCACAATTCGCTTCAGGCTGTACGGCTCCCAGTCGTTGAGCGTGAACCAGATGTGCGAGATCATCCCCGGCCCGTCCACGTCCAGGACCGTGAGTGCCTGCCCTGGCGTGAGGGTTCGGTAATCCGCATTCGCTCCGGTCGGCTCCCGGCTTGATGAGCGATGCAGCGTGTAAGTCTGCTGCTGCGTAGGATCCGGCATCCACGCCGGAATCTGGCCAAACACCGGGGCTGTGGCGCACAGCCCCGCAAGCAACGTCAGGCAATGCCGCATTCGTTGGCTCCAAGGGACAAGGTTACCGTCGCAATGGGATTGCATCATACCGTCTTCATCGCGCCGGGAAAAGATTCATTTTGGATTGGCAATAGGCTCAGAGCACGTTGAAAATCGGAAACTCCCCAACTATCCGCCGCGTCTACCCCCTAGCGCATTTTCGGAACGGGTGTATCCCGAACCAGAGATCCAAAGTTGCAGCGAGCGGCAACCTGGCGGCTCTCCCGGTCGGGATACAGTAATTCCGAAAATGCCGTAGCGCAGTCCACAGCTTTCGGCCAAGGGACGTTCATGCTTACCTACACTCGCTCCACCACTGCGTTTCTCCTGTCCGTGCTCTTCACAGCCGGTGCGTTTTCGCAGCAAGTCGCGCCCGCGCCTGCAGGGCTGAATGACAAATCAATCCAACTCGACGTCGTGGTCACGCCAAAGTCCGGCCCGCCCGTCACCGGCCTCGAACAAAAAGACTTTACCCTCTTCGACAACAAAGCGCAGCAGATCATTACTTCGTTCCATGCCTTCAGCGGCCCCGACACGGCTGTGGACGTCATCCTCCTCATCGACGCTGTCAACACCGGCTACCAGACCATCGCCTACGAACGCACCGAGATCGACAAATTCCTCCGCGCCAATGGAGGCAAGCTCGCCCACCCAGCCGCGCTGGCCATCTTCACTGACCGCGGCGTCCGCATGGTGGGTGGTTTTTCGACAGACGGCAACGCGCTCGCCTCTTCGCTCGACAAGGAGACCGTCGCCCTGCGCGCCATTACCCGTTCCGCCGGCTTCTATGGGGCGGAGGATCGTTTCAACATGTCCATGCGCGCCCTGTCGCAACTCGGGGCGGATGAGGCGGCTCCCCCCGGCCGCAAGCTCATTTTCTGGATCTCTCCTGGCTGGCCGCTGCTCACCGGACCGCGAGTTCAGCTCGACAGAAAGCAAGAACAACAACTCTTTGATGCGATTGTGCAGGCGTCCACGCAGTTCCGCCTGGCGCGCATCACCCTCTACAACATCAATCCTCTCGGCACCGCTGAGAACCCGTTGGCCACCTTCTACTACGAGGATTTCGTCAAGGGCGTGACCAAGCCCAATCAGGTGAATGTGGGGAACCTCGGCTTGCAGGTGCTCGCCGTTCAGACTGGAGGTCTCGTGCTCAACTCCAGCAACGACGTCTCCGCGCTGCTCCAGCAGGCCTTCGTCGATGCCGACGCCTGGTATGAGATTTCATTCCAGCCCGTTCCCTCCGAGCCGAACGAGTATCACCAGATCGAGATCAAGGTCGATAAGCCCGGACTCACCGCACGCACCCGCACCGGCTATTACGCCCAGCCCTAATCGGGTCGAGTATCATGGCCCGGAACACTCGAGAGCACGATGATCCGGCAACTCATCTCCGCTGCTGCATGTGCAATCTTCACAATCTCGGTCTCAACGCCATCTCTCACCGCCCAGGAACCTAAAGCTCCCGCCGGCATTAACCCATCCGCGATGCCTCGCATCAGTAGCGTTGACGAGCGCTTCCAGTCCTACAACGTCGAGATGGTCGAGGTCACCGGCGGACGTTTCTGGAAGCCCTACAGCGCCGAGCCTGAGGCCAAGCCAACTCCGCCGCCGCTCCCCAACCAGCCGGTGGGCATGAGTCCGTCGCTCTTTCAGTACCGCCCGCCCATCGATCTGACCAAGCCGCGCCTACGCAAGCTCGCCGCGGCCCTCGGGCCTGCCTACCTGCGCGTCAGCGGAACCTGGCAGAACTCCACCTACTTTCAGGACTCCGACAATCCCCCGCCGCAATCCCCACCCAAGGGCTTCAACAGCGTGTTGACCCGCCAGGAATGGAAGGGCGTTATCGACTTCTCCAACGCCGCGGACGCAAAGATCGTCACTTCATTCGCCATCAGCCCCGGAACCCGTGACACCGCTGGCCTCTGGACTCCGGACCAGGCGAGCCGCTTTCTCGCATACACAAAATCCATCGGAGGCTCGATCGCCGCGGCCGAATTCATGAACGAGCCCACCTTCGCGATGATGGGCGGCGCACCCAAAGGCTATGACGCCGCGGCTTATGCTCGCGACGTCGCCGTCTTCGTTCCCTTCATCCGCAAGACTGCACCTGGCCTGGTCGTTCTCGGCCCGGGCAGCGTGGGCGAAGGCGTGGCTCTTGCGCCCGGTCCCATACCCCTCCTCAAGACCGAGGATCTGCTCCGCGCCACGGGCCCCGCCTTCGACGTCTTCTCCTATCACTTCTATGGAGCAGTTTCGAGCCGCTGCTCCCAAGGCACCGGAATCGGAACAACACCCGAAGCCGCCCTCTCCGACGAATGGCTCTCCCGCACCGACACCGTTGAGGCCTTCTACGCCGACCTCCGAGACCGCTATCTTCCCGGCAAACCCCTCTGGCTGACTGAAACCGGGCAGGCCGCCTGTGGAGGCGACCGCTGGGCCTCAACCTTCCTCGATACCTTCCGCTACCTCAACCAGCTTGGAACGCTCGCGCAGCGCGGGGTTCAGGTCGTCGCGCACAATACCCTCGCGGCCAGCGACTACGGCCTGCTCGACGAGAACACCTACGCGCCGCGCCCCAACTACTGGGCCGCCCTGCTCTGGCGCAGGCTGATGGGAACCACTGTCCTCAATCCCGGAGCTTCACCCGACCCGAAGCTGAAACTCTATGCGCACTGCCTCCGCAATACGGCCGGAGGCGTCGCGCTTCTCGCGATCAACACCGACCGAGACGCACCGCACTCACTCACTGCCTCAAGTGCCGCGGAGCGCTACACCCTGACTGCCTCGAGTCTGCTCGCCACCACGATCAAGCTAAACGGCGCCGCACTGAAACTCGGCCCCGACGACCGCCTGCCGCCGCTGTCCGGCACTCCCACACGGCCCGGCAGCCTCACTTTTGCTCCGGCGAGTATCACCTTCCTGGCGTTCCCCAAAGCTAACAACGCGACTTGCCGCTAGCTTGTTCTATCGCGCGACAATCTTCTGGCCTCAGCGCGCGCATGGCCTGTACACTCTAGGTCCATCTGGCGGAGCTCCAGCTTCTGAGTCCGTTCCGCCCGGGGAAACAGACTGATGAAACTCGCCTCCCGCCTCGTGCTTGCCGCGATCATTTCGCTCGGATCCGTCGCTACAGTCTTGGCCTCCAACGTCAGAACCGACTACGATCACAGCGTCAACTTCTCCCAGTACCACACCTATTCCTGGGGACAGGTCAAGACTAGCGACCCCTTTTACGTCCAGCGCCTCAAAGATGCAGTCGATCAGCAGCTCCAGGCCAAAGGATGGCAGCTTATGCCCTCCGGCGGAGCCGTCACCATCCTCGCTACCGACAATGTCAAGAACCAGCAGGAAGTGCAGACCGTGTATGACGGCTGGGGCGGTGGATGGGGAGGCGGTTGGGGCTGGGGACGCTGGGGTTGGGGCGGCTGGGCGGGTCCCGGCGGATTCGGCGAAGCTACGAGCACGACGACCAACCAGCCGGTGGCTCATCTGGTCGTCGATCTGTTCGACAGCACCTCCAAAAACCTTCTCTGGCGAGGCTTGGCGAGCGAAGATCTTTCGAGCAACGCCAACAAGAACACCAAGAATCTCGATAACGACATCAACAAAATGTTCAAGGACTTTCCGCCAAAACCGGGCCACTGAAGCTGGTGGAGATCCTGATCGCTAACGTCTAATGGCTAATCGCTAATCCCTGTTCCCTGAGCCCAGCTCTGACTAGGCGCGTCCGACTTCTTTGGCCGCCGCATCGAGGATCTCGGCGATCTTCGTAATCTGCTCGGCGGTCATATCACCGCGCCCGAACTTTAGCCGCAGCGCCATCCTGAAATTGTGCATAGCCCGCATGATCTCCGGTGCGCGCCGCGCGCCGTAGGCCTCGCCCAGCTGCCGGATCCGGCCCAGTATGTCATCGACGCGATCCTTCTGGGCCTCGAGCTCAGCCCGTCCGGCGTCGGTGATGGCATACTGCTTCTTACCGCCTTCCGACGTCGCCGTCGCCAGGCCCTCATCCTCAATCTGGTTCAGCGTGGGATAGACCACGCCAGCGCTCGGCGAATAGATCCCTGCCGTCCGGTCGGAGATGGCCTTCATGATCTCGTATCCATGGCTCGGTTTCTCGGCGATAAAGCTGAGAATCACCAGCCGCAGCTCTCCGGCATCGAAGAACCGCCCTCCGAATTCGCCTCCAAACGGACGCCGCCCATGACGGCCCCATCCCTCGCCCATCTCTCCCCAAAACCCTGCCCCGCGCCCGCCGCGAAAATGCTTCCACGGACCGCAGTGTCCTGATGCTTCTTCAAAATGCCTTCTAAATCGTTGTTCACACATAATTCTCTCCAAAACATCATCACGATATATCGTGAGTTAGTATAAGATATATCTAAACTGCATTTGGATGCCAACAGATTTCAGAAATACTGGAATTTTTCGCCGAAGAGCAACCAGAATCCGATTCCGGAAGCTTCCAAAGAGGTATAGCCAAAATTCCACGGAGATTCGTATGGCCGAAAATACCGATCCCGTCGCTTTCTGCAAGGGCTTCGTCTGGGGGGGCCTTGTCGGTCTGGTTGCAGCCGCTTATGCCCGAGGAGAATTCAGGCGGTCGGAGCCGCTCGCGCGGGATGGCAGGCAGCAAACCCCGGAACCGAGCCACACCTTCCGGCAGCATTCGACAGAACTGGATATGCGCCGCGAAGCTTCCGAGAACGCGGGCGATCCGACCAGGCTCGCGCCGTCGGTCGCGACTGGGAGGACTACAGTCACGATTGAGCGTTCATCCGGAAACCCTGGGCCAACCTCGGCGGCCGAGATTCTCGAAGTCCCCGGACAACATGGCCGAACGCTTGACCACTCCGACGCCGCGCAACGGGTTGCGTCGGCGCTGCGCACCCCGAAGGTCTCGGCAAGCGGGAGCTAGATTCGGTTCTATGCTTCTATTCTGATCGAGGAGTGGATCTGAAGCTCACCATCGAACTGGACTGGGTTTTGCCGGCGTCGGCGTGCATTATCCATGTGCCCTTCAGCCGGTAAAAGCCCGTCTCCTGTTTCGTTGGCACCTCGCCGTGAACGATCGTGCCGTTGAACGAATACCAGATTCCATGAACCGGTTTCGTCGTAAACGTCAGGTGATCGCCATCGATCGTCGTGCGGTCAAAGAAATACGTGAGGGCCGTCGTTTGACCCTCGATCACCCTCGAAATATAGCCGTCGAGTACGCCACTCTCAATCGTGATCTGCACGATTGACCCATTGTCGTCCAACATGTACTCGCCTGTTGCCGACTCGGGCAGCGTCGACGTGCCCTTTTGCTTGCCGTTAGGAGTATTCGGTGGCGTCTGTTCGGTCTGACCCGGTGTCCGATGATGGAGCGCCGGGTCCGTCGTGTCCTGCGCAACGGCAGCCGACGCCCATCCCAAAAGCACCACTACGATGAATCTGCGCAACGGCGACATCCCGCTCAGTTCGCTCCTTCGCTCTTCTTGCGGGGCGCCTCGAACTCGTCGCCTTTCTGCCAGCCCACAGTCTCGGGCAGCGATGAGGCTTCCCACCCAAGAATGAACCCGAACCGTGCCATTTTGGCATCGCCGCGAAAGTCCATATTGTCGTGGTATTCGTCGGACGGCTGGTGGTAGTGGTGGGCGACGTAATCTTCGGCCTGCGCCTTGCCCCAGGCGGCATCATGGCCTTCAAACAGAGTCCCCTGTCCGACGGAAAAGGCCGGCACGCCCACCCGCGCGAAGCTGAAGTGGTCGGATCGGTAATAGTGCCCGGCGCCCGGGAACTTGTCCGGCTCGAGCGTCAGGTCGAAAGCCTTCGCAGTCTTCTCGACCACCGGATAAAACGTGGTTCGCTCCGCCCCGCTCACTTCCGCCGACTGCGGAACCCCCATCGGCATCAGCATGTCGTAGTTCAGATCGAGCGCGATTTGTGCTGCCGGCACTGGAGGATGCATCCCCAGATACTGCGATCCAAGCAGCCCCTGCTCCTCCGCCGTGACCGCCGCGAAGAAGATGCTGTGCGGCGGCCTTGCCGGACCCTCGGTAAAAGCCCGCGCCAGTTCCAGCAGAATCCCGCAGCCGGTGCCGTTGTCCGCCGC
>Ga0213872_10001907_pt1 | contig 12790 bp, 9 predicted proteins | sample VelepicomBERX_R2_FD_160071 | JGI IMG/M metagenome (GOLD analysis project Ga0213872, IMG submission 160071) | Rhizosphere microbial communities from Vellozia epidendroides in rupestrian grasslands, the National Park of Serra do Cipo, Brazil - RX_R2 | ecosystem: Host-associated > Plants > Roots >...
GCGAGTAGTTCAGGTAGGCCACCGCGCCCGTCGCGCCCGCCGTGCAGGTCAGCTCGCTCGCATTGCCGCAGATCGCGAGGTTCGGCGCGTTGTACGGCATGAAGGTCGACGAGAACGGCGCGCCGCCGTGCGCGTAGATCGTCTGCACGTCAGCGTTCAGTGCGTTCGGAACCTTGCGTTCGTACAGGTGGTAGGTCTCGAACGAGACGTGCCACTTCTCGTCGAACTGGTGATAGGCCGTCAGGCCGAACCACTGCAGGTTGTTGTAGCCGTAGGTGCCCTTGTTGATCGCGTCGGCGCAGGCATTGACGTCGGTCTTGCCATCGTCGGCATCCCAGCGGCCGCACAGCGTCAGCGAAGGCATCGAACCCGGGTCCACCTTGAATCGGCTGTTGGGGTACAGCGGGTTGTAGCCCACCTGGCCAGGGCCTGTGCCCGGAACGTTCGGGTAGGGGTTGGCCTCGGTCTGGTGCAGGTGGTTCGGCGTCGCCTCGGTGCCGACCGTGAGGCCGAGCTGGACGATCCAGTTCTTGTTCACGGCCAGCGAGCCTTGCACGCCGGTGTTCGTGTAGTTGTCAAACGTATACGTCATCGAGTGCGTATACATGTAGTTGTTCGGCGCCAGTTGCGCCTCGATGTCCGGCAGCGAAATGAAACGACCGGCGCGGATCATCAGCCCCTGCGCGACTTGCGGGATGTAGACCTCGCCGTAGAGCATCGGGAAGTCGATGCCGTACTCACGGTTGTGCTTGAGCAATTGCTGGCTCATCAGGCCGAACGCGGTCGTGTAGCGGTAGTTCTCGCCATAGATGGCCGACAGGCGCATGCCCCAGTCGACGTGATCCTTCTGGACCGTGTCGGGGAAGCGATCCAGATAGAGAACCGCCTGGTCGAGCTGGATCGAGTTCGGGTTGTACAGATAGGCGGCGGGCGCGTTGCCGCCTTGCGCCACCGTGCTCGTGCTCATGTTGGCGCCGACGTCGACCCAGCCGTAGAGCTGCAGGTTGTTGCGCGCCATCGCCTTGCCGAAATCGGTATTGGCCAGGGCCGTCATCAGCGGGCTGTCGACGGAGTTCGGGCGCGTGACGCCGAGCGGCGTCGTGCCGCCGTAAGGCCATTCGGTGAAGGGCATCGGCGGCGTGCTCTGGGCGGCCGGCGGAAAGTCATCGCGACGGGCCGGCGGCGCGCTCGGGTCGTTCGGGCTGCCGGCCTGACCCATTTCCAGCGTGTAGTAATTGCTCAGACGTTCCCAGAAGCCGTCGCCGAGATAACGGTCGAGGCAGGAATAGTCCTTGTAGGGGTCGCATTGGGCCGGGGCGGCCGGCGCGTTGTCGGCATGGGCGAACGGCGCGATGGCGCAGGCGGCCAGAGTAGCGGCGGCCGTTGCGGCCAGCCGGGTACGGCTGTATGAGAAGGGCATGATCAAAGTTCAATCTCGAAGGGTTGTCTGACACCGACGCCTGCGGCCGCCGCAGCGCCGCTGGGTCTTCGGCGCCGCCGAGGGCGCGTGCGTTTTGAATGTGGGCGACTTACTTGCCGCCCGACGCGGCGGCACGGGCATTCCATTCAGCGATGCGCTTCTGGTAGAGCGCCGGAGAAATGTCCGCACGCGGGCCGTGATCCAAATGCTTGACGAACGGCTGATCCATGCCGGACTTGCCGGCGCCATCCGCGCGCTGCGTCAGCTTGAGTTCGTCAGGGCCGGCAAAGGCCGTTGACGTGAACAAGGCGCTCGCTGCAACTCCCGCTGCAAGCATGTACTTTGCCCATGCCGGCGCGCGATGACCGGCGAAAGACGATTTCTTGAAATCCGACGAATGGGTCGGCTTGATGAGTTGATTTACTTCCATATAACACCTGGCTATTGAGGGATTCGCAAGACAGGCACTGCGGGAAGTCGATGTGTCGACCTTCGGTGCCCCTAGCGATTTCCAGGTGCATATGCTCCGACGAGGCGCCTCAACATGTGGCCAATTTGCGGCGACGCGGCATAAAGAATGCATCAACAGGCGGCAGCTCGCTGGGCCGCCTGGTTGCGGCTTTCGGGCGATTCACACGCCGGTTTCAGAATTCATTCATTGGGCGGCGGCAATTGCACTCCAGGATGGCCCAACGTATGCTGGAACAACAACTTCGGACGCCGATGTCAGGGGGCGATCATGCTTGCTGCGATGCTTGGCCGCGCATGCGGTGTTCGACGGGCGCGCTGGCCGCTGGCCGCGATCGTCAGCTCTTTCTCGATCGCCGTTCTGGCGCCGGGTGTGGCCCATGCTGCGTCGAACGCGCTAAGGACTTCGATCAACGTCGAGGCGGGCACCAATCAAAATTCATACGGCTCTGGCGATACCGGAAACGTTCAATCGCCATCGCCGCTGACCTTGACCTACGACCCGACCTCGTCGTTCCTGACGGGGTCGGGAGCTGTCTCCACGGCTTCGGCCTACACATCGGTGACGTCCGGGTACGGACTTCTTCAAATCAACGCTTACGGCTCGGCCAATGGCGTCGGTGGTCAGGGCGCCGGCTCGGAATTCCGCCCTTACATTGGTGGCGGTACGGTGGGCTATTTCCAGGACGTGCTCACGGTGGGTTCGAACTCCCTGGCCGTGGGAACGCCCGTGAGCCTGACTTTCGATCTGCAATTCAGTGGGGCGGCGAGCTTCGTGAATTCAAGCAATGGTTGCGCTTGCGACTATTCGTCCGCGTCGATCAGTACCCAGTTCCAGGAGTCCGACGCCCGGACATCGGATTCGTCCGCCAATTTCTCGATCGTGGAAGGGGCGGGGACCTTTGGCGTCAATCAGGTCGTCGATGTCGAGGTCGGTGATCAACTCACGATCCAAGGTTTTCTGTTCGCCTCAGGACACGCCGACAGCGGCAATGCCGATGGGTTCAGCAGTTTCTCGGTCCAGGGAAACTCGACGCTCGGCGTTTCCAATGTGAGTCCCGGTGTCACGTTGCAGGCAGAAAGCGGCGGCAACTACCTTGTTTCCACTGTCCCTGAACCGGCCACCTGGGCCTTGTTGATGGTGGCCGGCCTGGCCGGCATTGCAGGCCGGCGTTGGCCGATGCCTGCTTTGCGGCAGGCTCGGGTTAACCCAGCATTGATGTCGCGCCACGGAGCCCGATGTGAGATGCCATGGTCTTCTTCCGTCATCCCAAGCCGGTGGTTGATCCGCGGCCCGTCGCGGAACTCAACCTTCAAGCCGAAAGGGCCGCGCCGCTCAGCGCTGTCGCGTTGACCGAGCGGCATGCGCCCGCCGGCGAGCGCGAGGCGCTCATCTGCTTCACGGTGCGCTATCGCCTTCTCGAGTACCTCTCCATCGTCGGTGACTTCATGCCGATTGCACTGCGCGAAGCCGGTAAGCACTGCGACCGGCTCGGGCCAGGGACGCGTCTGGCGCTGGTGCTGACGGCGGCTCCCATGTTCCTCTACAAGAAGCTGCGGATCGGCAATTGCCGCTTCACCATCGGCTCGCAGGGCCTCACCCGGCACAGCCGAAACGGCGAGATCGTGCTGGCCTGGCACGAGGTGCACCGCGTGCACGCTCTGGGCCAGGGCTACCTCGTGCGCAAGCGCAGCGGCGCCATGCCCTTGCCCTATCGCTGCTTCAGCGCCGAAGAGCGAGAGCGGTTCGACCGCTGGGCCTCAGGCGCGGGCGCGCCGCGCGAGTTCGTCGCCGGCATCGTGGGCGAGGCGGCGCGTCAGCGGGATGGACGCGATCGAGAACAGGCCGATGGTCAGGAAGGCGGGCCAGAAGTCGCCGTTGACGATGGTCGGGTGTCCTTGCAGCTCGTGCGAGAGTTGCAGCGTCAGGCCGGCGATGGTCACGCCCATGCCCAGCGACAACTGCTGCACCACGCTGGCCAGGCTCGTGGCGCGGCTGACATCGCGGCTCGGGATCTCGGCGTAAGCGATGGAGTTCAGGCAGGTGAACTGCAGGGCCGGGAAGAAGCCGCCCAACAAGACAACTGCCACCATCGCCCAATGCGGCGTCTGCGGCGTGAACAGTCCGCAGGCGGCGATGGCGATCCCTGAAAACAGCGCGTTGTAGATCAGTACGGTCCGGTAGCCGTAGCGCGCCAGCACGCGGGAGGCGAGGCCCTTCATGAACAGCCCGCCGAAGGCCGTGGCGCAGGTGATGGTGCCGGATTCGAAGGCCGACATGCCCAGGCCTTCCTGCAGCGATAGCGGCAACAGGAAGGGCAGGGCGCCGAGGCCGACGCGGAACAGCGAGCCGCCCATCACGCTGGCCTGAAAGGTGGGAATGCGCAGCAGCGACAGATCGAGCAGCGGCACGGTGCCGCGCTGCCGCGCGCGGATCACGTAGCGCCGGTAGAGGTAGAGCGCCAACACCCCGATCGCCAGCAAGCCGAGGGCGGCCCACTCGGGCACGAGTTCGCCACCGACCAGCGACAGGCCCAGCATGACGCAGGAGCCGCCGATGGCCGAGAGCGTCAGGCCGCCGAGGTCCAGCGGGCCGGGATCTTCCTCGTGCCGGTTCTCGATAAAGCGCGTGGCGAGCGCGATGCCGAGCAGGCCGATGGGCACGTTGATGAAGAAGATCCAGCGCCAGTGCAGATAGGTGGTGATGAAGCCGCCCAGCGGGGGACCGATGACGGGGCCGAACAAAGCGGGAATCGTCAGGTAGCTGATCGCCCTGACGAACTCGGTCCGGGGCACGGCCCGGAAGATGATGATGCGGCCGACCGGGACCATCATCGCGCCGCCGATGCCCTGGATGAAGCGCGCCACCACGAGTTCTGGCAGCGACGAGCAGATCGCGCACAGCAACGATCCGGCCATGAAGACGGCAATGGCCGTCCGGAACACCGAGCGCGAGCCGAAGCGGTCGGCCACCCAGCCGCAAATGGGGATGAACACGCCCAGGCCGACGACGTAGGCGGTGAGCGCGAGCTTGAGCGCGATGGGGCTCACGCCAAGGTCGCGCGCGAGCACGGGCAGGGAGGTCGAGATCACCGTCGCGTCCATGTTCTCCATGAACAGCGCGCAGGCAATGATCAAAGGGACCAGGAAAACGCGGGAAGACGACATGCGTGGGACGGCGTGACCTGAGCGCTCACGCCATGCTTGCTGCAGTGGGCCTCGCTCAGGCGCCCAGGCGGGCCCGATGCCGCGCCACCTGCGCGCGCACTTGCGTGGGCGCCGTGCCGCCGAGGATGTTGCGCGCGTTGAGCGAGCCCGCCAGCGAGAGCACGTCGAAGACGTCGGCGTCGATGCGGGCGTCGAACTTGCGCAAGGCGTCGAGCGGCAGTTCCGACAGATCCACGCCCTGCGCGATGGCGCTCTTGACGGCGTGCGCGACGATCTCATGCGCGTCGCGGAAGGGCAGGCCCTTCTTGACGAGGTAGTCGGCCAGGTCGGTGGCGGTGGCGTAGCCGCGGCGCGCGGCGCGCTCCATGTTGTCGGGCTTGACGGTGATGCCGCCGGCCATTTCGGCAAAGATGCGCAGCGTGTCCTTCAGGGTGTCCACCGTGTCGAACAGCGGTTCCTTGTCTTCCTGGTTGTCCTTGTTGTAGGCCAGCGGCTGGCCCTTCATGAGCGTGAGCAGGCCCATCAGGTGGCCGATGACGCGGCCGCTCTTGCCGCGCGCGAGTTCGGGCACGTCGGGATTCTTCTTCTGCGGCATGATCGACGAGCCGGTGCAGAAGCGGTCGGCCAGGTCGATGAAGGCGAAGGCCTGGCTCATCCAGAGGATCAGCTCTTCGGACAGGCGCGAGACGTGGACCATCACGAGCGAAGCTGCCGCCGCGAATTCGATCGCGAAGTCGCGGTCGGAGACGGCGTCCAGGCTGTTCTGGCACACGCCTTCCATGCCGAGTGTTTTGGCCACGCGCTCGCGGTCCAGCGGGTAGCTGGTGCCGGCCAGCGCGGCGGCCCCCAGCGGCAGGCGGTTGACGCGGCGGCGCACGTCCTGCATGCGCTCGGCATCGCGCGCGAACATCTCGACATAGGCCAGCAAGTGGTGTCCAAAGCTCACCGGCTGCGCGACCTGAAGGTGCGTGAAGCCGGGCAGGATGACGTCGGCGTTTTTCTCGGCCACGTCGACCAGCGCGCCTTGCAGCGCCACGAGCAGCGTGCCGATCTCGTCGATCTCGCTGCGCAGCCACAGGCGCACGTCGGTGGCGACCTGGTCGTTGCGGCTGCGGCCCGTGTGCAGGCGCTTGCCGGCCAGGCCGACGAGTTCGGTCAGGCGGGCTTCGATGTTGAGGTGCACGTCCTCGAGGTCGAGCTTCCACTCGAACTGGCCGGCCTCGATCTCGCCCTTGATCTGCGCCATGCCGCGCTCGATGGCGGCGTGGTCCTCGGCGGCGATGATGCCCTGCTCGTGAAGCATCTCGGCGTGGGCGAGGCTGCCGGCGATGTCGGCGGCCCAGAGGCGCTTGTCGAAGAACACGCTGGAGGTGTAGCGCTTGACCAGCTCGCTCATCGGTTCGGAGAACAGGGCGGACCAGGCCTGGGACTTGTTGGCGAGTTGGTTGTCGGACGGATTCGTCATGCTCGGCGCTCTTGCACAATGCAGGAAAACCTCGATTCTAAGAAGCTGCATGGCCGAACCCGACCAAGATGCCCCGGAAAGTGCATTCCAGAGTGCGCCGCAAGCCGCCGACGGCTTCGATGTCTGTCATGTCGGCGTCGTGCTGCGGGCGGTACTGGGCGTGCAGGGCGTGCTGGCGCTCGGGCTGGGTTTCGTGGCGTCCGGGCCGGCCGACTGGACGGAGCGTTTTGCCGTCGACACGGTCTGCACGCTCGGCGGCACGCTGGCCTGGCTCGTCATCGTCTGCGCGCTGCGGCGCGTGCTGGCGCGGCTCGGCATGACGGCGCAGTGGCTGGTGGCGATGCTGCTGGGCGCATTCACCGCCAGCCTCGGTTGGCAGCTGATGCTTGCGGCCGGCGGCGATGAGGGGCGGCCCTTGCGCGACCTGTCGATCGCATTGACCGGCGCGGCCTGTGCGGGCGCGATGGTCGCCTGGCTGCGCTCGCGGGTGCGGGCGCAGCAGCCCGCCGACGCGGCGGCGCGGCTGGCGGAGCTGCAGTCGCGCATCCGGCCGCATTTCCTGTTCAACACGCTCAACAGCGCCATCGCGCTCGTGCGGCTGGACCCGCAGCGCGCCGAAGGCGTGCTCGAAGACCTGAGCGAGCTCTTCCGCGTCGCGCTGGCCGACGCCAGTGTCTCGGTGAGCCTGGCCGACGAAATCGAGCTGGCGCGGCGCTACCTCGCGATCGAGCAGATCCGCTTCGGCGATCGGCTGCGCGTGCAGTGGCAGCTCGATCCCGAGGCCGGCACGGCGCGCGTGCCGCCGCTGCTGTTGCAGCCGCTCGTCGAGAACGCGGTGCGCCACGGCGTCGAGCCCAACGACGCGGGCGGCGATGTCGAGGTCCGGACGCGGCGGCGCGGCAGCGAGGTCGAGCTGTCCATCGTCAACAGCGTCAGCGCGCCGGCGCGCGGCCAGGGCCATGGCATGGCGCTGGCCAATGTGCGGCAGCGCCTCATGCTCATGCATGATGTGGCCGCGCGTTTCGAGCTGCAGCCCGAAGCGCAGCGCTTCACCGTGCGCATGACGATTCCGCGATGACTGCCACTGCTTCGCCCTTGAAGGTTCTGATCGTCGATGACGAGGCGCTGGCAAGGCTGCGCCTGCGCGGCTTGCTCGAAGCCTGCGCGGCGCCGGGCGTCGAGGTCGTCGGCGAAGCCGCGAGCGTGGGCCAGGCCGAGGAGCAGCTGCTGGGCGGCGATTGCGAGCTGGTGCTGCTTGACGTGCAGATGCCCGGTGCCGACGGGATCCAGCTGGCGCGAGCGGTCCGTGAGCGCGAGCGCGCCGGGCAGCCGGCGCCATCCATCGTCTTCGTGACGGCGCATGCGGAACACGCGCTCAGCGCGTTCGAGCTGGAGGCCATCGACTACCTGACCAAGCCCGTGCGCCGCGAGCGCCTGCAGGCCGCGCTCGAACGTGTCGTGCAGCGCCGGGCCGAGCGCGCGGCACTGCAAGCAGCACCCGACGCTGGCGAGGCTGCCGTGGCTGTTGGCGATAGCGAGCCCGTCATCGTCGTCACCGACCGCGGCCGCTTGAGCCGCGTGCCGCTGGGCGAGGTGCTGTACTTCAAGGCCGAGCTCAAGTACCTCACCTTGCGCACGGCCACGCAGGCGCTGGTGCTGGAAGGCAGCCTGACCGAGCTGGAGCAGCGTTTCGGCGAACGCTTCCTGCGTGTGCACCGCAACGCGCTCGTTGCCAAGGCGGCGGTGCGCGAGCTGCAGCGCCATGCGCCGCAGGCCTCCGATTTCGCCGCGCTCGACGGCGAGGCTGCCGAGGCCGGGGAAGGCTGGGCGGTGCGCGTGGCCCATGTCGATGAATGGCTGGCCGTCTCGCGCCGCCAGGTGGCCGCGGTGCGCGAGGCGCTCGCGGACAAATAGCATGGCATGCTGCGCACTCCGCTCAAGCTGCCCCACTACAACGCCATGACGAACGCCCTCAAGATCACCGTCGAAACCCGGGTCAACGCGCCGGTCGCCAAGGTCTGGCGCGACTACACCTCGCCCGAGGCGATCGAGCAGTGGAACGCTGCGTCGAGCGACTGGCACACCACGGCCGCCAGCGTCGACCTGCGCGTCGGCGGCGCTTTCTCGTCGCGCATGGAGGCCAAGGACGGCAGCATGGGCTTCGACTTCGCCGGCACTTACACGCGCATCGAGGAACACAAGCTGATCGAATACCGCTTCGGCGACCGCGAGGCGCAGGTGCGGTTCACCGAAGTACCGGGCGGCGTGACCGTGCGCGTGAGCTTCGACAGCGAGCCGACGCACTCGGTCGAACAGCAGCAGGGCGGCTGGCAGTCGATCCTGGAGAGCTTTGCGCGCTATTGCGAACGGACCTGACGCCGGTGGCGAGCGTCGCGCCGCGGCGTCCCGCCCAGCCCGTAGACTCGCCCGGCCGCCGGACCCTCGCGGCGAATTCGTTCCCCTGTCACAGTCTGCGGCGAGAATGAGCGGTTAATCTGCGCCCACCCCATGCTCGACAAGCGTTTCTTCCCCCGCCAGGTCGTCGAAGCCAGCGGTAACCGCTGGGACCTGTTTTTGCTGCCGCTGGTGCTGGCCGGACTGGTCGTGCTGGGCCTGGGCGCGCGCGGCATGGCGCGGCCCTACGAGGTGGGCGACGTGCTGGCGATCAGCCTGGACCCGTCGGTCCTGCCCTACTACCTGCTGCGCACGACGCTGCGCATGTTCATCGCGCTGGGTGCCTCGCTGATCTTCAGCTGCGTCTACGCCGTGCTGGCGGCCAAGTACCGCGCCATGGAAAAGGTGCTGGTGCCGCTGCTGGACATCCTGCAGTCGATCCCCATCCTGGGCTTTCTCTCGATCACGGTGACGGGTTTCATCGCGCTGTTCCCGGGCAATCTGTTCGGCGTCGAGTGCGCGGCCATCTTCGCGATCTTCACCTCGCAGGCCTGGAACATGGCGTTCTCGCTGTACCAGTCGCTGCGCACGGTGCCGGCCGAGCTGCAGGAAGCGGCGCGCGTGTTCCAGCTGTCGGGCTGGCAACGCTTCTGGCGCCTGGAGCTGCCGTTCGCGATGCCGGGCCTGCTGTGGAACATGATGATGAGCATGTCCGGCGGCTGGTTCTTCGTGGTCGCCTCGGAAGCGATCTCGGTGGCCAACCAGGACATCAAGCTGCCGGGCGTGGGTTCCTACATCGCCGAGGCCATCGCCGCGCGCGACATGCACGCGATCGGCTGGGCCATTCTCGGCATGCTGATCGGCATCATCCTGTACGACCAGCTCTTCTTCCGCCCGCTGCTGGCCTGGGCCGACAAGTTCCGTTTCGAGGAAGGCTCGTCGGAGTCGGCGCCGAGCTCCTGGCTGCTGACCTGGATGCGCCGCACGCAGCTGCTGCAGCGCGCTGGCGAATGGCCGGACCGCTGGCTGGTGCGCAGCTTCGCCTGGACGCGCAAGCCGTATGACGGCACCTCGATCCGCGCGCGCGCGACCGAGATCAACCCGCTCTGGGGCCGCGCCTGGGACGCGGTGCTGGCGGCCGGCGTGATGTTCGCGATCTACGAGCTGCTGAGCTTCATCCGCGCCGAGGTCGGCTGGGCCGAGGTTGCCCACGTGTTCGGCCTCGGGCTCATCACGCTGGTGCGCGTGGTCGTGCTGATCGCGCTGGCTTCGCTGATCTGGGTGCCGATCGGCGTGCGCATCGGCCTGAACCCGCGGCTGTCGAACCGCGTGCAGGCGATTGCCCAGTTCCTCGCGGCCTTCCCGACCAATCTCGTGTTCCCGGTCGCGGTGTACTTCATCGTCCACGGCCATCTGAACCCGGACGTGTGGCTCTCGCCGCTGATGGTGCTGGGCACGCAGTGGTACCTGCTCTTCAACGTGATCGCCGGTGCCTCCACCATTCCGACCGAGCTGCGCCTGGCGGCCCAGAACCTTGGGCTCAAGGGTTGGCTCAAGTGGCGCCGCTACCTGCTGCCGGCGATCTTCCCGAGCTTCGTCACGGGCGCCATCACGGCCAGCGGCGGTTCGTGGAACGCCAGCATCGCGGCCGAGATCGTGCAGTGGGGCGATACCAAGCTCGAAGCGCACGGCCTCGGCTCCTACATCAACCAGATGACCGCCGTGGGCGACTTCCCGCGCATTGCGCTGGGCATCGGCGTGATGTGCATCCTCGTGATGTCACTGAACCACTTTGTCTGGCGTCGCCTGTACCGGCTCGCCGAATCCCGGATGCATTTCTGATGGCCAAAAAAGCACTCGTCGAACTCAAGAGCGTCGCCAAGAGCTTCAAGTCGCAGGACGGCAGTTCGCGCACCGTGCTCGAGGGCGTGGACTTCACGCTGCGCGAGGGCGAGATCGTGGCGCTGCTGGGCCAGTCCGGCTCGGGCAAGTCCACGCTGCTGCGCATCATGGCCGGCCTGCTCCAGGCCGACGGCGGCGACGTGCGCTACGGCGGCCAGCCGCTGTTCGGCCCGGCCGAAGGCATCGCGATGGTGTTCCAGTCCTTCGCGCTGTTCCCCTGGCTGACGGTGCAGAAGAATGTCGAGCTCGGACTCGAGGCGCGCGGTGCTGATGCCGACGAGCGCGAGCGCCGCGCGGAGAAGGCGATCGAGCTGATCGGGCTCTCGGGCTTCGAAGGCGCGCTGCCGCGCGAGTTGTCTGGCGGCATGCGCCAGCGCGTCGGCTTGGCCCGTGCGCTGGTGACGGAACCGGCCGTGCTGCTGATGGACGAGGCGTTCTCGGCGCTCGATGTGCTGACCGGCGAACGCCTGCGCGACGAGATCCTGGAGCTGTGGGACGGCGGCGAGATGCCGACCAAGGCCATGCTCGTGGTCTCGCACAACATCGAAGAGGCCGTGATGATGGCCGACCGCGTGCTGATCTTCTCGAGCAACCCGGGTCGCGTGCGCGCTGAGCTGGCCATCGCGCTGCCGCGCCCGCGCCAGGCCGACTCCGCCGACGTACGCCTGCTCATCGACGAGGTCTATGCGCTGATGACCATGGGCGCTGGCGCGCGCGGTGGCGTTTCCGAGGAGGCGGCGGTGCCGCACATCGGCGACTACCTGCCGGATGCCGACGTGGGCCTGATGGAAAGCTTGGTGGAGCTGCTCGCCGAAGAACAGTTCGGCGGCCGTGCCGACCTTCCCGCGCTGGCCGAGGAGAGCGAGCTCACCGACGAGGAACTGCTGCCGCTGACGGCCGCACTGCATCGCCTGGACCTCGCACATGTGGGCGGCGGCGACATCGCGCTCACGCCGCTGGGCCAGCGCTATGTGGCCGGCGAGCATGACGAGCGTCGCGCCATCTTTGGGCAACAGCTGCTCGAGCACGTGCCGCTGGCCGCGCACATCCGCCACAGCCTCGAGCAGGAGCCCAGCGGCCAGCTCAAGGAAGAGCCTTTCCTCAAGCTGCTCGAAGAGAGCATGAACAAGCAGGACGCCGAGAACGTCCTGCGTGTGGCGATCGAATGGGCGCGCTATGGCGAGGTGTTCGACTACGACTACAACACCGGCCTGATCCACCTGCCCGAGGAAGACGAGGCCTGACAGCACTTCGGCGCCGAAGCGCCGGAGCGAGGTGATCAGGCAGTGCCTGCCGGTCGGTTCTGGCGCATGCGGTAGCGCGCGGCGCCAAGCATTGCGAGGCCGAGTGCGAGGCATGCGTAGCTGGCGGGCTCGGGGACGGCGGCGACCAACGAAACGCCGTCGAGCAGGACCATCGGAGGTTGGCCGGTGGGTGTGCCACCTGCGGTGAAGCTCAGCAGTTCCTGCGACGAGGTGGCGACAAAGGTCATCGTGGCTTTTTGCCAGCCAGTGAAGCTCTGACTCGCGTTGTTCAGGACCGGCGTCGATTGCGTCGATCCACCGAGGCTGACATCCCACCATTCAGTGGTCGGGCCCGTGCGCTGGGTGATTTCGGCGCCGGCGTAATAGAAGCTCAGGTTGTAGCTTTGCCCCTTCACCAAGCCCGAAATGTTCTGCTGGATGCTGGTGTGGTAGTTCGGGTCGCCGTCGTCGGCGATGAAGGAGCCTCCATCGGGGCTTGGGGTGGCTTGCCAGAGCTTGAGGGTCGTGCCGTCGTTGAAACCGTTGGTGACGGCATCTTCCGCCGACAGATAGATGCCGGTGAAGTTGTAGCCCAATGGTGACAGAACGACGTTGGTCCAGCCGGGCATGTTGTTGGTCATTACCACCGAGCTGGTCAGCAGCGGTGCATTGAAACTGCCGTTCGTGACCAGTTCCAGTGCCTGTGAATTTGCCATCGCCGAGGCTAAG
>Ga0213872_10001908_pt1 | contig 12782 bp, 13 predicted proteins | sample VelepicomBERX_R2_FD_160071 | JGI IMG/M metagenome (GOLD analysis project Ga0213872, IMG submission 160071) | Rhizosphere microbial communities from Vellozia epidendroides in rupestrian grasslands, the National Park of Serra do Cipo, Brazil - RX_R2 | ecosystem: Host-associated > Plants > Roots >...
CGGCGCACGAAAAGCAGCCCCTCCTTGAGGTCGCGCCAGAAATCGGCCCCGCTTTTCTTGACGAGTTGCTCTTGCACACGCACACCGCGCAGGATGAAGGCCGAGGTCAGCACCAGGAAGGCGTCCACGGCCAGGGCCATCGGCGCGCCCAGCAACTTGATCAGCACGCCGGCCACCCCGGGGCCGGCCACTTCGGCGCCGGACGAGGCGAGCGCGTTCTTGGCGTGCGCCTCGACGAGCCGCTCGCGACTGACCACCTGCGTTAGCACGATCTGTGCCGCGCTGCCGGCCGTCGTGTAGACCGTGCCAAGTACGAAGGCCACGAAGTAGAGCCAGGGCATGCCCAGCCAGTCCAGCCGCGCGGCAACCGGCACGCTGAGCACGGCCAGGCCCAGCAGGGCCTCACCCATCACGTAGACAGGCAGCTTCTTCACGCGGTCCAGCCACACGCCCGAGGGCAGGGAGAACAGCACGAAGGGCAGAATCTCCATGGAGGTCAGCAGGCCCATCTGCGTGGGCGTGGCGTGCAGCAGCACGGCCGCCGTCAACGGCAGCGCCAGCATGGTGATCTGCGCGCCGAGCGAGCTGATGAGGATGGACGTCCACAAACGCCGGTAGACGGCGTTGCGAAGCAGGTCGTCCGGGGCCAGGGCCAATGCCTTGAATAGGCGCTCCCGGGCCAGGGTGAGCAAATTCATTCGAGTCTCCAAGCTGCAGCAAGACCAGGCCCGAGGCCTGGACGGATCGTAGGCATGACGGCCCTCAGGGGCGCGTGCGATCGAGCAGCTTGGTCATGAAAAGCCTCAGAGGGCAGGGGGAATTGGAGGAGACGAAGTTTAGCGCGACAGGCACGTCAGCTTGCCAATGTCCGTCAGTAGCAACGGCGCCTCGCCCAGCGCCCCGCCCAGCGCCCCGCCCGGCCGGCGCCCGGCGCAGTCGCGGAAAGCGCGCACCGAGGGCTTCGGTATCTGCGTTCGCGGTCCTTCAAGACCCAGGCCGCGAACGCCTGGGTGCAGCCTGGAGCCACGCGCATGCCGTGGGCCCAAATCGAGCCGTCGCCGGCGTCGCTGTCTAAGCACAAGTACCGCGCCGGACGGTCGCTCGAGCGTTGAGGCGATGTCGTTTCTCGCCTTGTCCGCCCGGCTAGGCCTTCATGAGCCCCTCAAATGAATGCCGCGAACGATCAAGTCAGTACTGGCGATTGCCGCACAAATGAGCTACAAAATGTAAATTCCGCGTGTCCGCGTGAGCGAGAGGTGTGCGCCATGAAGCATTGCATGAGCCGGCTGAAACAAGCCCTTCCGGCCGCCACCCTCACCTTGCTCTACGTAACTGGCACGGTCGCCTTGGGAGGCTGCGCGTTGGCCGCGCTCCCCATGATCGCGCCTGGCGCCGGCGTGGCTGTCGCCAACGCCCTCGCGGACAAGCCCAAGACTCAGCTTGTGGCCATGCAGGTCACCGTCGATCAGCCCACCGACAACCAGCTCAAATGCCCCGCGCTGGAGTCGGAAAAGCTGAAGATGGCCGAGGTGATTGCGAACGCAGGCGTGATCGAAGTGCCGATCAACCCGAACGGCACCGACACCAAGACAGCCATCACCAATACGGCGCTCGACGTCGGCACCGAGACGGCCAAGAACGTAGCGGTGAGTTCGCTGGGCCCGCTGGCCGGCATTGGCGCCGGCGTGGCCGGCGGTATGAAGCAGCAGAACGCGCAGTCGCAAGCTCAGACCGAAAAGCTCAACGAAATGCGCTTGCGCATCCAGGCCAATCAGGCGGTCAACGATGCGCAGAAGCGCACCGAGAAATTGACGAAGCTGCAAAAGCAGCGCAAGTGCACCTGAGTTTCGGGCTTGCGCACACTTCCATCTGCGCCGGGTCGCCGGAGTGGCGCTCGATCGCGTGCCGAGATGATCGGCCCATGATCAGACTCTTCTTCGGCCCTCGGCAATCCAGGTCCGATTCAGACACCCCATTGGGCGCTGGAAATGAGCGTGTGAATGCACAGCGAGCGGCGCCGACGACAGCTTGCGGGCATGCTAGGTGCCAGCAGCCCAGGGTCGGACTGAGCCCCTCGGCTCTCCCGAGGGCGTTCGTTGGCGGCCCGTCACCCGCGCCCGCAGGATCGAAGAACTGGTATCGCGGCTGTAGCGGTCGCGGTCGAGGGCTTAGCCGCCGATGGCATGTAACGGATGTAGCAGTCGTGCCGGTCGAAGTCCGCGACACAGGCAAATTCGAGTCGGGTCAGCGAGATCAGACCAGGCAACTGTTCATAACGAAGACCAGCGCACAACACCCTTGATCAGCCACGCCGGCTAAGCAAAGCTACTTGTTTCCAAGTGCGCTCATTTCGACCCACCCAGTGACGCGAGCAACTGCTTAGCCCGCCGGGTTCGCTGTTCGGTTGGAAGCTGATGCAGTGCCTGCAGTAGTTCTGCAACTGCATTGTCTTCACAGTAGAGATAGCCCAGGGGAGTTCCGAGTGCGCGCGCGATAGCCCTCGCCGTCGCGACTGCCGGCTCATGCACGCCGAGCTCATAGCGACTAATCCTGGCGCGACTGCTTGATTCATCGATCCCAATGAGGACCCCAAGCTTCTCTTGGGACCATCCGAGTTCCTCGCGACGCGCGCGCATGCGCCGTCCGACGACATTTTCAGATGAGCCCTCCCCTCGCGACATGTCACGAGTCTCGTAACAGTGTCATAATTTGTCGTCACGATAAACGTGACATTCAGATTGGGCCGCAGGCTGGGCCTATCGGAGGAGGCGTGCATGAGTACAGGTGTTGCGCTGAGTAGATTCGATAACGGCAAAACAGCAGTCGCCCGCGACCTGCCAACGCCGGCCGCCAGGGTCGAACTTCATCTGTTGCCAGGGTCCACGTCTGGCGAGAGACCAACAAGCTCCACGCGAGCGACCAAGTCGGGTGCCGAGACTCCTAGAGACCTCGCCAGCTTGATCAAGGAAGCCATCGAGGGCTGCCTTTCGCCCCGCTCGAGCATGCTGATGAACTTCCGCTCAAGGTCGGCCCCAAGTCCGAGTTGCGCCTGCGTCAGCACGGCCTTCCTTCGCAACTCGCGGAACACGCGTCCGAAAACGGCAGCGGCTTTCGTCGCCAGCTCACTACAGCAAGTCGAACGGCGCGTGTGCCTCGCGGGTTTATGGAAGCGGGGCCACTGTGCTTAAAAACCTGCCGCCCATCTTTTCCCGAGTACACGCGGCCTTGATGCGCCGCGGCCGCTCGGAGCACGACGCGAACGACTTTGTTCAGGAAGCCTGGGTGCGCCTCGCCTGCTACGAGAAGGACCAGGCGATCCTCAAGCCGGAGGCGTTCCTTATGCGGACCGCCCTGAACCTGTCAATCGATGCCCACCGCGCCAGCGTGAGTCACGGTGAGGAGGTTCTGTTGGAGGATGTCGTGTTGCTCGACACCGCTCCCAGCACTGAGGCGGTCGTCTTGGGTCGGGAGCGCGCCCAGCGCATGAGCTACTGCCTGAGTCGACTGAGCGACAAGTCCCGCGAGATATTCCTTGCACACCGCATCGATGGCAGGACCTACAAGGACATCGCCGAACAGCACGGCCTGAGCATCAGCACCGTCGAAAAACACATCGCCCGAGCAACAATGCAGCTGACCAATTGGATGGAGGGCTGGTAGACGTGCGTGGGAGCGGTGCCGCCGCATGGCAAGGGGCGGGCTAGGGACATGTCGAGAAGGTGCCAATCTCTCAGCGCACCCACTTTTCAAGGCGCGCCGCTGGGTCAGCCGGGTGACTCTGTTGCCGGAGCTAGGCCCCCCGCGTTGTAGTCGTAGGGGCTTCGCGATGAGTTGGTGACTTGCAGCCGACGGGCCGCAGTTCTATGGCTCCGGAGCCTGATACCTATAGAGCCAACAGAAATATTGATTGAATTTAAAATAAGCGTGGCGCATAATGTCAGCAAGACAGTCGTCAACCGCCTTCCGACAAGAGGCGCTTGGCAGCGGTCTGTACTTCGTGACGCCCGTCGCGCTATCGGTCTGCCGAGCTGCAGCCGACCGAGCCCATCTGCTCATGCGGAACCTTACGGATTCCGCGTTCCTGACTGCCACCGATCACTCACATCGCCATCCCCATAGGCCCTTACGTCGTCTTGCCGTCGACACAACCGACCCACTGTGGGCGATTTCGAGCTTCGTTTGCGTTGTAGCATGCTCGCGGGGAGGGGAACTTCAGACGTGTTTTCCGCTTCGACGCCACGTTCGCGTCGCGCGATGCCGCCAAGCTGTTTGCGGTGACCCAAGGCTGGCTACAGACCTGTCTGCCTGATCCGTTTGCCCGCTGACCGGCGAGCCCATCTGCTCCCACAGCGGCAGCATCTTTTGCACACTTACGCGCGCTTCGCGCGCCCACCGTTTTGAAAGGCTCGTCCATGAGCAACAAGATTTATGTGGGCAATCTGCCCTACTCCGTGACTGATGCAAGCCTCAAGAGCAACTTCTCGGAGTTCGGAGACGTCACATCGGCCAAGGTCCAGATGGACCGAGACACCGGCCAGTCCAAGGGTTTTGGCTTCGTCGAGATGACCTCTGCTGAGTTTGCTCAAGCGGCAATCGCTGCGTTGCATGGCATGTCGGTCGATGGCCGCTCCATCGTGGTGAGCCTGGCTCGTCCGCGCGAGGAACGCAGCTCATCCAATGCTTACAGCCTGGCGGGGTATCGGGTCACCAATCGGTCAGATATCGGCTATGGCAACGGCGGCTTCGGTGGCGGCCGTTACTGAGACTCGCCACTTCGCTAACCGACCGGCTCACTGAGGCCGGTCTTTTCGCCCGCTCTTGACGAACTGGGCTGTGCAGCATCGAGAGACAGGTGTGTTGCCGCACCTCGCGTTCACGACGTTTCGACAGGGAATCAAGAGCGCCTACAAGCGGTAGACCGCCTGGGGCGATACACGTCAGCAGCCGTCGGAGAGGGACATCAAGATGTCCGCGTACCAAGCGCGATGCAGAGCAGAGCTTGGCCCATCACGGCTTGCTACCTCGCCGTGGCTGTGTATCCCGATTAGTTGCCAACCTTCAAGGCCCTTGCCTGTGCGGTCAACAGTTCGGCGGCGGACAACCGCCGATCCACAACTCTCGGGATGCGAGTGCATGCCCGTGAGGAAGCTGGCTGTGTCTTCAAAGCGCATGCCATAGGACGAGGCGATTGCACCGCTGCGCGCAAGGGGCAAGCGCTGAGCGTGCGCTGAACCTGCGAGAGGAAAGCTGACCGTCGACACTGGATCCCCAACGCCAATATCTTCTCCAAGGGATTCGAGGTGTGACTCATCGAACGCCAGCAGCAGCGCTGAGGCGGGCAGCGCAGTGGGATCGAGGGCCATCACGGCCACATCGACGTCAGCAGCTCCGCGACATCGTCGGCGGTCGCCCGACGGCAGCGTCGCAAAGCTCAACGTGTGGTACGTATCGCCTTTCGGGTCCGCGGGCAGTTCGATTTCGATCCGGTCCGGTGGCGGTGTTCCGTGATGCCCGACGATTGCCTGCCGGGTGCTGACCAAGAACAATTGGCCGCCGCGTCGGAAAAAGAAGCCTGTGCTGTGGCACAACCGGGTCATGTCGACAAAGGCGCTCACTCGCGTTGTGGTGAGCAGCAAAGGGTCCAAACCCAGTGGCGCAGGCGCAGCAGAGGCCAGCAAGTGGCCCCGGCGCAGCAGTGCGCTATTTCGCGCGACTTCGCGCTCGAAGGCCGCGAGCACGACTTCGGACATCTCCGAGTTCAGCATCATTGTTCGCGCGACCTCGGCATGGGCGTCAAAAGATGCCGTCAACCGGCTCAGGCCAGCCGCTGAAAGTGTGTCAATGACGGCCGGCAGCAGTGCGTCAAGCGCGACCAGCCCCCCCTTCAGCTCGCAGATGCGTTCTGTTGCTTCTTGCAGATTTCTCATCGGATGCTCCGTAGCGGCAAAAAAAAAGCGCGGCCAGGCCGCGCTTCGGTGGAGCATCGAGACCCGCTCGACACTCGGTGAGGCATGAACCTCAGCTCACGCTGCGGATGTTCGAAGCCTGCGGGCCCTTCTGGCCTTGGGTCACTTCGAACTGAACGCGCTGGTTCTCGCTGAGCGTCTTGAAGCCACCGCCCTGGATTTCCTTGAAGTGCGCGAAGAGGTCCTTGCCGCCGTCATCGGGGGCAATGAAGCCGAAGCCCTTGCCTTCGTTGAACCATTTCACCGTACCAGTTTGAGTCGACATGTCGATTTCCTTAGAAAACAGCTAGGCGCGAAATTGCCCTAGCGAAGAGACGCCAAGAAAATCTTCAAGGGGGATTCGACTGGATCGTCGGCAGAACGCCGGCGCGAGTGGAGAGACCTAAGAGCGGATGGTCTTGTGCATATCAGCGATTCCATAGTAGTCGCAATCGTCCGCGGCCCGCAGGTTTATTTTTGCCCCTCAGCGGACCTATGACGGCAACGTGTCGACAAGGCCCGGTCGCTGCCTTCAGAAGCGGACACTGGCCGTCGGTCGGCCCGAACGGCTGCTTCCGGCAAAGACCGCGAGCGGATAACCTCGGCCAGGAACGGACATCCGAGATGGGCTGCCTTTGGGCTAGGGTACCGTGCATGGACTTTTCAGGAGGTATCGTGCCGATGACGAACACGAATTTCCGGGGTCCACTTGGCAAGTTGCGCCAATCCCATTCGGGCATGAGACTGATCGCCTTCCTGATCGGCGTCTTGACTTCGGGCGCTAGCAATGCAGATGCCCCGCTCATTCAATACTGGGTCTGGGTTGATATGGCCGTCCAGTCCTGCTCGGCAGCGACGCTTGAGGCGCCACAGAATTCTGGAACGATGTATGTGCCTAACGACCGGCATCGCACCGCAGTGGTCACCGGGAGAGTTGTGGGCGCCGGCTACGCAGTTCCTGCCAACGACAACAGGACCGAAGCTGATCGGGCTACTCGCAGCCCGCTTCCGCCGAAGAATTCGAAGATGTCGATGGTGCTTGCTGAATGGGATGAAGGCATTTGCAAAAGGCTCGGGGCGAACGCCGACGCAGCCGTAAGCGAACCCGTTCGACGTTTTCGCTTCAACTATGGCTGTGACACATGGCCACGACTTGGCCGCTGTCTTCCGCCGCTTCAGCTTGTCGATATTGACGAAGAGTCGCCTTGATGGTCATCAGCTCGTGGGCGATTACCGAACTGGGGGAATATTCATAGCGCAGACGTTCAGCCGGCAAGATTGCGTGCCGACCGTCTGCTGACAGCATGGACACAGACTTGCGCTGACGGCCACTTCCAGACGTTCGTGAGGGTCCGGCTTCGGGCGCCCTAACGAGGTATCCGTGAAGGCGCAACGCTCCGTACGGCGTACCTTTGCAAGGGTTGCCTACGGGTGTCATCATTTAAGAATGCGAACTATCTATGAGGCCGCTGGAGGGATCGAGGGGCTGCGCCGGCTTGCCTGCGCCTGGCACGAGCGAGTAATGGCCGACGAGATCGTCAGCCATGCCTTCAGCCATGGATTTCACCCGAAACACACTGAGCGACTTGCAGCCTATTGGGCAGAGGCACTTGGCGGCCCGAACACCTACTCCACCAACTACGGCGACGAGACTGGCGTCGTGAAGATGCACAGCGGAAACGGGCCGCACGACGAAATGAATCAGCGCGCCATCGCCTGCTTCGACCAGGCTCTGCTCGATGTCGGACTGGCCGATGGGAGTCTCCTGCAAAAGGTTCTTCACGATTATTTCGCGTGGGCGACGACGACCACGATGTCTCGCTACCACGCCTCTGCAGATGACGTGCCTCTGGGCCTGGGCATTCCTCGCTGGTCATGGAACGGACTGGAAATCTGATCCGTCTCGTCCCTCGAACCGAGCGCGTCGGGCTGGCCTATGACGCTACCTCGCCGTGTAGTCTGCTGCTCCGCCCCGCACAGCGGCCGACGCAGGTCGGGCACCGGCCATGCGCGTTCGGCCATGTGCAGCCGTCCGCGAATGGCAGGTTTCGGGATCTATCAAAGCCCAATGATCAGGACCGAGGGAAGCGGCGTGAGCACGACGTGTGCCGCGCGATCGTCAACCATAGTTGACAGGATGGTCGATGTCAACTATAGTTGACAAATGCCGCTGATCCGCCAGACGCTCGAATATGCAGAGTGGTTCGAACGCCTGCGGGATCGACAGGCGCGCGTTCGTATTGATGTGCGCGTGCGGCGCCTTGGCATGGGCAACCCTGGCCAGCACCGCGTGTTGACCGGTGGTGTGGTGGAACTGAAGATCGACTTCGGTCCGGGATATCGCGTGTACTACGCGCAGCGGGGTGCGGAGTTGATCCTGCTGCTGATCGGCGGCGACAAGTCGTCGCAGCAAGAGGACATCCGGACTGCCCAACGGCTTGCGAAAGAACTGGAGTGACTATGGCCATCAGGACTCTTCCGTGGGATGCTGCAGAGCACCTCAAGACCGACGAGGATCGTGTAGCGTACCTGAATGCAGCGCTCGACGAAGCAGGCGACGACCCGGCCTTCGTTACGCAAGTGCTGGGCGACATTGCGCGATCTCGTGGCATCGAGCGCGTGGCGCGCGAGACTGGCATGACCCGCCAAGGACTGTACAAGGCCCTTTCAGCCGACGGGAACCCCGAGCTGTCGACCCTGCTAAAGGTGCTGCATGCCCTGGGGATGAAGCTTCACGCCGAACCGGCCCATCACGAGTAGGTACGCCGCTCTCGCGCGGCTGGGGCCTCGCGTTGCACATTTATGGCCGCTGCGGTTTGCAACGCCTGCGCGGCTTGGCCGTTGCCGAACGGTCATGAGCAGCCGCTCGCGATAGTCTGCTTCCGAGAGCTTCGAGATCGGAATGACGACCTTAGCCGCAGTACTTGCCGAGCTTCGTTCATTGAACGAGCCCGTGCCGTCGCCACCGCGCCTTCCGGCAGCCTCAGAGGTGGCAGCCATGGAGCAGACGGTCGGAATTCCATTTCATGCCGACTACCGCCGCTACTTGCTCGAGGCCAGTGACATCACGCTCGGGACGTTGGAACCTTCGACGATCTGCGAGCCCTCGTCTCACACGCATCTCCCATGCGTAGTCGCGAGCGCTCGAGCGCTCGGTGTCCCACCAGAGTTGCTGCCCATCTGCGAGGACAACGCAGATTTCTACTGCATCGATGCCGGCGGCGCCGTCCACTTCTGGTCGCACAATGGCGCATCCGAGGAGTCGTGGCCAGACCTTGCCTCGTGGCTTCGGAAGGTGTGGATTGAGGAGAACGCGTAGCTGTCCACGGCTACATGCCCCTTGCGCGCTTCACTACGCATGCCGGCCAGTAGCCGCCGTCGGCGACGGGCTGCTTTCTGAAACCGGCTGGCGTGTGGCCATCGGCCGTAGTTGCAGGCCCAACGGTGCGGACCTGCGCGTCAGCGGCGTGTTCAAGGCCGGCAACAGCGTGAGCTTTGCGCAAGCTGTCGCGGCACTGCACGGCCTGCCCGTACGCGAGCAGGCCAATCGGATTGAGCTCTCGGCGAAGTAGTCGCGTTCGTCTTCGCCTGGTAACTACGTGCTGAATTTGGGGAGAAATTCAGCGCGTGCGGCACACGCCATCAGCCGCATAGTCGTTGGCATGGTCAGCAATTCCACCCCCCTCGAAACGCACCGCCAAGCAGCGAGCGCCAGTCCCCGGCGTGACAGGGTGGCGGTCGACATGCGCGGACACGGCCCGGCGGTTGCTTATCACGCGAGGGCACGACAACTGCCCGTGTCTGCTCTGATTCGCACCATCCTCACAGAATGGCTCGCCGCTCACCCCGACACCGATTTGGCCAAAGCTTCTTCTGAAGTTGCCGATCCGAGCGCCACTCGTCCGCGACAGCAAGCCGCCTCGCGCGAGGTCAAGCTCAGCATCCCGGTTTGCGAAGCGCTTGTGCTCGCCCGCCGCGCACGGGCCGCTGAGATGTCACAAGGGAAGTACGTCGCGCGCTTGGTGCTGGGCAGCCCACCTCCGCCCGCAAGCCCTGAGCTGAAGGAGGCCAACGCCGCCTTGACGCGCTCCACGGCCACACTGGCCGCGCTATGCGTCGACTTGCAGGCGCTTGCGCGATCGATCGCGCAGAGCCCGGGATTCGACACTTGCACGGCACGGACAGAGCAGCTGTCCCAGATCGTCAAGGATCACCTGATACTCACTGCGCCGCTGCTCGCAGCGCTCAATCCGCCGCGGCGAGCTCCTCCCTCTGGGACTGCGTGAGGCTGGCATGGGAGCGGAAATCGACGGAGTCCTTGTGACCTGGGGCGAACGCCTCTTCTATCCCGGCAATCGCATGGTCAAACCCGGTCCTCAGCCCCGCCTCGATACGCTCCTGCGGCGCAAGGCCGCCGTCATCCGCCGCCGCGTCGAATCCACGGTGGTACGACGCGCGCCACAGGTGATGGTCAAGATTGCCGGCGGCGGTCGCGGCATGCGCGCCATCGCCGCCCATTTCCGCTACATCAGCAAGAGCGGCCGGCTCGCCGTCGAGGACGACCGCGGCGTCGTGGCACAGGGCAAGGAAGCTCTTGGCGACCTGATCGAACAATGGCGCTGGGGCGGCTCCAAGATCGAGGAGACCAGCCCTCGGCGCGAAGCGTTCAACGTGATGCTGTCCATGCCACGTGGGACCGAATCCCAGATCGTGCTCTGCGCCGCAAGGGAGTTCGCCCAGACTGAGCTGTCAGACCACCGGTACATGATGGTCCTGCATGAGCACCAGGGGAACCCACATGTCCACCTGTGCGTGCGGGCCGAGTCGATGAGCGGCAAGCGCCTCCATCCGTACAGGGCCGACCTGCACCGCTGGCGCGAGACCTTCGCCGAGCGTTTGCGCGGATGGGGTGTCGAAGCTGAAGCGACCCGGCAAGCCGTCCGCGGAGTGTCTCACCGACCCGAGCAGCTATGGCAGATCAGGGCCCGGGGTCCATCGCTCCTGAAACAGCCCGGTGCGCCAAACCAGTCCGGCATTGCCAATTGGAAAAACCGGGTCGAGGCCATGCGTGCCTGGGCCAACATCACGCTGGCTCTTCGCAGCTCCGAAGAGCCGAAGGACCGGGAACTCGCCGAGCGCATCCAGGGCTTCGTCCGCGACTCCACATTCATGAAGGAGTTGCGCCGGTTGCAGCCATCGCAGCAGCAAATTCGTGATCGGCCGCGAGCACCGCCTGGCGAACCGATACCAAGTACGCACGCACTGGAAGGGCGCGACCGTCACGCGGTGCGGCTTCCCACGCGCACCCGACGCGGTCCGGACTTCACGCGCTGACGAATGGTTCAATCCAAAGGATCAAGCCGCGGCGAGCAGCCGGCCTGAACGATCCCTGGCTTCATCGCTCTCGCAGCGCGCAGTGCGCAGCGACCCGATTGACCATCCGCCGAGTGCCATGGTGTGGCTTTCAAGGGCCTGCCCTGCGCGCTACGGCTTCGCAGCGGTCGGGCCACCTCGGCTCAGGAAGCCATCTTGTCTAAAAGCCCACCGCCGCGCCATCTCGCCGCGGATCACTGGCAGCCACATAGCCATCGACGGCAGGGTCGCCGAGTCGCCAGATGAACTGGCCGGCCCCAAAGTCCTGGTAGCTGTCGTGGATGTCGCCGATCTGGTGGCCCAGGCTGCGCAGACCCTCGATGGTTTCGGGGGGCATGTGCGGCTCGACATTGATCGAACGGCCTTCGTTGAAGCGCCAGCGCGGCGCGTCGCAGGCAGCCTGCGGCTGCTGGCCGTAGTCGAGCATGCGCACCAGCGTCTGCAGGTGTCCCTGCGGCTGCATATTGCCGCCCATCACGCCGAAGCTCATCTGGGGCGCGCCCTCGCGCGTCAAAAAGGCCGGAATGATGGTGTGAAAGGGCTTCTTGCCGGGCGCCACCTGGTTGGCGTGACCGTCCTCGAGCGTGAAGCAATGACCGCGGTTTTGCAGCGAAATGCCGTAGCCCGGCACCACCAGGCCCGAGCCAAAGCCCATGTAGTTGCTCTGAATGAAGCTCACCATCATGCCGCTCTCGTCTGCCGCCGTGAGGTAGATCGTGCCACCCTTGACCGGGTTGCCGCAGGCGAAATCCTGTGCGCGCCGCGGGTCCACAAGTCGGGCACGTTCAGCGTGGTAAGCCGGGTCCAGCAGCTCGGCCATCTTGACGGTCATGCTGCGCGGATCGGCGACGTAGCGATAGGTGTCGGAGAACGCGAGCTTCATGGCCTCGATCTGCAGGTGCTGGGCGGCCGCGCTGTCGACGGGGTGGCGCTGGTAGTCCAGCTGCCGCAGGATGCCCAGAGCAATCAGTGCCGCGATGCCCTGTCCGTTGGGCGGAATCTCGTGCAACTGGTAGCCGGCGTGCTCGCAGGAGATCGTGCCCACCCATTGCGGCGTATAGGCGGCCAGGTCAGCGGCCGTGATCGCGCCGCCGGTGCTTCGGGCGAAAGCGGCGATCGCCTCGGCGATTTCGCCGCGATAGAAGGCCTCCCCGCGCGTCGAGGCAATCAGGCGCAGCGAGCGCGCAGCATCGGGAAAGCGAAAGAGCTCGCTCACCTCAGGCGCCCGGCCGCGCGGCAGGAAGGCCTGCGCAAAGCCAGGCTGGCCGGTCAGGCCGGGCAACGCCGCCGCCATGGCCCATTTGCGCTGCACGATGACCGGCACGGCGTAGCCGCGCTCGGCGATCTCGATGGCCGGCGCGAGCAGCTCGGCAAAGGGCAGCTTGCCGAAGCGCTCGCTCAAGGCAGCCCAGCCAGCCACGGCGCCGGGCACGGTCACCGAACCCCAGCCCCGCTGGGGCGGGG
>Ga0213872_10001909_pt1 | contig 12780 bp, 11 predicted proteins | sample VelepicomBERX_R2_FD_160071 | JGI IMG/M metagenome (GOLD analysis project Ga0213872, IMG submission 160071) | Rhizosphere microbial communities from Vellozia epidendroides in rupestrian grasslands, the National Park of Serra do Cipo, Brazil - RX_R2 | ecosystem: Host-associated > Plants > Roots >...
CGTCGTGTTCATTGGACGGATCGTACAGACCTTGGGCTTTCATGGAATCTCCGCTGCATTTTGACTAACGAAAAACTAGAGTAGTGCAATGCAGCAGAACTCGCAACAAAAACAATTAGGGTCGGAGTCGAATTAATTCAGCATCTGTCGCTCAGAAAATTAATTAGGGACATAGTGGTACCACTCTGAGGCCTATTCGCTTTCCGGCTTGATTTTGAAGGGGCGGCCACGCTTGGCAGGCAGCACCTGACGCTTCATTTTGTGTTGCAGGGCGGTCTTGAAGGGCTCGGAACCCAGCGGCCAGCCCTTGAGCACCACCTTGCTGATCTCGGCCACCTGCCGGCTACCCAGGCCCTGCTCGCACAAGGCCAGATAGGCCGCCTCGCGCTGGAATGGCGTATTGCCCAGCTCCCAGTACTTGGCGTGGTCGGTTACCACCCCGTCCGGGCGCAAGCCGGCATGGTGGGCGTAGCTGGACCAGGGATAGTCGCCCGGCTGGGCCGCCATGCCGCTGCGGACGGGATTGAACTCGATATATTGGCAGCACAATAAAAAATAGTGCTCGGCGTCTATAAGTGAAGTTTTGTAGCGTCCGGCCCACAAAGTGCCGCTGCGGCCGTATTTTTGGTTGAAATAGGGAACGTAATAGCGCCCGATCCACTGCATCATCTGGCCCAGGCCGCTGTCATCGCTGGGCGAGGCCAGCAAATGCACATGATTCGGCATCAACACATAGGCGTGGATGGCGACTTTGTAGGTTTTGGCGGCGGCGCGCAACCATTCCAGGTAGCGCTGGTGGTCTTCGGCGTCGAGAAAGACGTTTTGGTCGTTATTGCCGCTCTGGATGACGTGATGCGGCTGATTGGGAACGATGAGGCGGGGGAGTCGGGCCATGGCGGGACAGCAAAATGGAGTCGGGGAACTCCAATTCTAGCACTCTGTCCCTAATTATTTTCAGATTTTAAAAATCCGCAACGACTCTGTCCCTGATTAGGAAAGATTGAAGCTGGCGGACAGGCTGTAGCCCTCGCCATAGGCGCTGCGCAGGGGCAGATCCTGGCCCAGGCCGGTGCGCGCCTTCTTGCGCAGGCGGTAGACCAGCATGTCGACACGGCGTCCGGCGTCCGGATCGTCGCCGCCAATGCCAGCCACGATGACCTGGCGCGGTACGGGCCGGGTGTTGATGGTGAGCAGGTGCAGGAAATTGCACTCTTTCTCGGTCAGGGTGATGGCCATACCCTGCAGCTCCAGCTGGCGGGCGCTGACTTTCAGGGTCCATTTGCTGGGCAGGGGAACGGCTTCCTGCGGGCCGACGCGGCGGTCGAGCGCCTCGATGTGGGCGGCCAGCTCGGGGAATTTGATGGGCTTGGTCAGGTAATGGTCGGCGCCCAGGCGCAGACCCAGGATGCGGTTGTCGAAGGCGACGCGGCCGGTCAGCACCAGCAAGCCGATCTGCGGGTACAGCTGGCGCATGCGGGGAATGACATTGAAGCCGTCCTCGTCCGGCAAACCGAGGTCGAGCACCACCACGCCGACATTGCCCTGGCTCAGGGCCGTCCACATATCGCTGGCGTTATTAGTGATGTGTACTTCGTGCTCAAGCTCAGTCAGGAACTCCGCCATTTCCTCGGCGTACTCCAGATTGTCTTCCACGATCAAGATTTGCGTCATTGATGCGCCATTTAATTCAATTTACGAGCAAAATGCTCAGTCTTGCCCTTTGGAAGGGCTCAGGGAATTATCACTGCTGGTAGTGCCCGGCGCAAGACTTTTCCCCGGAGGGCTTGCTATAGGCAACCAAATCCGAAATTCCATGCCGCTTTCAGAAACATTTTTTGCAGTCAGGCTACCGCCATGCACGTCAATCATCGCGCGTGCCATATACAAACCCAGACCGGAACCAGGCACGCCCGCAGCATTGCTGCCGCGATAGGATTTTTCGAACAGCCGCGCCAGTTCTGCCTCGGGCACACCTGCACCAAAATCGCGCACCAGGAACTCGATTCCGCCTTCTATTGCATTTTTACCTAGCAATTCTATCGCGGTATTGGGGTTTGTGTACTTAATTGCATTGTCCAGCACAATTTCCAGCGCCAAACGCATACCGGCGGGGTCGCAGCGTATCCATTGCGGCAGCTCTTCGGTCCGTACGCTGATGCCGGCGCGGCGGGCGCGGCCCTGCTCGGCGACCGACTCCAGCAGCTTGGCGGGTGAGACTTCATTGGGCTGGCGCTGACGGCCGATGCTGGCCATGCGCTCGGGCGAGAGGTAGTCGTCCATCATGCCCAGCAGGCGGTCGACGGCGGCCTGGATCTTGTCGTAGCGCTTGCGGCTGGCTTCGTCGTGGAGGGCGCCCTTCATCACCAGATGCTGCACGGCGCCGTCGATGGTCGACAAGGGCGTGCGGAATTCATGGTTGAGCATGGAGGCGAACTTCTTCTGGTCGCGGTCGAACTGGGCACGCACGCTCATGTCGCGCACCACGCCCAGCAGGCGCATGCTGTCTTCCGTGGCGCCAAGCAGGGAGGATTCGATCTCGACCGGCACCAGGTGGCCGTCGCGGTGGGGGATGTCCAGGCTGCGCAGTACGCGGCGACGGCTGTGGTCGCCCGCAGCCAGGCGCGCCAGGCGGGCCGGCAGATCCGCCAGCAGGCTGGCGACCAGTTCCTGGGTTTCAGGCATGTCCTGGACATAGCCGAATTGCACGGCGGCCGCGGGGCTCAGGTATTCCAGCAGGCCGCTGTTGCAGTCGACTTCGAACACCACCGTGCCGCTGTGTTCCAGCAGCAGGCGGTAGCGCGCCTCGGCGGCGCGCGCGCGTTCCAGCTCGGCTTGCAGTTCTTGGACGGTTTGCACTTTAGTCATTAATTATATTAATGAAAGACCTCAGTGCAGTATAGCTTGCCTATTCGACCAATGGGGCGAAGATCTGTTGCAAATCTTCCTGCGTGAGGGCCATTTTTTGCGATTCGCCTTCGGCCAGGATAGATTGGGCCAGGTCGGACTTCTTCTGCTGCAAGACCTGGATCTTTTCCTCCAGCGTGCCTTTGGCGATTAGCTTGTAGACAAACACAGGTTTGTCCTGACCAATACGCCAGGCGCGGTCGGTGGCCTGGTTCTCGGCCGCCGGGTTCCACCATGGGTCGTAGTGGATCACGGTGTCGGCCGCGGTCAGGTTCAAACCGACGCCGCCGGCCTTGAGCGAGATCAGGAAAATCGGCACGGCGCCCTGCTGGAAGGCGGCCACCTGGGCGCTGCGGTCCTTGGTGTCGCCGGTCAGCAGCGCGTAGGGAATGTCGCGCGCTTCCAGTTCTTCCTCGATCAGCTCGAGCATGCTGGTGAACTGGGAGAACACCAGGATCTTGCGGTCTTCTTCCAGCAAGTCTTCCACCATCTGCATCAGATCCTGCAGCTTGGCGGAACCGGCCGCCTGTTTCTTCGAAGGCAGCGACTTGACCAGGCGCGGATCGCAGCAGACCTGGCGCAGCTTGAGCAGCGCTTCCAGAATGACGATCTGGCTGCGCGCCACGCCTTTGCGGTCGATTTCCTCGCGCACCTTGGCGTCCATCGCCAAACGGACGGTTTCGTACAGGTCGCGCTGGGCGCCGGTGAGTTCCACCTTGCGCACCATTTCGGTCTTGGGCGGCAGTTCCTTGGCCACGCTGTCCTTGGTCCGGCGCAGCAGGAAAGGCTTGATGCGGCGGTTCAGCAGCGAACGGCGCATCGGGTCGTCCTGGCGCTCGATCGGGTGCCGGAAGGTGGAATTGAAGCCCTTTTCGTCGCCCAGCAGGCCGGGCAGCAGGAAGTGGAACTGCGACCACAGCTCGCCCAGGTGGTTTTCCAGCGGGGTGCCGGACAGGCACAGGCGGTGGCGCGCCTTCAGCAGGCTGGCGCTCTGGGCCGCCTTGGAGCGGGTGTTCTTGATGTAGTGCGATTCATCCAGGATGACCAGGTGGAAGTCATGCTCGCGCAGCTTTTCCTCGTCGCGCGGCAGCAGGGCGTAGGTGGTCAGCACCAGGTCGGACTTGGGAATCTCGTCGAACAGCTCGGCGCGGTCTTTGCCTTGCAGCAGCAGCACTTTCAGCTCGGGGGCGAAGTGGGCCGCTTCATCCTGCCAGTTGCCCATCAGGCTGGTAGGGGCGATCACCAGGGCCGGCGCGGTCAGGCGGCCTGCCTCTTTTTCCACCAGGATGTGGGCCAGGGTCTGCACCGTCTTGCCCAGGCCCATATCGTCGGCCAGGATGCCGCCGAAACCGTATTCGCGCAGGAATTGCATCCACGACAGGCCGTCGGACTGGTAATCGCGCAGGGTGGCGCGCAGGCCGGCCGGGGTGGGTACTTTCTTCACCGCACCGAACTGGTTCAGGCGGGCGCCCATTTCGCGCAGCGCTTCGCCGCCGGTCCATTGCATTTCCACCTGGCTGGCCAGCTCGTCGAGGCGGGCGGCGTCCAGGGTGGACATGTGCAGGGAATTCTTGATTTTGTCGCTGAAATACAACTCACCCAGGGTATCCAGGATGGGACGCACGCGGCCCCATGGCAGGGTGACGCGGGTGCCGTCCGCCAGCACAGCCAGCATCTGGTCCTCGCCGGCATGGGCGGCGATGGCCTTGGGATTAAAGTCGTTGGGGGCGCTGCGAATCAGCTGGACCAGCACGGGCAGCAGGGGCACGCGCTCCTGGTTGATCATGATGCCCAGTTCCAGGTCGAACCAGGCGTGGCCGCCGTCGGCGCTGTCTTCTTCCACCTCGGCATACCAGTCGCCCACGGCCACGGTGTCGTAGCGGTACTTGGCGGTCTTGTCGATGCGCCAGCCCAGCTCGCGCAGGGCGTCGATGCCGCTTTCGGCAAAGCGGATCCACTCGGCCTGGGTGGTCAGCAGCTGGGCGCCCTTGACGCTGCTCAATGGCAGGCTGAGCGGCTTGAAGAAGCCGCGTTCGGTCAGCAGGGCCAGGGCGGCGGCTTCCGCTTCGACGTCGCGCTCGATGATCTCGGTGACATCGCCGCGCTGGCGCACCACGCGCTGGGACGGGTCGAAGGAGACCTTTTCGCCGTCATAGTCGAAGGACAGCACGGCAAAGTCGTTCCAGCGCTGCAGGCTGCCATCCGCCAGCAGGGCGGCGTCCAGCTGCAGCAGCGGACGCGGCTTGACGTCGGTGCGCAGGCGCTGCGGCAGCGGCTGCGGCAGCGGCATCAGGTGCTGCAGGCCGTAGGCCAGCAACAGCTGCGAGACGCGCATCTTGTCATTGGTGGTCAGCAGGGGCGCCTGCGCCACCAGGGCTTGCAGATCGGCCAGGGGGATCTCGGAACCGCCCTGGTTGAGCTGCAGTTCGCCGCAGGACAGGTTGTCGATATACCACGGCGGTTCGGTCGGCAGCATGTAGTCGACCGAATCGGCGCCATGGTGGCGCGCACCTTCGGGCGGCTGAACCTGCCAGCCAAGGCGCAGGCCCTTGCCTTCTTCGCGCCAGGCCAGGTTGGCTTCGCGCAACTTGCCTGCTTTCAATGGATAGACCAGGCCGTTGCCGACATCGGCCCAGGAATTGGCCCACAGCAGCTTGTCCTGCTCGGACAGCATCTTCAGCAGGGCGGCGCCGATCTTGCCGCGCGGCTCAGTGGCGCTGCCGGCCTGGGAAGCCTGGCCGCTACGCATTGCAACAAAGAAACGAATCAGGTCTTCATCGCCCGGCGCCAGGAAGCTGGGCGGGGCCGACAACAGGGAAAATACCTCGCTGACGGGGCTGGCCGCAGCCACGTCGCCATTGCCGCGCAAGCGCGCCTTGTACAGGCACAGCGCCACGTGGCGGCCGCCGCTGGTCGGGGCCAGCACGTAGATCAGGCGGTACTGGGTCGCCTTGGCCGCCTCCGGGTCAAGCGGAATCGCTGTCAGCTTGGCCTTGGGGTGAGCGGCGGCATCCAGCCGCTGCAGCCAGGTTGCCACGGCGTAAGACAGTTGATTCGCAGGCGGCGCCGGTCGTACCGGTACAGCAGGAGTTTCAGTAGCGTCGTCGCGGGTAAAATCCATGGGTCGCATTATTGTTTAAATCTGGTTCAAAAACGGCAACACGCAATATTATCCGCCATTGGCGGATTCGTCGCTGCCAAATCTTTTAGGCAGGGCTTAAAAAAGCCTCCGGGTGGCACAGCACTGTTGTACTGTCAAGACTGGCGCAAACCCACCGATTGCGTATCATTCCGGGCTTCAACGCTTTGGATTGCCTGTCATGCTGCCTCCTATCGAACAACGTCTTGCCCTCGAACTGAACGCCAAACCGGTCCAGGTAGCTGCCGCCATCGGCCTGCTGGACGAGGGCGCCACCGTGCCTTTCATCGCCCGCTACCGTAAGGAAGCCACCGGCGGCCTGGACGACACCCAGCTGCGCCTGCTGGAGGAACGCCTGCGCTATCTGCGCGAGCTGGAAGACCGCCGCGCCGCGATCATCGCCTCCATCACCGAGCAGAACAAGATGACGCCAGAGTTGTTAGATGCTGTCATGCACGCAGAAGACAAGACCCGTCTGGAAGACTTATATCTGCCATACAAGCAAAAACGCCGCACCAAGGCCCAGATCGCCATCGAAGCGGGCCTGATGCCGCTGGCCGACAGCCTGCTGGATAACCCGGAACTGACTCCTGAAACGGAAGCCGCCAAGTTCCTGCGCGAAGCTTTTACCACTACCGACGGCAACAATCCGGGCGTGGCGGATACCAAGGCCGCCCTCGACGGCGCCCGTCAGATCCTGATGGAACGCTTTGCCGAAGACGCCACCCTGCTGCAATCGCTGCGCGAGTACGTCCAAGATCATGGCGTGGTGGAATCGAAGGTTGTTGATGGAAAACAAGAAGAAGGCGAAAAATTCGCCGATTACTTTGATTATTCCGAACCCCTGGCCGCCGTTCCCTCGCACCGCGCCCTGGCGCTGCTGCGCGGCCGCCGCGAAGGCATGCTGGACGTGACCCTGCGCCTCGACACGGAAGAGGAAAAACCGAAGTGGGATGCGCCGCATAATCCTTGCGAAAGCCGCATTGCCGCCCGTTTCGGCATCAAGAGCGCCGGCCGCCCGGCCGACAAATGGCTGGCCGACACGGCGCGCTGGACCTGGCGCGTGAAGAGCTTCATGCACCTGGAAACCGAACTGATGGGAGCGCTGCGCGAAAAAGCGGAAACCGATGCCATCCACGTATTCGCCACCAATCTGAAGGCGCTGCTGCTGGCGGCCCCGGCCGGTCAGCGCGCCACCATGGGCCTGGATCCGGGCCTGCGCACGGGCGTGAAAGTGGCCGTGGTCGACGCCACCGGCAAGGTGGTGGATACCGCCACCGTCTATCCGCACCAGCCGCGCAACGACTGGGAAGGCGCGCTGCACACCCTTGGCCTGCTGGCGGCCAAGCACAATGTGTCGCTGATTTCGATCGGCAACGGCACCGCTTCGCGCGAGACCGACAAGCTGGCGCAAGACCTGATCAAGCGCTATCCGGAAGCCAAGATGACCAAGATCGTGGTGTCGGAAGCGGGCGCGTCGGTGTACTCGGCCTCGGAATATGCTTCGCGCGAGCTGCCGGAGCTGGATGTGTCGATCCGCGGCGCGGTTTCCATCGCACGCCGCCTGCAGGATCCGCTGGCCGAGCTGGTCAAGATCGATCCGAAATCCATCGGCGTGGGCCAGTACCAGCACGATGTCTCGCAGACCCAGCTGGCGCGTACCCTGGATGCGGTGGTGGAAGACTGCGTGAACGCGGTGGGCGTGGACGTGAACACCGCCTCGGCGCCGCTGCTGGCGCGCGTGTCGGGCCTGTCCTCGTCGGTGGCGCAGTCCATCGTCACCTACCGCGACATGAAGGGGGCGTTTGGCTCGCGTGAAGCGCTCAAGGCCGTGCCGCGCCTGGGCGACAAGACGTTCGAGCAGGCGGCCGGCTTCCTGCGCGTGATGGGCGGCGAGAATCCGCTGGATGCGTCGGCGGTTCACCCGGAATCCTATCCGCTGGTGGAAAAAATCCTGAGCGATATCAAGAAGGACATCAAGGCGGTGATCGGCGAAGCGGGCGTGATCAAGACCCTGAGCCCGGCCAAGTACGCCGATGAGCGTTTCGGCGTGCCGACCGTGACCGATATCCTGAAGGAACTGGAAAAGCCGGGCCGCGACCCGCGTCCGGAATTCACCACCGCCACCTTCAAGGAAGGCGTGGAAGAGCTGTCCGACCTGCGTCCGGACATGATCCTGGAGGGCGTGGTGACCAATGTGGCGGCGTTTGGCGCCTTCGTCGACATCGGCGTGCACCAGGACGGCCTGGTGCATATCTCGGCGCTGTCCAACACCTTCGTCAAGGATCCGCACACCGTGGTCAAGCCTGGCCAGGTGGTGAAGGTGAAAGTGCTGGAAGTGGACGTCAAGCGCAAGCGTATCGCCCTGACCATGCGCCTGTCCGACAGCGCGCCGCAAGCCGGATCCAACCCGCAGCAGCGCGCCGACCGCAACGACCGCCGCAGCATGGGCCAGCACCAGAAGCAGACCCAGCGCGAAGCGCCGATGGGCGGCAGCATGGCCGCGGCGTTTGCCAAACTGAAGGGCTAAAAAGACGGCTGCCGGCATTTTCTTATAAAATGTCGGCATCAATTTACTTCTTTCCCCTGAGGCAGCTATGAGCGACGTACAAACCTGGATCAAAGAAACCGTGACCAACACCCCTGTGGTGCTGTTCATGAAGGGCACCGCCCAGTTCCCGCAATGCGGCTTTTCCGGCCGTGCCATCCAGATCCTGAAGGCATGCGGCGTTCAAAACATCGCCACCGTGAACGTGCTGGACGATCCGGAAGTTCGCCAAGGCATCAAGGAATACTCCAACTGGCCAACCATTCCCCAGCTGTACATCAAGGGTGAATTCATTGGCGGCTCGGACATCATGAACGAAATGTTCGAGTCGGGCGAACTGAAGGCCCTGCTGGATGCCTGAGCGGCTTAATCGGCCGACCCGGCTGATTATCGCCATTACCGGCGCCACCGGCGCCGTGTATGGCGTGCGGCTGCTGCAAGAGTTGCAAAAAATTAAAGCGCTGGAGACCCATCTGGTGGTCTCCGACGCCGCATCCCTCACCCTGCACCAGGAAACCGGCTTGCAGCGGCGTGAAGTGGAAGCCCTGGCGGACGTGGTCTACAAGCCGCGCGATATTGGCGCAGCCATTGCCAGCGGTTCCTTCCTGTCCGACGGCATGATCGTCGCTCCCTGCTCGATGAAGACCCTGGCGTCGGTGGCTCATGGCCTGTCCGACAACCTGATTGCGCGCGCCGCCGATGTGGTGCTGAAGGAACGCCGCCGCCTGGTGCTGATGGTGCGCGAGACGCCCTTCAACCTGGCGCACCTGCGCAATATGACCACGGTCACGGAAATGGGCGGCGTGATTTTCCCGCCCCTGCCGAGCTTCTATCACAATCCCCAGAGCATTGCGGAAATGGTCGACCACACGGTCGGGCGCGTGCTTGACCTGTTTGCCATCGACCACAGCCTCACGCCGCGCTGGGCGGGCATGAAGGCCGGCAGCGAGCCGTAACGCTCGCTCAGCGCTGAATTAGCGTTTGTCGAAGGGCTGGGCGCAGGCTTGCTTCAATTCACGTGCATCTTCCACCATCCGGCGCAGAGCGATGCGCTTGCGCATCACTTCGGCATGTTTGGCGGCAGACATGGGTGGGGCGGTCATCAAATCTTTCAGCTGCGCCGCATTGCTGTAGTTGCTTTTCACTGAATTGCTCAAAAGCGGACTCCGTCGGGTAAGTGAAGCCGGGATGCATTCGGGTTGACCGAATACCCCTACTGTACCCGAAAATCGTGTCGCAACAATGACAAATCACAAAGAAAAAAACTAAGGCGAGGGAAGTTTCGTTAGGCCTTGCATTCTCTGAAAGCCGCAGCCCGTCAGGGCTGGCGCAGAGTGATGCCCAAATGCAACGCTGCATTTTGGCAATTTTCACCGAACAAAAACCGGGGGTATCGCTACCATGCAACACGGCCTCAGGGGGCCGTGTGGTACCGAAAAGTCCAAAGAAGGGTCCGCCAAAAGGCGGATTTTTGTTACTTCTGGTAGTTAACCCGCACCAGCATGCGGATAAATTCACGCGCAATTTGACGATGATGCTCGTCCAGGCGTTGTAAGTCTGCAATCAATTTGACGTCGGCCGACTCAAAACGGGACAGGCCGTTGTTACTTTCCGCCGCCGGCGCGCCGCCTTCGGGGCCGCCAAAACGCAGCCACTCGGCGGGCACGCCAAGCCACTGGGCGATCATGCGCAACTTTTCCTGGGTCGGAATCGCCTCGCCTACCAGCCATTTACGGGCAGCATGCACGGTAATGGGGCGGCCATCGAAACGGATATTGAATTCCCGCGCCAAACGAGTCGGGCTGTCGGGTGAGTAGTGAGCGTTTTTGAGAGCCTGTTGCAGGCGCTGACTAAAGCTTTCGCGTTCATTAGAAGAATTCATAATGTCACTATTTCACGTTGCGTCATGAAAGTCAGTCTATTGCATGCAAACACTGATTGTGACAGTTTTAAAGCAGACATTTAACATTGTGTGCCCGGCTGTCGCGGTTTCCAGCGGTAAATAACGCCAAATTATATTCGGACGCCACCCTGCAAACCAATATCAACATAATAACACTACCGGGCAAACAGGGCCAGTTTCAGCACACGTGAAAACGTATGATGCCGTCCGGCCCCGTTTCCCGGCGCACGATACCGTCGCGCCATAGTTTATGCAGGTGGGCCAGCGCCTCGCCCAGGGCAAAGCTGAGCTGGTGCGAATCCAGCGGGCGCTTGAACATGCGCGGGACAATATCGGCGGCGGATTGCCAGCCTTCCTTGCAGGCATCCACCACTTCGGCCAGGCGCTCGACGTGGTGTTGTTGCAACTGAGCAATGCGGGTATGCAGTCCACGGAAAGGTTTGCCGTGCGAAGGCAGCACCAGAACATCCTCCGGCAGACCGGCGAACTTTTCCAGTGAGGAAAGATAGAGCGTCAGTGGATTGGCTTCCGGCTCGATGGCGAAGACCGAGACATTGGTGGAGATGCGCGGCAGCACCATGTCGCCCGAGATCAGCAGGTTGAGCGATTGACTATACAAGCTGGCATGTTCCGGCGAGTGACCGAAGCCGGTAATCACTCGCCATTCATGGTCACCGACGGCCACCAACTCTCCGTCCTGAATCCGCACATAACTTTCGGGTACGGATGGCACCAGGGATGGGTAGTAGTTGCGGCGGCTACGCATCTTTTCCAGCATCTCGGGATCGCTCAGGCCGTGGCGCTGGAAATGCGGCACGGCGGCGGGACCGTCGGCGCCCGGCAAGGCCGAGGCCATCATGCGGCCGAAGGCGTACTCGCCGGTGGTGGTCCACAGCGGCGCCTGCCAGCGCTGGCCCAGCCAATCGGCCAGTCCCATGTGGTCCGGGTGACAGTGAGTGGTTACTACGCGCTTGAGCGCCTGGCCTTCGAAGCCATTGCTGAAAATCTGCTCCCAGGCGGCGCGGGTGGCATCCGTGCCGGCGCCGCAATCGACCACGGTATAGCCCTCTCCGTCGTTTAGCAGCCACAGATTGATGTGATCCAGCGCAAACGGCAGCGGCATGCGCAGCCAGCGTACGCCCGGGGCGATTTCCTGCAGGGTGCCGGGGGCGGGGATGGTGTCGCCCAAAGGATAGGTCAGCTGCGATTCGAGCGGATTCATTTTTTGATCTACAATGTGATTGACGTTGACGTAAACGGAAGCCAATTCGATTGTAAGCTACATTGGCTCCCCACGTTGTGAACCAATTGCCAGACTCCGCCATGCCGACTTATACCATTACCGAACTGGCGCGCGAATTCGACGTAACCGCGCGCGCGATCCGCTTTTATGAAGACCAGGGCCTGCTGAGCCCGTCGCGCGAAGGCGCCGGCGGCCGCAACCGCGTCTATACCCCGCGCGACCGCACCCGCCTCAAGCTGACCCTGCGCGGCAAGCGCCTGGGCCTGTCCCTGGCGGAGATCAAGAGCCTGGTCGACATGTACGAGACCCCCAAGGATACCAGTGCTCAGCTGCACCGCTTCCTGGCCGTACTGTCGCAGCACCGCGAAACCCTGGAACAACAGCGCGAAGACATCGAAATGTCGCTGGCCGAAGTGACTTCCCACGAGGATGAGTGCAAGCGCCTGCTGGCCACCATGACTGCTTGACCTTACGTTTACGTAAACGTCACATGCGCGTATCATGAACCCTTCAACACAATAACGACGAGGATGACATGCTCCATCTCCCAGGCCTGACCTTTGACCACGGCGAAGACATCGCCGCCCTGCGCGAAGCCGTCCAGCAATTTGCCGCGGCGGAAATCGCCCCGCGTGCTGCCGAGATCGACCGCACCGACCAATTCCCCATGGATCTGTGGCGCAAGATGGGCGAACTGGGCCTGCTGGGCATCACCGTTCCGGAAGAATACGGCGGCGCCAATATGGGCTACCTGGCCCACATCGTGGCGATGGAAGAAATCTCGCGCGCTTCGGCGTCGGTGGGCCTGTCCTACGGCGCCCACTCGAATCTGTGCGTCAACCAGATCAAGCGCAACGGCACCGAAGAACAAAAACGCAAATACCTGCCCAAGCTGATCTCGGGCGAGCACGTGGGTGCGCTGGCGATGTCCGAGCCGAACGCCGGTTCCGACGTGGTGTCGATGAAGCTGCGCGCCGACTTCAAGGGCGACCGCTGGGTGCTGAACGGCACCAAGATGTGGATCACCAACGGCCCGGACGCCG
>Ga0213872_10001910_pt1 | contig 12768 bp, 2 predicted proteins | sample VelepicomBERX_R2_FD_160071 | JGI IMG/M metagenome (GOLD analysis project Ga0213872, IMG submission 160071) | Rhizosphere microbial communities from Vellozia epidendroides in rupestrian grasslands, the National Park of Serra do Cipo, Brazil - RX_R2 | ecosystem: Host-associated > Plants > Roots >...
TGTGGATGCTCGCCTGCGCAATGACCACGGCGGGAATGTTGATGGCTGGAGCCAGTTCATTTCGATGTGTGACTAAATCACGCACAAATATCTGAATAACGTAACTGTTATCGGTAAGTTTATCGCGTATTCGCCCAGTCCAACCAGCAGATCCGCCAATCACCAAGCCGAATCGCAAGCGCACTGACGAAATTCGGTCCTGGATCCAGCGACAACAGCGACCACCGTTGAATTTCCTCGGGGTCCCAGCGGCATTCGAGCAGAGCCGGTAAGGCTTCGGCGGCGAGGCTCACGGCAAAGGAATCGAGCGGGATTGACAGGCCGCGCCCGTGAGCTTTGAGGAAAGCCTCCTTGCGGGTCCAGCAGCGAAAGAACGCCCGCTCCCGATCGACAGGGTCGACAGCTCGAAGCGCAGCAATCTCGCGGGACGAAAAGTGCGATTCGGCGATCAGCTCGAGATCGTTCATAGCACGGACCGCTTCTACATCTACGCCCAGATCGGCATCGAGACAGAGCGCGAGCAGCGTGAGCCCTTCGGTGTGCGACAGGTTGAACCGCAGCCGACCCGGCCCCGTCGCCCCAGGATTGGCAAGCTCGGGCTTGCCGTATTCGTTTACGGCGAAGGCGATGTCTTCGGGAGCAATTTCGGAACAGGCGCCAAGAATCAGGCGCACCCGCCCGTGATCGACGATGAAACGATGCGTGAGATGCGGAAAGCGAAATCGCGCGGCGCGATCGCGCTCTTCTGCGCCGAGCAGGCGTGAATAGGGCTCGAGTTCAGCGTCCGGCTCGGGCTTCAACCTCCAGATATGGACTTCTCCGCTCGTGAGCCGGCGGCCGATCTCGGGGTGCGACCGAATCAGACGCGCGTCTCCTGAGCTTGCCTGAAGCTCTCGCGCACGATGTCGCCGACCACGCTCAGGTTCGGCTCAATGAACATCGTTTCGTGATTGCCTGGAGCCCAGTGCACATCGATTCCGTTGATGGCCAAGGCTCCCCAGCCGCATTCGGGCTCTGCGCCCGGAATATATGGGGCGTCTGTCGCACGGACGAGCGTGATGCGGCCCGGAAGCGGCTTGCCGTTGTATGAGCGAACAGCCTCCAACGTCTGCAGACTGACGTTGTGCATGAACGCCGGCAGCGGAAGTCCGAGTAGCTGGAAAAGCCGCTGCGCCATGGCCCAGTTTTTCAGGTACAGGCGCGACCGCATCGAAAGCGCCTTCTGCTTCACTGCATTCCACGCGTATTTCACCCTGCCGCCCGGCGAGAGCGGCCGGAGTTTGCCGCGGTGAAAGCGCAATTTCCGGTGCAGCCGGGCGTGGAGCGCCATTTCGGGCATGTGCTTCTGCGCCTGCGCCAGTTCTGCGGCATACCCGGGCCGCCATGAGTCGAAGAGAACGATCATACCGACCTCTTCGCCAGCATCGATAAGCAGTCTTGCGGTCTCGACGGCCAGCGGGCCGGCGGCGCACCATCCGCCGATGAAATAGGGCCCCTTTGGCTGGACAGCGCGAATTTCCTTCGCGTAAGACGCCACGCGCTCCGGCATCGACATCGACTGGTTCAGCTCGCGCAGGCCGTAGAAGGGCTGGTTCTCGCCGAGCACCTTCGGCAGTCCTCCGTAAAGCAGGTAGGAATGGACGAGGAAGAATGGCGGCTTCGAGCCTTTCGGCTGCACGGGTACGAGCGGCGAATAGATCGTGCGCCCGCGAACGATGTCCGCGAGTTGCTCGATCGTCGGCGCGTTGAAGATCGTGGTGATGGGCAGCGAGAGCGACAGGCTGCGATTGATATTGGCAAAGAGCCGCACGATCATCAGCGAATACCCGCCGAGGGTGAAAAAGTTCGTGCGGATACCGATGGGCCGGACCCCAAGCACCGACTCCCAGATGGAGACCAGGTTCTTTTCGAGGTCATCGCGCGGCGGAACGTAATCCGCGTCGGCGGGCGCCTCCAGCGGAACCGATCCCGGAACAGGCAGTGCAGCAAGGTCAGCCGAGCCGTCAATGCGGCGGGGAATAGCGGCAATTGCCATGACCTCGGCCGAGGCAAGGTGCGGCGGCGCCGAGGATTTAAGGTGCGCCCGGACGGCTGCTAGCGGAGGCAACTGGCCATTGTGGCCCGCGACCCAGGCGGCCAGGACCGGCTTACCTGCCGTGCCCGGCACGATTGCGGCATCGGCGGCGGCAACTGTCGGCTCCGCGAGCAGCAGATCCTCCAGTTCTTCGAGGTGGAGACGATGGCCATGCAGGCTTACGGAGCGATCAAGCCGCCCGGCGAATTCGAATCCCTTTGCCGGCGAGTAGCGCGCCGTGAAGCCGGACTTGAGTTGCAGATGATCCCGCTCGACTACAAGTTCGCCGCGAACGCCAAACGGCACAGGCGCGCCCGATTCGTCGACGATGCGCAGCGTGTCTCCTGGCAGCGGGGCGAGCAGAGAGTCGAGATGCGCCGGGTCGACCCGAGCCAAAGCAAATGGGCCAGCGGTTCGCTCAGAGGAGACCAGCGACCATGCGCGGAAGCTGGATTTTGCGAGCCTCTCGGAGACAGGAGGCGACAGGCGCGATCCCCGGGCGACGAGACTCACTCTGCGGTCTCCGGCCCAGCCTTCGAGCATGCGCGACCATTCGGCGGGTGCACCGAAGGCAAACGAAGCCTGCTCTCGGTCGATGACCGTGCGGAACTGCTCCGGCTTTTCTGTCTCGGGGTAGACGATGGTCGCTCCGGACAGCAGAGGCAGCAGCAGGTCTGTCCACGCGTCTACCTGGGCAAGCGGCGTAGTGTCGCTCGAAGCCGACACAAATACGGCGTCGCCTGCCTGGATTGCAAGCGCCTGCGCTGCGCTCGTTATGCTTCTCAGGGTAGCGGCGTGCGAGACCGGCATCCATTCGTAGCTTCCATCGTGACGAATTGCGGCGCCGATCCATGCGGTGTCGGAACCGGCAACGTCTGGCACGCCGGAGATTTCGGCGCTGGCGTCGCGCGATCCGCTTTCAAGCTGAACAAACGCGGTAATCGCCGAAGCCTTCGCCGCGAAGCCAGCGTCGGCGAGGCAGAGCGCGGGCTTCAGCTGCGCCTGAATCTTCCGCCACTCCGCCGTGCTCACGCTCGCAGGCACCGGCAGAATTGCCAGCCCGAGGCGCATAGCGGCCAGCACAGCGGCAGCCGAATCCGCACTGGGCTCGATGCGCACTGCGACGGTTTGGCCAGCGCGGAGCCCGCGATGCTGCATCGCATGTGCAAGCTTCGTGCTTCGGTCGCGCAGGTCCTTCCAGCTTGTCCGCGACTCTCCAACGATCAACGCAGGCGAGCCCCCGAGCTCAGCAGCGTGGAAGTCGAAGAGCTGAGCTATCGACGAAAAAACCGGACGCTCAGCTGCAGCGGTTGTCGGCGCCGGCAAGCCGGGTGTTGCAGCGGCCACCAGCGCTGACCGCTCTTCGTCAGACACAAGCGGCAGCGCGGAGACGAGCAGCGTGTCGTCGTCCATCACGGCTTCAAGCACACGCGTGTACTGGTCGAGCAGACGAAGCACACGCTCGTGATCGAAGAGCCGCGTGTCGTATTCGATCTGCAGGCGCGGGCCTTCGTTGCGCTCGACGACGCTGACCAGCATGTCGAAGTTCACGCCGCCGCTGACCGACGGCCGCGGGATGATTTGCAGCTCGCCGGCCGTCTGCGGCTGCATGAACGCCTTCTGGTAGACGAAGTAGACCTGCAGAAACTGCGAGGTCGCACCCGCCTGGTCGAGCTGGAACTGCTCGGCGAGCCGCGAAAACGGGAGGTCCTGATGGGCGTACGACTTAGCGCTCCAATCGACCACTCGGTCCAGCAGCTCGCGGTAGCTTGGATTGCCGCGGACATCGGCGAGAATCACCTGGGGATGCGCAAAGCGGCCGACAACGTTCTCCATGCCCGCCTGCGTACGGTTGGCGATGGTCGAGCCGAGGAGAAACTCCGTCTGTCCGGTGTAGCGCGAGATCAGCGCCTCGAAGGCGGCGAGCAGCACCTGGTGCATGGTGGCGTCGTGCCGGCGGCAGTAGGCCTTCAAACGCGCGGCGAGGCCGGGCGACAGCAGGCGCCCTTCGATGTTGCCCGGCGCGCTCTTCTGCGCCGTCCGCGGATGATCCGTCGGCAGGTCGATGGCCGGCATCTCCCGCCGGATATGCTCCCTCCAGAAGGCAAGCGCGGCCTGCGCGGCATCGCTATCGAGCCAGGACTGCTGCCACACGGTAAAGTCAGCGAACTGAAACGGCAGCTCCGGCAGCGAGGGCTCGCGGCTTTCGACCGCCGCAGCGTAGATCACGGCGAAATCGCGGATCAGGACGCCGTTCGACCACCCGTCGCAGGCGATGTGATGGACCGTGAAGGCAAGAAAGTGATCGGCGTCAGTAACGTGTATCAACCGAACGTAGAGCGCCGGCCCGTTGGCCAGATCGATGTGTATGCGGCTGTGCTCGTGGATGAGGTCCTCGGCCCGGTCGCGGCGGTCCGTCTCGGGCAGCGTGCGGAGATCCGAGACCGAAAAATCGTAGGTCGCCTCCTCCGAGATGACCTGCGACAGAGCGCCGTCAACCATGCGGAAAGTGGTGCGCAAAGCTTCGTGGCGAAGCACCAGCGCCGGCACGGCCTGCTCGGCCGCGTTGTCCTGGATAGGCCCTTCGAGGCGGAAGGCCACAGCCATGTTCGAGGCTGTCGAGGCGCCTGCGAGCTGGTCGAGCACCCAGTAACGGGTCTGCTCGAGCCCCGCCGGGAAGACGTACACTCCGGCGGCAGATGAATCCAGGGACTCCGCGGTGTCCACGGGGGGCGGGTCATCAGGGTTCACGTTTTGTACTGTACCAGCCAATGACGGATGAAGCATACGATTCGAACCAGGGCAAATATGCTGCAATATACCACCGCCTACTGCAATTGATCCTTCGTGCTATTGCAATATCGTTCGCGGCCTGCGATGCAGCGAGCGGGGTACTGGCTGGATCGTTCTACCGTTCGATTCGGCGGGGCTGTCGTCACCTGTTTCCTGAATCTGTGCGCAGATTGCCGCAATCGTCTTGTACTGAAAGATGTGACGGGCGTTGATCCTGATTCCGGCCTGGTTAGCCAGTGTATTGATCCGGAAGATCATAAGGGAATCCCCGCCTAACTCAAAAATACTATCCTCGACGCTAACCTCCTTCACATTTAATACATCAGCCCAAATCCGGGCAAGCTTTTCTTCCTGAGTATTGCGCGGGTAGACGATGGAGCGCTCGCGCATGAGTTGCTCGGGCTGCGGCGCCGGCAACGCGCGGCGGTCCACCTTGCCGTTAACCGTGCGTGGGAAGCTCTCAACGGCCATGATGGCCGCCGGCTGCATGTATTCGGGCAGCTGCGTCTTGAGCCAGGTACGAAGATCGGCGATCAGGCCGGCAGTGTCGCCGGGCCGCTCAGGAATGACATACGCCGCCAGCCGTTTGTCTCCGGGAGCGTCGTGCTCGGTCTTCCAGTCGGTGCGCACGCAGGCCACGGCGCCGCGGACCAGCGGCGAACGCTCGAGCGCATACTCGATCTCGGCCAGCTCGATCCGGTATCCGCGCACCTTCACTTGCGTATCGGCGCGGCCCAGGAACTCGACGGTACCGTCGGTCCGATAGCGGGCCAGATCGCCGGTGCGGTAGAGGCGCTCGGTCAGTCCGGGCGTGAAGGTGTGGGTGATGAACTTCTCGGCCGTCAGCTCGGGCGCGTTGAGGTAGCCGAGCGAGACCCCGTCGCCCCCCGCGAACAGCTCGCCCGTTACGCCCACCGGAACCGGCTGCATCGCCGCGTCCACAATGTAGATGCGGGTGTTGTTGATCGGCCGGCCAATGGGTACCGTTCCCGAGGTCAGGCTGTCGAGCGTGATGGTGTGGCAGCAGGTGAAGGTCGTGTTCTCTGTCGGCCCGTAGCCGTTGATCAGGCGCAGATGCGGCAGCTCTTCGAGCACGCGGCGCACGTGCGTGACCGAGAGGACGTCCCCCCCGGCAAGAAGTTGCCGCAGCAGGCGCAGCGACTCGAGATGGTTGGTAACCATGAGGTGGAAGAGCGCCGCCGTGAGCCACATGGTGGTGATCCTGTCTTCGACGACGATGGCGCCGATGTCCTCCGGCGTTACGCGACCTGCTGGAGCAACCACCAGGCGGCCTCCGTTCAGCAGCGCGCCCCAGATCTCAAACGTGGCCGCATCGAACGACAGGGGAGCAAGCTGCAGGAAGACTTCATCGGGCGAAAAGCTGGCGAAAGAATTGTTCTTCACCAGCCGCAGGACGGCCCGATGCGGCACCAGCACGCCCTTTGGGTTACCCGTCGAGCCCGAGGTGTACATGACGTAAGCCAGCTCTTCCGGGCCGCCATCGTTGGCGAGGTTAATCCCGGGTTCGAGAGCAATCGCCGGCCAGTCGGAATCAAGGCAGATGACGTTGGTGGCAAGCTGGGGCAGGTCTGCGGCAATCGAGCGATTGGTCAGCAGGGAATGGGCCTGCGAGTCCTCGATGAGGAAGCTGAGCCGCGATGCCGGATAGCTCGCGTCGATTGGAACATACGCCGCCCCGGCCTTCAGGATCGCCAACAGGCCAACAATCACTTCGAGCGAGCGGTCGAGGCAGATGGCGACACGCATGCCCGCCCTGACCCCGGATTTTTCAAGAAACTGCGCGAGCTGGTTGGCCTTCTCGTTCAGCTCGGTATAGGTCAGCGACTGTTTGCCGAATGTGACGGCGATCCCGTCCGGAGTACTGCGTGCCTGCTGTTCGAAGACGCGATGAATCGAGCTCGTCCGCGGATACTCCGCAGTGGTCTGGTTCCAGTCAAACAGAAGCTGCCGCTTCTGCGCTGCTGTGAGCAGTGAGACATGGGCCGCAGGCTGCGCAGCGTCATCAATAAAGGCCTGCAGGATCGCCTCAAGATGCCCGTGCCAGCGCTCGATTGTCGCTTCGTCGAAAAGGCCGGTGTTGTAGTCCACGTCCAGCCACAGCTCGTTGCCGCGATCGATGAAATTGAAGAAAAGGTCCATGTTGACATGGGTCTTGCCGTTGGCGGCAAGATCCACGCTGAGGCCGTCGAATTTGAGGCCAGCGCCGACCGTCTCCACGTTGAACTGCACCTCTACGAGCGGCAGCCGCGAAGAGTCGCGCTCGATCTTCAGCTTGCGCAGCAGCGTTCCGTAGGTGTAGCTCTGGTGATCCTGCGCGTCGAGCAGCTTCTTGCGCGCCTGCTTGAAGTAGTCGGCAAGCGGCTGAGTCGCGTCGAAGCGGCTGCGGATAGGCAGGAAGTTGACGCAATGGCCGACAAGCGATCCGCCGTTTTCGAGCAGCGACTGGCCGGCCATGGGAATGCCTATGACCACGTCCTCCTGCTGCGAGAGCCGGTGGATAAGCTGCGAGAAGCCCGCCAGCAGCGTGGCGAAGAGGGTGCTGCCCTGCTTCGCGCCGGCCTTCCTGACAGCCTTGAGAAACTCCGGCGGAAAGACAAAGCGCCTGGTTGCGCCCGCGTTGCCGCGCATCGCCGGACGAGGACGGTCCGTCGGCAGTTGCAACACCGAGGGGAGCGTGCTGAACTCGTTGAGCCAGTAAGCCTCGACGGCGCTGTTTTCTTCCGATGCGTGCCGCGCATTCTCGTCGGCCGCGTATTTGCTGAAGGCCAGCGGTGCGGGCAGCGATTCCGGCTTTTGGGCGACGGCGGAGTTATAGAGCTCAGCGAGTTCCGAGTAGAGGACGTTGGTCGACCATCCATCGAAGATGATGTGATGGGCGGTAAATATGAAGACGTGCTCCGTGGGCGAGAACTTCACCAGGCGCGTGCGGAAAAGCGGGCCATGCTGCAGGTCGAACGGCGTCGAGGCCTGCGCGTGCACCAGTTCCTTCAGCCTGGCATCGCGGCTATCCGGACCGAGTTCGCTCAGGTCTTCGCGCTCGAGCGGCAGCGGGATCTCCGCCGAGATGTGCACCGTGTCACCGTCTACGCGGATCACGGCCCTCAGCGCCTCGTGCCTTGCAACGATCTGTTCCAGGCTGCGGACGAAGGCCGCTTCATCGAGTTGGCCATTGAGGCGCAGCGACGTGCCTTCATTGAATGAGCAGTTGGCCTCATCGCCCAGCTGCGTGCCGAAGAGGATCTCGCGCTGCGGCTCGGTGATGGCGATGTCGCGGTCAATATGTTGCTCAGGCGCAGCAGCGGGTTCAGCCTTCTCGGGCACCGCGGCTCGTGTGAGGTCATCGGCGTGCCCGATCGCCTGCCCGGCCACCATTTCTTTCAGGCTCGACCGGAAGGCATCACGGACGAAATCGAGATCGCCGTCGGTGTGCGCTGTTGTCAGGAAGCATGGGAAGCCTTCCTGGATGTGAATGCCCTTTTCTCGCAGATGGTAGTAGAGCAGGCGCGCAAGCTTCGGCTCCGTCGGCGCGCTCATGAAGAACCACGAGGAGAACGTCTCGATCGTGGTTGGATACGAGAACTCCCGGAACATCGCGTTCAAATCGGCCACGAGCGACGCAGTCTTCGCGGCGAGATCGGTCTGTAGCGCCGGTCCGGACTCTTTGATGTGCTCGAGGCTCGCGCGCACCGCGGCGAGCGCCAGCGGATGTCGCATGAACGTTCCGGCGTAGAACGTAACGCCCACCTGCGGGAACGAGTCGTCGCCGTACTGCCACTGGCCTCCGTCGAGCGCGTCCATGTAGGCGGGGCTGCCGGCAATCACGCCGACGGGAAGGCCGCCCGCGACCACTTTGCCGTAGGTCGCCAGGTCGGCGCGGATGCCATAGACCGCCTGCATGCCGCCGGCGTGCGTGCGAAACCCGGTCACAACCTCGTCGAAGATGAGGCAGGAGCCGCTCTGCTCGGTGATCTTCCGCACCTCGCGCAGAAACTCGGCCGGGCGCAGCTCGGGATGCCGGCTCTGCACCGGTTCGACGAGCACCGCGGCAATTTCGTCGGCGCGCTGCCGAATCACTTCGAGGCTTTCCGGCGTGCCGTAGTCGAGCACGAGGATATTCGCGACGCTCTCGCGCGGGATACCCGGCGCAACCGGCATCGAGCGCCGGTTGCCCACAGCCTTCACCAGCACTTCATCGAAGCTGCCGTGATAATCACCGGTGAAGAGGACTACAAGATTGCGTCCCGTGACAGTGCGCGCCAGACGCATCGCTCCCATCACGGCCTCCGATCCGGTGTTGCAGAATGTGACGCGCTGCATCCCGGTCAACTCACGCACGAGCTCGGAGCAGGTGCCGGTAAGCTCTGTCTGCGGCCCGATGGCGAAGCCGAGGTCGAGCTGCCTGCGGACAGCATCGGTGATGAACTCCGGCGAGTGGCCGTACAGGATCGCCCCGAAGCCATTGAGGATGTCGACGTAGCGGTTGCCGTCATTGTCCCAGAGGTAGGCGCCCGAGGCTTTGTTGACGACGAGCGGATAGACGACCTCTTTGGTCTGCGCGTTGAAGCCGGAGACGACCCGCCCATCGGCGAAGACTCCGCGGTGCTTTTGCGTAAAGCGCTTGGAACCGGGCGTCCGCTGGCTGTAACGCTCCATCAGGGCCTTGAGGTATTTCTCCTGGACCGGGTTCAGTCCGCCGGTTTCGCCGCGCTGAAGCGGCTTGAAAGGCGTGTAGGCCGACTTCGCAGGCTTGGCCGCGGCGACTGGAGCGGGCGCAGCGGCAGTCTGCGTTAGTGCTGGGGCAGCCGGAGCATTATTTGTAACCGAAACTGCTATTTGTTGTGCCAGAGCCGCAATATTTGTAGCCACGGCAGGCACAGATGGCACGACCGGTGCCGCATGGCCCTGCAGAATTGCCATCTGCTGCTGGAAGAGAGATGTAAGAGCCTGCATCTGGCTGGCGAAGAGCGCTTCGTAGGATCCTGCTGCTGCCGCGGGCGATGCCGCAAACGGAGCAGTCAAGAGCACTGGAGCAGGCGCGGCAGTATTCGCGGGAACCGAGGGAACGGCCTGTGCCGGAGTCGCTGGCGAAGCAGGCGCGCTGCGCAGTTCAGGCGCGACGGTCGCATCGAGATGTGCGGCCAGGGCTCCGAGCGTGGGATAGCTCTCCATGATCTGCCGGAAGGTGAGCTTTACGCGAAACTTGCTCTGAATAGCCTGCGTAAGTTGAGTAAGGAAGAGCGAGTCGAAGCCAAGTTCGAGGAAAGAGGCCTCGGCCTCCGCGTCGCCAAGATCGGTGCCGGAGAGATCGGCGATCAACGTTTTCAGTTCGGTCAGCATGGTCTCGGACTGCGCGGCAGAAGTGGGCATTGAAAGAACCTCAAGCGGTGAAGCGGGTAAAGTATTTGTAACTGTTGCGGGCACAGAGATGGCTTGAATGGCGGGGAGCTGTGGAACCTGTGCAGTCGTAACCCGTGCCGGCGCCTCCACCCAGTGCCGCTGGCGCTCAAACGGATACGTGGGCAAAAGGACGCGACGTCGCCGGTATCCGGCATGGAATGCAGCCCAGTCGGGACTTGCGCCCAGCGTCCACAGCGCGCCCAGCGCCGACAGAACGACCTTGTCTTCGGGCGTGTTGTCGCGCGCCGAGCCGAGTGACGAAAGCGCAACCATGGAACCTGGTCCGGATCCGGATCCCGCCGTCTGGCGGATCAGCGGCACCAGTGTCTCCGCCGGGCCGACTTCGAGCATGATGCGCTCGGGCGTTTTGAGCAGCTCACGGACGGCATCGGCAAAGCGCACGGTGTGGCGAAGCTGGCTCGTCCAGTAGTCAGCTTTCGAGACTTCGGCGAGCGTCGCCCAGCTACCGGTCAGTGTGGAGACATACGGGATCGACGGCTCCGAAAATTTAATCGTGCGGACAACCTCGGCAAAAGGCGCGAGCGCGGGCTCAACCATGCGGCTGTGGAAGGCGTGCGAGGTGGCAAGCCGGCGGGTAACGATCTTCTCGGCATCGAGCTTCTGAATGAACGCATCGATTGCCGCGTCCGGTCCGGAGACAACGCAAAGCTGCGGGCTGTTGACCGCGGCAAGATCGAGGTCGTCGGGTATGAGGCTCGCGACTGTCGCCTCGTCCTTGCGGACCGCGAGCATGGACCCGCGTGGCAGGTCCTGCATCAGGCGGCAACGCGCCGCAATCAGGCGCAGCCCGTCTTCGAGCGGGAAGACTCCGGCGAGGCAGGCAGCAACATATTCGCCCACGCTGTGCCCAACCATCGCCGCGGGCCGGATTCCCCACGAGAGCCACAACTGCGCAAGAGCATACTCGAAGCTGAAAATCGCCGGCTGCGCGTAGAGCGTCTGGTTGAGCCGCGTCTGCGCCTCCGGCGTCGCCTCGGCAGGATAGATCACGTCAAGCAGGCTTGCGCCCAGCGCCGGCGCAAGCAGTTCGCTGCACCGCGTCAGTGCCTCACGGAAGACTGGCTCCGATTCGTAGAGCCTGCGGCCCATGCTGATGGACTGAACGCCCTGACCTGGGAAGCAGAACACGACCGAGGGGTTCTCGAAGGGCTTGTCCTGCTTGATCACGGCTGCCGAATCGCCGGCGGTGAGGATCGCGGCTGCTTCCTGCGTCGAACCCGCCACCAGGGCGCGCCGGAAATGATGACGGCTGCGCCCGGTTTCGAGCGTCCATGCCGCGTCGGCGAAATTCTGCTCCGGATGCTGCGCGAAGTGCTCGGCGAGCGACTGCGTCAGGTTCGTTAAAGCGCCCGGCGTCTTTGCCGACCAGACCAGCACCTGTTGCTCGCGTCCTGCGTCCGACGGCTCAACCTGCGGAGGTTCCTCGACAACGACATGTGCATTCGTGCCGCCAACGCCGAAAGCACTTACACCTGCGCGCAGCGGCGATCCATTCGACTGCCACGGCTCAAGCCTGCGCGTGAAATAGAACGGGCTGTTGTCGAGTTCGAGATGCGGGTTCGGCTCCTCGAAATGCAGCAGGCCGGGGATGGTGCGGTTCTGGATCTGCAGCACCGTCTTGATCAGGCCCACGCCGCCGGCGGCCACATCGAGATGCCCCACGTTGGCTTTCGCCGTCCCGATCGAGCAGAAATTCGCGGCAGACGTTGACGTCCGGAATGCCTTGTTGAGTCCCGCAATTTCAATTGGATCGCCGAGCGGCGTACCTGTGCCGTGCGCTTCGATGTAGGTGATCGATTCCGCGGGCACTCCGGCCATCTTCTGCGCGCGCTGGATGACCTGCGCCTGCCCGTCGACGCTGGGCGCGGTGTATCCAACCTTTACCGAGCCGTCGTTGTTGAGCGCAAAGCCGCGGATGACGGCCAGCACCTGGTCGCCGTCGGCAACAGCGTTCTCAAGACGCTTGAGCAGCACCACGGCCGAGCCCGAACCGAAGACCGTCCCGCTCGCATTGCGGTCAAACGGCCGGCAATGGCCGTCGAGCGAGGCAAGGCCGCCTTCCTGTGGGATGTACCCCCGATGCTGCGGAACCGTGATGGAGACAGCGCCTGCGAGCGCCATGTCGCAGCTGCCGGTCAGCAGGCTTTGCGCGCCCTGGCAGACGGCAACCAACGCTGTCGAGCAGGCGCTCTGTACGGTCATGCTCGGGCCGCGCAGGTTCAGCTTATAGCTGACGCGCGTGGGCAGGAAGTCCTTGTCGTTGCCCATCATGGTCACGTAGTTGCCGACCTGGTAGGCTCCGGTGAAGTCTTCGAGGAACTCGCGCCCGGTCGCGAGATTGCGCATGAAATAGGTATTCATGCTGCATCCGGCGAAGACCCCGACCGATTGCGTGGTGTGCGCAGGATCGTAGCCTGCGCGCTCGAGCACCTCCCAGCAGCATTCGAGAAAGACGCGGTGCT
>Ga0213872_10001911_pt1 | contig 12763 bp, 13 predicted proteins | sample VelepicomBERX_R2_FD_160071 | JGI IMG/M metagenome (GOLD analysis project Ga0213872, IMG submission 160071) | Rhizosphere microbial communities from Vellozia epidendroides in rupestrian grasslands, the National Park of Serra do Cipo, Brazil - RX_R2 | ecosystem: Host-associated > Plants > Roots >...
CTGCGGGACACCGACGGCTTCGAGGATGGTGGGCACAATGTCGATGACGTGATGGAACTGGTGGCGCATGCCACCCGCGTCTTTGATGCGGGCCGGCCAGCACATGCACATGCCGTTGCGGGTGCCGCCGAAATGCGAGGCGACCTCTTTGGTCCACTGGTAGGGAGTGTCGAGAGCCCAGGCCCAGCCCACCGCATAGTGTGGATAAGTCTCGTTCGTGCCCCAGACATCGTAGAACTTCATGTTCCCTTCCACTGTCGAGGGCACGCCATTTAGACCGGCGAATTCGCTGTAGAGGCCGTTGAGCGTGCCTTCGGGACTCGCGCCGTTGTCGCCGCTGATGTAGATGATGAGCGTATTGTCGAGCTTATCGACGTCCTCGACCGCCTGGATCACGCGGCCAATCTCGTAGTCGGTGTAAGCAAGGTAGGCGCCATAAACGTCGACCTGCCGGATGAAGAGTTTCTTCTCATCGTCATTGAGCTGGTCCCATTTCTTCAAATCGTGAGACCATTTCGTCAGCTCCGCGTCCTGCGGGATGACACCCATCCGCTTCTGATTTGCGTAAATGGTCTCGCGCAGCGCATTCCATCCCTTGTCGAACAGATGCATGTCGCTGATCTTCTTAACCCATTCCGGCGTCGGGTGATGCGGCGCGTGCGTGCCGCCCGGCGCGTAGTAGATCATGAACGGGCGGTCGGGCTGGACCTCGTTCAGCATTTGGATGCGCGAAATCGCCTCGTCCGCCATCGCGGTAATGAGGTTCCAGCCTGGATTGCCGAGATAGGGCTCGATCGGCGTGGTGTTACGAAACAGGTTGTTCGGCGTCCACTGGGTGGTATCGTCGCCGATGAACCCGTAATAATAGTCGAACCCCTTGATCGGCCCGGTCGGCCAATTATGGAAGGGGCCGGCCTGGCTCGCTTCCCATTGCGGCACGTTGTGCTCCTTGCCATACCAGGACGTGTCGTAGCCGTGCTGTCTGAGGATCTCGCCGATGGCTGTCGCTTCGCGCGGTATGACGCTGTCGTATCCTGGGTAGCCGGTCGCCTGGTCCACCACGACACCAGTGTCCACCGAATGGTGATTGCGGCCGGTGAGCAGGGCGGCGCGCGTCGGCGAGCAGAGAGCAGTGGTGTGGAACCGCGTGTAAGTCAGACCCATCTTGGCGATGCGGTCCAGCGCGGGCGTCGGGATTACGCCTCCGAACGTTGACGGCGCGCCGAAGCCGACGTCGTCCGTCATGATGAGGAGGATGTTAGGCGCCCCCTTAGGCGGTACCGTCAGCGGCGTCCACCACGGAGACGATTGGGCGGCGTTGTGTTCGATCGTGCCTTCGAATGGCGGCCTGGGCGCCGGCAACGAGTCGCCTGGGACGCTGCGGGTGCCGAACGGCGCGGATTTGCTTCGATTCATTCTCGTTTCCTCTGCTCCGTTGGATTAGGGTTCGTCTTGCTTTCGCAACGTTCGCTTTGCATTTGAGAAATTAAGTGGAGAATGTCACTTCGGCAGCACGCTGTAGAACGGTAGAGATTGGATCGTTTTTGCCAGGAGCGGATCGTTCATTTCAAATAGCGAGCTTTTTTGAATTAGCGTACCGTTGCTTAGAAAATAGGCCTGCTGCGCTGAATCCGCAGCGAGATCCGGTACTGTTGTCGCCTGACGCGCTCGCTCTAGCGTGCCGTTGCTCTGGCGGAAGCAGAGTTGCGTCGCCCGTTGGTTTCCCTGGGAGTCAAACGAATGTGCATGTACCCATGCATATTTTGAGCCTTGTCTGTAGACGTCGGCGAAGGTGATCGAAGCCTTTGTTTGCATCGCGACGGTGTAATCCGCGTCGGAAAGAACGTCCCACTTCCCAGAGCGAAATGCGACGTGAATTGGATGGAGCGCCAGAATTGCGTCTTGAATTGCGTTGCATTCTGTGTTGATCTGTTTGATGGTGTCGCTCGTGGTTTGTGCAGAGACGGGTTCTTCCAAGACGACTGCACCAGCGAAGACGAGTACAGTAGCGACGGCCGCGAGAATGAACCGTTTCACTTGCAATCTCCTTATCTAAAGTGGAAGACTAGGATGCTGGTTTTTCCGATACGATGGTTAGCGTCTTTGAGTTGACGCTATAGTTGCCGGCCGCCACGATCTTGTTTGGATCGGCGCAAATTACACTCTTGTTGGGGCCGTAGATAACGACGAGGTTCGGGGGCCCGCAGGGTACTTGTTTGAGGTCGTAGCTCGTAAGAAGCTTCGCACCCGGGCTCGTAGCCTCTACTTGATATGACGTGTACGTGGTGTTGTTATAGACGACGGTTCCAAAAGCAGCCGCCGTTAGAGCGCCCACCGCAAACGGCCCCCAGAAACCCCCACCCCAATAGTATGGCGCAGGATACCACGCATAGCCACCGTTCCATCCCCAAGCAGGATAGCCGCCGTACACGGGATTGCTAACCGTTGCACCGTGATAGACGTAGCCGTTGTCCGCGTAGGAATTCGTATGATACGTTTGACCCCACGCATTGGTGGCCGTACCGGAGCCGTTATACGTGTGGCTGTACGTGTTCCCGGATCCTGACGTGCTGTACGATCCGTACGGGTTACTGCCGCTAGCGTTATGGCTATAGTTGCCTGAATAGGTGTTCCCGCTCGTGCTGCTACTGTGACTGCCGTATCCATTGGAACCGGAACTGTAATGACCGTAATTCCCGTTCGCATTCATGGAGCCGCCACTCGTGCGGCTATAATTGCCGTTGCTCGCACTAGTCGTGCGGTTGTAGCCGGCTCCCGTATTGGCGACGTTCGTTGTGCGGTTGGTTCCTGCCGGGCCGATGCTCGAATGGCTAAAGTTCCCTGGCGTGTGAGCCGCCCCGGCATCGTTGTGAAAGTCGAAACCACCGCGCGCGCCCCCAAAGCCACCACCCCGAAATCCACCGCCTCCAAATCCACGACCGACCACCCCGGCAGCCGACGATAGAAACAAGACCGAAATAAGCCCGAATATCGTAAATGTTTTAGCCTTCATCGGCGCATCTCGTCTACGGTCCCAGTAAGCGACACGTATGTGCCGGCCCGAGTTCGGATGGAGACTTGAACACCGCGTGGCGGAAGTTGCGTGGAAGAATACGAAAGCGGTTGCTTGTTCGTCGTTGGGTTTAGCCAGACCGTCCCTGACTGGAGACGGATGTGATACGAGTCACCATATTGGTCGAGCGTGGCGTCGTAGGCAAAGCAGCGTAACAGCTCGCCAACCTTCGTGCACGCGGATTTACCGACGACAAGCATCCCGTTACCGTCGCTCGAGATGAGCGCTATGTTTGCGTCGTTCACTCTGACAGATACGTTTTTGTACGTCTTAATTGAACCATCGCGCTGTTGAATCGACATCGTTCCTGTTGCATTCACCCGGCTTGATGCAGCGGCTAGAACGCCACTAAGGCATATCGTCGCTGCGATCCCTCGCTTGGTAAAAACGCTCATGACGAAATTGCGTCTCGGACGTACACGGCCGCACTGTGTGCCGGTCCAACGACTGCGGTGGGCGCGCTGAGGGCCACACGCATCGCAAGATCTGGTATAGCGCAAAATGTGACATGTGACTATCCAAAAAGCGAAAAGACCGAGAATTTTGTTGCTCCGTTTTCCGTTTTGGGATAGCTCGCTGCCGTACGTAGTTATAGAATATGAACCGCCATCAAACTGAGCAGACGGCGTCACAGCGTCGACAAATGTTGACCGAGAGGTGTCATTGACGAAGCTTGGCGCTGCAGCAGGCTGGCATGGCTCGCCGTCACGGCCGAGGAGTTGCAGTCGCGTCTTCCTCAAACAGGAGAAACACGCCATGGCGAATACCGAATCCTCAAAGCCAAATATCCTCGCGATAATGGGCGATGATATCGGCTGGTTCAACATCGGTGCCTATCACCGGGGCATCATGGCCAGTCGAACGCCTAATCTTGATAAGCTTGCGAGCGAAGGTGCGTTACTGACGGACTACTACGCCGAGGCGAGCTGCACGGCGGGTCGCGCCGCATTTATTACGGGCGAGCTACCTCTGCGCACGGGTCTTGCAACGGTCGGACAGGCTGGATCGCCGATTGGTATGCCTGACGCAGCGCCGACCATCGCGACAGTCCTTAAGGAACTCGGCTATGCTACGGGCCAGTTCGGCAAGAATCATCTGGGCGATCTAAATCAATACCTGCCGACGCTTCATGGTTTCGATGAGTTTTTTGGTTACCTGTACCATCTCGATGCGTTATCGGACCCATTCTGGCACGACTATCCACCGGAGCTCAAGGAAACGATTGGACCTCGTAACGTGCTCCACTGCTGGGCTACGGACGTCGACGATCCGACCGTCGAGCCACGCTGGGGCAAGGTCGGAAAACAGAAGATCGAAGATCGTGGGCCACTTCCGCCGCATCCGATGGACGGCATCGAACTCAACATGGAAACCATGGACGAGGTGATCCGCGACCATACGATCGATTTCATCGATCGCGCCAAGAAAGATGGGAAGCCATTCTTCGTCTGGATGAATCCTACTCGCATGCACGTCTTCACGCACCTCTCCGAAAAGTACAAAAAGATGATGACTCCGGAGAGCGGGTGGTACACCGAGGAAGCGGGTATGGCGCAACTCGACGACGTTGTGGGCGCGGTTCTGCAGCACCTCAAGGACGAGGGCCTCGACGAGAACACGCTCGTCGTCTTTACGACGGACAACGGCGCCGAAGTCGTTAGCTGGCCCGACGGTGGGCAGACGCCGTTTAAGGGCGAGAAGGGTATGAGTGGCGATGGCGGTTTCCGCGCTCCATGTATGGTGCGCTGGCCCGGCAAGATCCCAGCAGGACAGGTTATTAACGGGATCATGTCAGGGTTAGACTGGTTCCCGACGCTTGTTGCGGCGGCCGGCAATCCCAACATCGCGCAGGAATTATTAGCGGGCAAGCAACTCGGAGGCAAGACGTACAAAGTCCATCTTGACGGCTACAACCAACTGCCGATGCTAACGGGGACGGGCAAGTCCGCTCGCCGCGAGATTTTTTACTTCGATGAAGCGGAGCTCGGCGCAGTCCGGATCGACGACTACAAGTACGTCTTCATCGATCAGCCCGGCGGATGGTTTGGTCCCAAAGTAAAACTCAACGCTCCACAAATGTATAACCTGCGGCTTGATCCGTTCGAGCGGTCCGATTATACAAAGTCGCCGAGCATCATGGCCTTTTGGGCCCGGGAGATTTGGCGGTTCGTATACGTGCAACAGGAAGTTGCAAAACTGGCGAAAACGGCGCTTGAATTTCCACCAATGCAGAAAGCGGCGTCCTTCAACCTTGATGCGATAAAGGAACGAATCGAAGCTGCCGTTGCAGCGCACAGTGTAAAGGCCTAGGATTCAAACCACGAAATGACCTGAGACCGGCGAGCGCGCGATCGACGCCGGATGCAAAAACTGTGCCTTCTCGTGGTTGCGTTTCACCAGCGAAGCGAACGACGTTATGCGAGCTGAGGACGGCCTGGCTCAGAGATGAATGTCCGTATCGGTTTTCCAAAGTCTGATCATCACGTAGAACAAAAACGCCGTGCTTATTCCGAATAGCAACATACCATCGCCCGCTTCAACCGCGCCCATCATGCGCCAATCCCGTGCCAGAACGAGTCCCGAGGCTCCGCGCGTCGTCATCGAGTCGACGGAATAGAGCGCCGCGTCGGCTGGCGACAGGAGCGCGCCGAGCCGCACGTAAGCAACTGCCCAAATCATCGATTCGATTCCGTGCAGCACGGCGAGCACTAAAGTCACGGCAACGATAACCGCGATCGTTGCGGGCGAACCTCCGAGATGCGTGCGCGGCGATCGGAGGAGCCTTGCCCCGAAGCGTTCCATCGCCATTACGATCACACCGATGCCCACGAGATGGATCATGATCGTGATCGCAATGAGGCTCAAGCTCCAGAGCCAGCTGGCGTTCCAGGCGCCCCAACTCTCCATCTTGTTAGGATACGTTACGAGTATTCGTGGAGCTCCCTTTTGCAGAGCGCGACAGCTGATCGCTTAGCGAAGATCGATTGCATCCAATTCGTTGGGGCACGCAGTGCACGTGAACCAGATTACGCGTGGATTATCTGGGTAGTTGAACATGCCAGCTTTGGGTGTCTCGTCGGTTTGTGCGACCGCCCATCGCTCGATGCCGATCGGTCTACAGTCGGGGCCGACTCGCCCAACGACGAGGTTCCAGGAATGCACGAGCGGACGACTTTCATTGTGGTCGAGGCCGAAATAGCTGCCGTCGCCATCCCACGACATGCCCTTCGGAAGTATCGATGTAGCGTCGTTCTGTCCGATCGTCGTCATGCGCTTGAGTACGATACCGTCGTTAGCGCCGCCGCCATCGGCCGGCCAGCCATACGATTGCGGGTGCTCGAGCCGAGCCTCGACCACTTCAACGCGCTTGTTCTCCGTAAGTCCTTTTGACCACAAGCGATATTCGTTATCGGAAGGTGCGTAGAACCGAAAGTCCACGGGATGACCACAAACGAATCTTGGCTCTTTCGATATCTGTGGAAAGCCCTCAGCATTGATGAAGGCTGCATAATCGTCGTAGAGATTGCTGCGCTGAAACCCAGCATCGACCGGTTTCCCGGCGCTACCGATGCCCCATCCGCCAACGTATGCCAAAGCGGTTTCGAATTTGGGACGCAACCGCGTAGCGTTGCACGGCAAGAAAAGCGTCCCGGCCACATAGCTGTAGCCAGGTTTGATCAAGCCGGCGATAGGGGCCGGTACCGTCAAACGCCTTCATGTACGCCGGCAAGTTCGCGTAGTCGGCTCCCGTCATGGCGGGATTACCGACGTCGCCGTGGCTCGCTCCATAAGCCGTCAAAAAGGCTTCGAACTTGTTGCGCTCTCGCTGACGGAATTGCAAAATGCGCTCGAAGACCAATGCGGAGTGAGATCCCGGCTTCCACTGCTGCGCCGGCGCCATGCCAGGAGTCGCGACGGGCACCGGCTCATTGGCCGAATGAGAACCACCGCTCGCAGCAGCGCAAATTATCGAAGCCGCGAAAACACAAAAGAACCGACACCCGAGCGTGGTCAACACTCGATCGTTAGATTCCAAGAAAACACAACGTCGACTGTCATCTGGCACCGTCTCACTAAGTCAGCACTACCGGCAAACGCCTTTGGGCGTAAGCTCACGGGACGAGCTCCTAAGCGTAGCGCCTGCTTAACGTAGCGCTGGGAGCACACGCCCCAAGACGAGATGCGTTTGGAGTAGCGGCCCGGCACAAACGGCGTATCCACTATACGCGGTACTGTTAATGACCGCACACCGGGCTTTGCGTTGTTTGGATAACTGATCTGCCTAGAGACGGCTATACTCGAATTGCCGCAACTCGGAGCGCAAAAATGCCGCTACCGCGTCGGAGGATACACCGGGAACACCACTTCGACGCGCTTGCGCGTTTGCAAAGTAGTAAGGAACTTGCAAGCCTATCCAGCGTTTGAGCTAGCGTCGTCCAATCCGACTTCGAATTTCGGGGAGATATATCCTGATGGCGCAATCAAAACCAAACGTTCGTCATGCTGATGACTGACGATACTGGATGGAATGATTTTGCCGCTACCCTGGTGGTGCTGAATACACCAGGCGTGAGACTAGTTGGCGATTTCACAGAACATTTGAGAAGTGATCGAGCTCTGCCTCGAGGAGCGCCGTGCAAACGGCGACGCGACTCCACCGAACGATGCCGATCGGAACGAAGAACAAGACGCTCAAGTATGGCTCCGACGGTTCACTTACGCTCTGCGTCGGACTGCGCTCGCGCGGCAGTATTAAGAGTCGAAATGGCTACCTGCGTACGCGAAAATAACCGTAGCTTTTGTGATTTTGCACGATTCGGCTTGCGAGCACTCAGTCGATGCAATAAGAAACACTCAGAGTGGCATTGCGCAACTCAAAGCAGCAGCGCAGCAATGACGATTTGCCGTTCCTATGCGCTGATGTTGGACTTCTCGCCGGTTCTTCCGGACCTGCGTTGGAGCGAATCGCATGAACGCGGATAAAATCGTAGCGATCGTCATGCTTATAGCCTTAACCTTCGGTGCCGGCCTGCAGGTTGATAGAGAGCATCTGATCTCGATTCTCAAGAACGGCGCGCTGCTTAGCCGTGCCTTCCTTGCTAACTTCATCATCGTGCCGATCTTTGGTGTCGTGCTGGCGAGAGTATTTCAGCTGCCGCCTGATATCGCGACGGGATTTCTCTTGATGGCGATCGCTCCGGGTGTTCCATTCCTCCTCTCAAACGTGAGGAAGGGGGGCGGCAGCCTGGGCCTTGCAGTCGCGCTCGTTTTCTTCTTACCGCTTCTTTCCATTATCACCGTTCCGCTGACCGCGCAGTTTGTTCTTCCTGCCGGCTATGCCGCGCGCGTCCCATTTGGGCAATTCCTTGCCACGCTTGTCGTCTTCCAATTACTACCTTTGCTGGCGGGTATTGCCATCGGTGGTCGACTTCCCAGCACTGTGCCAAGGCTTGTGCGAATTTCCCAAGTTCTCTTTCTGTTGTCCATACTGGCGCTTATCGGTTTGCTAGCTTCGAAGTTCGCCGCCGGCGTCGCCTCCGTCTATGGCTCGCATGGTATGTGGGCGATGCTGTGCATTGTCGTTCTGTCGCTCATCACCGGCGGGGTGCTCGGAGGCGTTCGCGAGGACCGCCGCGTACTCGCGACCGGCACGGCACTGCGCAACATCGGTCTGTGCGCATTAATCGCGACGACAAGTTTCCCAGAGACGAGAGTTGCGTCCACGGTTTTGACATACTGCTTGATTCAATTCATCATCGTGGCCGTCGTCCGCATCTACTTCGCGCGTACGACGGCGCGCGAAGTTTCGTCACCCGCCGTGTAGCGATCGTCACGACGTCCGCAACGTTCGTGTCAGGCGCGACTAGTGCGGCGCAAGGCAGGGTCGATTTTCCTTGCATGTCGCGAGCGTCCAAAAAGCTGGGCAAGGCACAGCGCCACGTATTACGCTGGCTTTGGATCGGATCATATTCCGTAATGGCACGTCCAAGCCGATTCAAGCCCAGCTCCTGAAAGATCAGGTCGTGCATGATAAGAGCGGTAGGGAAACGAATGCGATTGCACGCGGTGTTGCCAGACTCATAGGACCAGCGCATGGAATCGGCATCTCCCTGTTCGCGAGAAATCATAGGGACGATATTCACATCGCCCAAAAACTCGACCATTGTCATCGAGCTCACGAAGCCTCTGACGTAGTAGGTTGATCTCAACATACAAGATGCACGAGTGTGTTAGCGATGTACCAATGGTTCTTTTGGCGCATCTTCGCGGCTTCGCTAATTTGCGGAAGCGTTTTTGAGGGCTTATGGAGAGAGTCACGGCGACGTCGGCAACCCCCCTTGCCTTGCAACGCTACACGATTACATCCACAGTTCGAAACAGCGTTCGCATACGTCGGCGCTGGGGCATCGGCACCGCGGGCAAGGCGGTCGATGCGGGTTTTCAGCGCGGCGATCTTTACGACGATTACGCAGCCTTCATCAATGCTCAGGGCTTCCCCCAGGTCCCGAAAGAGCCGAGATTCGTTTGTGGTCCTCCCGTCGACTTCAATTTTACGCGGCCTCCGATCGCGAATTGCGCTTGCGCGCAAACGGCTCACGGAGAACAAGCGCGTTGAAGTGGTCGAGGCTCGGTTTGAGGACCCTCAAGCGTATGGCTGGCCGGCCAGCGGCGGCGGAACGGACGACGGTATCGTGCTCAAACGAATGACGACGATTGGACAGAACGACGCGACATCAGCACTTCCGAAGGGCATGCCGTTGGGTGCTGGCGGCAAACCGGTGCCATCGAGCCGTGGGCCGTCGCACAAACCGACGAGACGCCCAAAACCGGGACGTTCAACTACTCGAATAATCCACGCGTGATCTGGTTCACGTGTACTGCGTGTCCCGACGAATCAGATGCAATAGATCTTGCCTCTAACAGATGAGCTGTCGCAACGATGCAGACGTGGGGCGCGTGGAACGCCGACTGGATCTGGAGCTTGGGTCTCATCGCGGTCACGATCACAATCCATGTTGTCGGCATCGGTTTGATTGTATTTGCGATCGAACGCTTCATGGCGAGGCTCGTCCGATCGCTGCGAATGTATCTCGGAAGCCTGCCGGCGACGATCGCGCTTATGGTCGCCGTGACTTTAGCACTCGCCGTGCTGCATGGAATCGAATCGATGACGTGGGCGGTCGCCTACGTGCGGCTTGGCGCGCTCCAGTCGCCGGCCGACGCGGCGCTCTATTCCGTCGACTCTGTGACGACGCGCGGAGCGTCCGGACTCGTTCTGGAACGGGATTGGCGCATGATGGGCGCCGTCGAAGCGGGCGATGGGATGTTGCTATTCGGAATAAGTACGGCGTTTTTATTCTACGTGATGACCAGGGTTTGGAAGACCGATGCGCGCTAAAGGCCAAAGACAAACAGTGTCGGCTTACCTGTCACTTTCCACGCGACGAAGGACGTGTTGGCCGCCGCAACGGCGACATATTGTCTGCCGCCGGCACGATAGGAGATAATTCCTCCTGCGATCGCATTTTTCGTATCGTAGTGATAGAGCGGTCTGCCGCTGCGAGCATCGAGCGCTAAGAGAATGCCATTGAGATCGCCGGTGAATAAAAGATCACTGCCGGTTGGTGTCACGGCTGCGATCATCGGAGTTGGCATTCTCACGTGCCACCGTGCACGGCGTCAGGCCCGAGCGCACCGGCGCAACGGCACGCTCCACTGAGTATGGCGCTGATTTTTAAGAACGCGTCTCGCGTAAATCCGCCGTCAAGCATGGGCCAATCGTAGCGGAACATGCGCGTGAGCACTGTGCCTATCGATGCCTACCTATTTTTCACATGTCACCGACTGGAACAGTATCAAGATGTGCAGCCCGAGCGCGGTCCGCGGCCTTGAATTCGAGGCGAAGCGGAACGCATCATCTCCGCCACCGTGAACGAATACGCGTCGCTGAACAGACAGCAACGAAAGCGATTGCAGTGAAGGGTCTCAAAGCCGCGATCAGTGGGTGGCCTCCTCGAGCAGCTGCTCGACGTTGATGCCGCGTTTCACCGGCCACAAAAGGGCCGCGTTGAACTGGAGAGTCGTCTGAGGCGAGGTTAGCGGACGCGTGACGGACGTGTAGTACTGAAGCTGGAGCGACATCAGCTGATTGCCGGCTTTAAAGGTTTTGTTAATCCCACCGCCCAGCGGCACCGCCCACTTGTTCTGCGCCGCCGTAAAATTGGCGGTGATGATCGGCGCCGTCGCCAGCGCCCAGCCATGCCCCATATTGTAGTCGATGAACGGCTGCGTGGTAAAAGAACTCACGCTGGGGCGACTCGTTGGGCCGGCGAACGACCAGACCTGCGCGAAGAGCGCGCCGTACACCCACTTCCCCGGCGTCATCAAGACGACGACGTCGGGGCCGACGCACCACTTCCCCGCGCTCAGCGTGGATGGCGTCCCCGTCGGGAACTGAAAAACCGGACCGACGCCCCAAATGAGCTGGCCCGGCTTGGTCTTCGGCGCGAAAAAAAACTGCTCTTGCGTGTCGCCGAGACCGGTCGTCCACGGACATCCGGTAGGCGAAGCGCAAACGCTTGGGGGCGCGAACGACGGCACAGAGGAGATGGGAGCGATCGTCCGCGCGATCAGGTTCCAACTGGGGCTTAGCATGATCGGTACAACCGGCTCCACGTTCAAGTTGTATCCATACCGTGTATACGGTCCGACGCCGTAGTTGAAGTAATTCTTAAACGGAAAGACAGTGATGTTGCCGATCGGATTCTCCGATGTTTTGATGATGAGGAGTCGGAGGGCTTCCTGCTGCTCGGGCGTCAGCTTGCTGACGTCGAAACCGCCAGTGTCGGGCGGACCCGTGCCGCCGCTCGCCGCCGGCTCGGCGAGCGCCGGCGCCGTCGACGTCGCGATCGGCTCGGGTGACGCCGTGGGACTAGCGGTCTGGGCGACGACGCGAACAGACATGATGACCCAGGTCGCTACGGCGGTCAGCGCCGCGATGGACTTATGTTGCAACGCTCTTACCTCGTTAGGGCATGTTTAGCGCTATCTTAAGGAGGTCTTGAGCTCGTCACCGACGTGCGGGAGTGGCTGTGAGCCAGTCGAGAATGTACCGGAGCGCGAGTCCAAAATTGCCGACCTGGCAGTGGTTCTGTGCCTGGTCTGCTCGCGTGAAGACGCGCACCGTCACCGATGCAGCATTCCGAAGCAGACGAAGCTGATCGACGACCTGATCGCGCGGCACCAAATTGTCCTCGGTCCCGGCAAGAACCAGTACGTCTTGCGTGATTCGAGCAGAAACATCCGTGGTTGTGAACGAGCGCATTGCGTCGAATAACGCGTGGGGCGACGTCACTCCGAAGGTATGCATTCCCTGCTTCATGCCCCAATCCGCGACCGGGCTGCGCTTCATGCTTCGCCGTACCGCCGAATCGAGGAAAACGGGCGCATGCGTTAGGAGCCGGAACGCGGCGCGGCGCGGCCCCGCCGGCGCCATGGCACGCAACTCGCAAGCCATAAGATCAGTCAGCGCATCCCACGCGACGACGCGCTGCACCCTCGGTTCGAAAGCGGCCGCGCGGAAGACGAGACATCCGCCGAGTGAGAGACCGATGAGCGCGACGTCGGAGAGGCCGAAGTGATCGAGCACGGCGGCGACCGGTCGATGCCACGCCGACGTAAATGTCAGAC
>Ga0213872_10001912_pt1 | contig 12758 bp, 7 predicted proteins | sample VelepicomBERX_R2_FD_160071 | JGI IMG/M metagenome (GOLD analysis project Ga0213872, IMG submission 160071) | Rhizosphere microbial communities from Vellozia epidendroides in rupestrian grasslands, the National Park of Serra do Cipo, Brazil - RX_R2 | ecosystem: Host-associated > Plants > Roots >...
CATAGATGTTCTCGATCCCGCCCGACATGATGCTGCCCAGCGTGAGCGCGCCGTGGCCGCTCTGCATGCGGCAGTTCTGCACCACGATGTTCTTGCACGGGCCATACTGCGTATCCGGTCCCTTGCCCGAGTCGATGGCGATGCAGTCGTCGCCGGTGTTGAAGTGGCAGCCGTCGATCAGCACATTGGTGCAGGCATCCGGATCGAAACCGTCGCTGTTGGGACCCATGCTGTTGGCATAGATGCCCTTCACGTGGACGTTGTGGCAGTTGATCGGATTGTGCTGCCAGAACGGCGAGTTGTTGCTCTGGTAGTTCTGGAACAGCACATTGGTGCAGCTGATGAACTGCACCAGGTGCGGCCGCAGGTAGTGGCCGATGCCGAAGATGCGCTTCTCCACCGGCACGCGGGCTTCCGCCAGCGAACGCAGATAGTAGGAGTCGGTGCGCCAGGCATCGCCCTGTCCCTGGATGAACTTCGCTTCCGCCTCGCTCAGGTGCGGCGCTACTTCGCGCAGGTCGCTGGCGTTGGCCGGGTTGATGTGCACTTCCGTCTGGCCCTTGGTGTGCTTGACGTAGTTGCCTTCACCGGCCGCGATGTCGCCGCCCTTGTTGGGCTTCTCGCGGCCCTTCCACGACCACCAGCAATCCGGACCATCGGCAAACTGCAGGCCGGCCTGGCCGTCCAGGATGCTGGTCCAGTCCTCGCCGGTGAGGGCGATATTGGTCTGGCCGTAGGCATACACCAGCGGCGAGTAGTTCAGCAGGTCGTTGCCTTCCCAGCGCATGATGGTCAGCTTGCCGTTCTTGCCGCAATCGAAGTCGCCGTACTTGGCAAAGTCCAGCGGGTTGTTGCTGAAGTAGACGTGCGCGCCCGCCTTGAGGTGCACGTGCACGTTCGACTTGAGCACGATCGGTCCGGCCACGTACCAGTTCCCCGCCGGGATCACCACACGGCCGCCACCGGCCTTGTTGGCGGCCGCGATGGCGGCGGTGATGGCCGGGTAGCAGTCGACCGAACCGGCCACCGGCGTCTGCACGGTGGTCTCTTCGGTGAACGATACCCATGCCGTGGCCTGGCGCGTCTGGCACGCCGCCGCGCCGAAGGCGGTGATGACGAAGTCCTCGTCGCGGAACTGGATCGGCTTGCTGACCCGCTGGATGATGGCGTCCGCCTCCTTCCAGGGATCGGCAGGCCGGGACGCCGCCAGCGCCGCCGGCATGGGCAGGGCCGCCGAGCCCACGCCCGCCGCCGACAGGGCCTGCAGGAAGCGGCGGCGCGACAGGCCGCCCTTGATGTTGTCTTGCTTAGGCATCAGCGCTCTCACCAGAACTTGTAGTTCACCAGGACGTTGTAGGCGCGGCCGATCGGGCTGGCGGCGCTGCTCAGGTAACCAAAGCTATACAGGCTGCTATTGGTGACTGGCGGCTTGGCGTCGAACAGATTGGTCACACCACCGACGATCTGCATGTTCTTGATGCCGCTGTAGGTCACGGTCCAGTTCCATGGCTTGTACGAGTTGATGTTGCGCCAGTACTGCTGCGCCACCAGGTTCTGGTCGGTGTACTTGGAGTTGTAGTTCTGGGTCAGCTGCGAACCCCAGTCGCCGCGCGTCCAGTTCAGGCGCAGCACGTGCTTCCAGCGGTAGGTGATGATCGGGAAGCTGCTGGTGGTGCCGTTGCTGGCCAGGCCGAACTGGCCGATGTTCGATACGTACGGGCTGCCTTTGTCCAGCTGGTTGTCGAACTGGGTCAGGTAGGTGCCGTCCAGGCCGACCTTGAAGTCGCCGTAGCTGCTGCGCGGCAGGGTGTAGTTGATCGAGACGTCCACACCGGCTGCCTTCTGGCCGCCCAGGTTCATGGTGGTGTTCTTGATGTAGTTGATGGTGCCGTCGGCGTTACGCACGAAGTAGGACGCGTACTTCACCGGATCGAGGAAGTAGACCTGCTCTGGCAGATTGGCCAGCATGTCGGTCATCTTGATGTTCCAGTAGTCCAGCGACACGGTCAGATCCTTGGTCGGTTCGATCACGGTGCCCACGGTGAAACTCTTCGATTTTTCCGGCACCAGGTCTGGATTGGAGCCAGTCTGTTTCGGCAGCGTGGTATTGCAGACGGTCGATGCGACATAGCCTGGCAGCGCCTTGCCGGTGCCGGCCACGCCTGGCGTACCGCCTGGGCACAGCACGGGATCGTCCCACTTGGCGGCGGTGAGCGCGGTGGCGCCTGGCAGACGGTAGCCGTATTTGTCGAACAGGGTCGGTGCGCGGAAGCCGGTGTTGGCCGAGCCGCGGAACATCAGCGACTTCATCGGCTCATAGCGGAAGCTGACTTTTGGATTGATGGTGTTGCCGACGTCGCTGAAATGGTCGTCACGGACGGCGAAGTCCAGGTCCAGCTTCTTGGTGATCGGTACATCCAGCTCGGCGAAGATTGCCGCCACATTGCGCTGGCCTTCGCCGTGCGAGGCTGCGGCATTCGCGTAGGTGACCAGGTTGCTGATCGGGAGCTTGGTGTCTTCGGTGGTGTCGCGGTGCAGGTCCAGGCCCATTGCCAGCGCCATGTCGCCGCCTTCCAGCGACATCACCGAACGGCTGGCGGTCAGGTCGACGCCAGCGTAGGTGCTCTTGGAGGTGCGGTTCTTGGCGCCGTCCACCTTGATCGAATCCAGGTAGGAATTGCCGGCGGAGTCCTGCAGGCCGAAGGGATTCAATACGCCGCTCTTCAGGCCATCCAGCAGGCCCTGGCCCAGCACATAGCCGGAGTAGTAGAAGTTGTCGCGCTGCGACAGGCCGTAGACCACGCCCGCCTTGTAGTCCCAGCCTGCGATCACGCCTTCATCGCTGACCGCCAGGCGCTGGTTGATCTGCACGTCCTTGGTGGTGGCCAGGCCCAGGTCGGCCACGCTCCAGGTCAGGATCAGCGGTGCATTGTTCAGGCCAGGCATGGCGGGCACGCCGCCGCTACCGCCCGGATACCATTTGCTGGACGAAGGCAGGGTGGCGTTGACGCCGTTGACGGCCACGCTCTGGGTCGGGTTCTTGGTGCCGAGGATGTATTCCTGGCCGCGCGAGTAGTCGACGGTGACGGTGTGGTCTTCGCTGATCTTCTTGGCCGCGCGGGCATACAGGGACACCTGCTGGTTGGCGTACAGCGCGGTGCCGTATTCGTTGGGGTCGATGATACAGGTGTTCTTCGCGCCCACCATCGAATACGGCGACAGGCAGCCGGTGGCTGCATACGGATTCTGCGCGGTCTTGTTGGCCGAGGTGGTGAAGTTGGCCGGGTCGGCGTAGCCGCCGCTGCCCAGGGTCGGCGCGCGGCCGATGCTGGTCAGCAGGGCGGCCGAGCTCAGGTCGGCGCGGTCCGAAGCGGCCAGGCGCGAACGCTGGTGGAAGTCGACGGTGGCGTAAGCGCTCCAGCCGTCGCGTTCCAGGTTGCCTTTACCGTAGGTGATGGTGGCGCGCTGTTCGTCGCCGCCGCCTTTGCGCTCCGGCTGCACGGCTTGCGCGCCCAGCTGCAGGCCTTCGTACGAAGTCTTGGTGATGAAGTTGACCACACCGCCGATGGCGTCCGAACCGTAGATCGAGGATGCGCCATCGCGCAGGATCTCGATGCGCTGCAGGGCGCTGAACGGAATCACGTCCAGGTTGGCGTAGCCGTCGGCGATCGCCTCGTTGGCCATGCGGCGGCCGTTCAGCAGTACCAGGGTGCGGTTCACGCCCAGGCCGCGCAGGTTGATGTTGGTGCCGGAGCCGGCATTGGATGGGGTCAGCGATGCCGACTGCGGCAGCGACATCATCACGTCGGCCAGGGTGGTCATGCCGGCCTTGGTCAGTTCTTCGGCCTTGATGGTGCTGACTGGCAGGGCTGCTTCAGCCGCCAGGCGCTTGATGCTGGAACCGGTCACCTGGACGCGGGTCATGCCATCCTCGGAATCCTGCGCGGCGGCCTGGCCGGCCAGGGTCAGCACGGCGATGCTAATGGCCGACAGCAGCAGCCGTGGATGGACCGACCGTGCAGGTGCGGACTGCGAAGGCACGGATTGAACGCGCTTGCTCATACTTGTCTCCTATTTTTTGAATGAAGTCGTGCGCCGCTCAAAGGGGCTGGCGTCACAGGTGGAGCACCTCGCGTACTCCGTGCCGCTGGAACGAGGGCCGCCGTGCCGTGCAGGGCAGGGGCCGAGGTTCAGCCGGTCATTAACTTGATTCGTTTTTATTCTTGGGCGCTGCGGTACTGCGCTTTTAATCTGGTGCTTATCCTCGTGCTTATCCTCGCGAGAAGGTGCGCGTCACGCGCTCCAGGTGGGCGCGCATGGCTTTGCGCGCGCCGGCCGGGTCATGTGCCGCAATCGCTTCCAGGATGCGGCGGTGGTCTTTCAGCGTTTCCTGGCGCAGCTCTTCGGTCTGGAAGTGTTCTTTCAGCTTGTGCCACAGGCGGCCGCGCTGGTCCCACAGGTAGGCCACGGCGCCGACAAAGGCGCTGTTGCCGGTGGCGCGGGCGATCGCCAGGTGGAAGTTGCGGTCGGCCTGTTCGTTATGCGCCTTGTCGGCGTGGTGCTTTTCCATCTCCTGCACCGCTTTCAGGATCTCGTCGATGGCGCTGTCGGTGGCGACGCGCGCGGCGATGGCCGCGACTTCCGATTCGATCAGGCGGCGGGCGGACAGCACTTCAAACGGACCGGGGCCGGCTTCCGGCAGCTTGGTCTCTTCTTCCGGCGGCTCGCTGACATACACGCCGGAGCCGCCGCGTACTTCAATCACGCCGCCCAGTTCCAGCGCGATCAGTGCTTCGCGCAGGGAAGCGCGGCTGACACTGAGCTTGGTGGCCAGATCGCGCTCGGAGGGCAGGCGCTCGCCAGGCAGGATGTTCTCGTCGCGGATCAGACCCTGGATGCGGTCGGCCACCACACGGTACAGCCGCGCCTCGTGAGCGTGGGCTTCCTGCGGAGCGGCGGTCTTTTTGTTGTCGCGCATAGTTGTATTTTGTCGATTTGGTCAGGCCATTCTAAGGTGGTCAGACCAATTTTGCAATCTGGACTAGCCAAATTTATTTTTCTTTGGCATACTGGTTCGACCAAAAAACAACGGTTGGAAGCAAAAATGACGGCCCACGCACCCAATACTCCGCGCTACATCCTCATGCACGAGAATGACAATGTGGCGATCGTGGTCAATGATGGCGGCCTGCCAGCAGGCGCGGTTTTTCCCGATGGCCTGACCCTGCGCGAGGCGGTACCGCAAGGGCATAAAGTGGCGCTGCGCGCGCTCGCCAAGGGCGACGCCATCCTGCGCTACAACGTCACCATCGGCTACGCGGCCAGCGATCTCCCGGCGGGCAGCTGGATCGCCGAAGCACAGGTGGAACTGCCGCCCGCGCGCGAACTGGAAAACCTGCCCATCGCCACGCGCAAGCCCCCGCCGCAGGAGCCGCTGGAGGGCTACACCTTCCAGGGCTACCGCAATGCCGACGGCAGCGTCGGCACACGCAATATCCTGGCCATCACCACCACCGTGCAGTGCGTGGCGGGCGTGGTGGAATTCGCGGTCAAGCGCATCAAGGACGAGCTGCTGCCCAAGTATCCCAATGTCGATGACGTGGTGGGGCTGGAGCACACTTACGGCTGCGGCGTGGCGATCGATGCGCCGGGCGCGATGGTGCCGATCCGCACCGTGCGCAATATCAGCCTGAATCCCAACTTCGGCGGCCAGGCCATGGTGGTCAGCCTGGGTTGCGAAAAGCTGCAACCGGCGCGCCTGTTCCCCAAGGGCGTGATCCCGATCCAGAACAATGGCGGCGCTGAGCCGGCGGTGGTGTGCCTGCAGGACGCAGGCCACGTCGGCTTCATGTCGATGATCGAGTCGATCATGAAGCAGGCCGAGACCAATCTGATTGAATTGAACAAGCGCACGCGCGAGACTGTTCCAGCCTCCGAGCTGGTGGTGGGCGTGCAGTGCGGCGGCAGCGATGCCTTCTCCGGCGTGACGGCCAATCCGGCGGTGGGCTTTGCCACCGACCTGCTGGTGCGCGCTGGCGCCACCGTGATGTTCTCGGAAGTGACCGAAGTACGCGACGGCATCGACCAGCTGACTTCCCGCGCCGTCAGCCCGGAAGTGGCGGACGCGATGATCCGCGAGATGGACTGGTACGACCAATATCTGAAGCGCGGCGGCGTTGACCGTAGCGCGAATACCACGCCGGGAAATAAAAAAGGCGGCCTGTCGAACATCGTGGAAAAGGCCATGGGTTCGATCGTCAAATCCGGCAGTGCGCCGATTTCCGGCGTACTGTCGCCGGGCGAAAAGCTGACGCAGAAGGGCCTGATCTACGCCGCCACGCCGGCCAGCGATTTCATCTGCGGCACCCTGCAGGTGGCGGCGGGCATGAACCTGCACGTCTTCACCACCGGGCGCGGCACACCTTACGGCCTGGCCGAAGTGCCGGTGATTAAAGTCGCCACCCGCAACGAACTGGCGGCGCGCTGGCATGACCTGATGGACGTGAACGCGGGCCGCATCGCCAGCGGCGAGGCCTCCATCGCCGACGTGGGCTGGGAGCTGTTCCACCTGCTGCTGGAAGTGGCCAGCGGGCGCGAGACCTGGGCCGAGAAGTGGAAGCTGCACAACGCTTTGGTGCTGTTTAACCCAGCGCCAGTGACCTGATTTTTTTAGAACGCGAACCTATTATGAGCAAACCATTCAAACGACTGCTGCTGACCGGCGCCGCCGGCGGCCTGGGAAAAATTCTGCGTGAACGCATCAAGCCCTGGGCGGATGTGGTGCGCTTGAGCGATATCGGCGACATGGGCGCAGCAGGCGAGGGCGAGGAAGTGGTGCGCTGCGACCTATCCGACAAGGCTGCCGTACTGGCGCTGCTGGACGGTGTGGACGCCGTGCTGCACTTTGGCGGCATCTCGACCGAGAATAATTTCGAGAACATCATGGCGGCCAACATCCAGGGCACTTACAACCTGTATGAGGCGGCCCACAAGCACGGCGTCAAGCGTATCATCTTCGCCAGCTCGAACCACACCATCGGCTACTACAAGAACACCGACTACATCGACGCCGACAGCCCGATGCGCCCGGACACCCTGTATGGCGTCAGCAAATGCTTCGGCGAGTCGCTGTCGCGTTACTACTACGACCGTACCGGTATCGAGACGGTGTGCCTGCGCATCGGTTCCTCCTTCCCGGAACCCGCCAATCCGCGCATGATGGTGACCTGGTTCAGCTACGACGATCTGGTGGAAGCGCTGCGCTGCTCGCTGTTCGCACCACGCGTGGGCCACACGATCCTGTTCGGCGCTTCCAACAATCCGGCCAGCTGGTGGGACAACCGTAAGGCTTCGCACCTGGGTTTCCATCCGAAGGACAGCTCGGCGCAGTTTGCGCACAAGTTTCCGGACACGGGCGCCTATCCAGCGCCGGACGATGCGGCCAGCCTGTATCAGGGCGGCGCCTTCGTGCACGCCGGTCCACAATATCAGGAGTGAAGCACGCGCTCCCGGCTGCGGCCTGAAAAGCGCTGGCGGTACTGGCCGGGACTCACACCCAGCTGGCGCATGAAGACGCGGCGCAGATTCTGCTCCGCCGAGTAGCCGGTACTGGCCGCGATGGTTTTCAGCGGCAGGCCGGTTTCTTCCAGCGCGCGGCAGGCCGCTTCCAGCCGCATGGCCTCCACCATGCGCGCGGGCGTGCGGCCCATCTGGCTGGCGTAGATACGGGCGAAGGTGCGCGGCGTCATGCCCGCCTGTTCGGCCAGCCTTTCCACTGTCAGGTTTTCGTTCAGATGCGCCGCCACCCAGGCGTGCAGCGTGGCGAAGCGTCCGCCGTCGTTGGTCTGTGCCGCCAGCGGTACGCTGAACTGCGACTGGCCGCCGCTGCGTTTGATGAACATCACCAGCTGGCGCGCCGTTTCAATGGCCAGCTGATGGCCGTGGTCTTCTTCGATCAGGGCCAGGGTCATATCGATACCGGCGCTGACGCCCGCCGAAGTCCACACCGTGCCGTCGCGTACAAAAATCTTGTCGGGGTCGACGTGAATCAGCGGATACAGCGCGCGCAGGCGTTCGACCCATTCCCAATGCGTGGCGGCCTGCTTGCCATCCAGTTGTCCCGCCGCCGCCAGCAGAAAGGCGCCGGTGCAGACGGAGCACAGCCTGCGCACTTGCGGCGCTTGCTGGCGGATCCAGCTCACCAATGCCGGATGCGCATAGAATTCCTCGCCCTTGCAGCCGCCCGGCGCGATCAGGGTATCGACCGGCAGGCCTTGCAGCGCAGCCAGCGCTACCGTCATGACAGGCAGTCCGGCGCTGGTGGTAATCGTCCCGCCATCGGCGGAAGCGACGATGGTCTCATATACCGGACCGCGCGCGTGGCGGCGGCTGGCCGTGGTCAGCGCCTGCAAAGGACCGCTCAGGTCCAGCAGGTTCATGTCGTCGTAGGCCAGCAGGACGACGCGGCGCGGTGGTGTCTTGGGCATGGATCAGCAGGAGTTGTCAGGGCTGGTAAGCAGGATACTCGAATTCCAGCGCGACCCGGTAAGCGGTGCGCTGGCCATAGCGTTGCGCCACCTCGGCCAGTACCTTGTCCAGCTCCTTGCCGGAAGGCGTGGCGTCAAACGCGGGCAGCATCATGGATGGCGCGTCGGCGCCGCTGGCGGTACGTTCCGGCAGCACATTCAGGCCATTGCGGCTGCGTACCGCTGCGGTGGAAGCCGATACGCCGTAGGCCTGGCTGCGCGAAGTGCGCGACCACGCATCGGCGGTGAAGGCCAGCGCGATTTCATCCATGCCGGTAGCGAGCGGCACGCCGACGCTGTCGCTGGCATGGAACCAGGCGTTGGTGTACATGGTGGCGTAAGCCGTCAGATTGCCCATGCGCGGATGGAAGCTGTCGCTGTCATGGCTGGTGCTCCAGTCGTCCACGCCGATCTCCTGCGCCACGGCGGCCGCGCGCGCGTGGCCCGCAATCGCTTCCAGCAGCGCCAGCGAGGTGGGAATGGCGGCGCTGATGCCCGCGCTGGACACCACTTTGCCATCGGCCACGTAGCGCATGTTGCTGATCCATTGCGTATCGGGGAAATGCTCCTTGCGGTGCGATTCCGTGGCCCAGTGGGCGGTGGCGCGATGGCCTTTGAGCAGTCCCGCACCGGCCACCACCAGCGCGCCGTCGCAGATGCTGACGATGGTGGCGCCTTTCGCCCCCTGTGCAGCGACCCAGCGCAGCAGCTCGGGATCATCGCGCTTGACCACGGCGGGCACGATGACGTAGTCGGCGCCTTCGGGGTATTTGCTGTCGAACTGCTGGACAGTGGCGTCGGGCTGGATCTTCAGCGCGGGACGCATGGTCAGCGCGCCGGGCTGGGTGGCGACGGTCGTCACCTGCGCCGCGCCGGAACGCGCCAGCACGCCGTAAGGGATGGCGAAGTCGGTCAGCTCGGTGCCGCTGTTCTCGCCGATGATGGCGATCAGGGGCTGGCTGCGGCCAAAGCGGTCGTGATAGGGCTCGATGGTCTCGGTGGCGAAGGCGTGGGCCGCCAGCGAACTGGCGACGCCCAGGCCCAGGATGAAGCGGATAAAGCGGTTCATGGCAATCCCTGCGTGATGGTGGTGCAAGGATTATCCAGCGCTGCGGTCGTGGTAAAACGACATAAAACAGTCAATTACTGCCACTGCCAGATCACCACGGCCGCGTTATACAGCGCATGCGCCAGCATGGGCGCGGCCAGCACCTTGCTGCGTTCATAGGCGTAAGCGGCGGCCAGTCCCAGGCCGAACACGGGCAGCATCGCCAGCGGCGGGTGTATGGCGGCGAACAGCGCGGCGCTGGCCAGCATGGCGGGCAGCGCTCCCATCGAGCGGCGCAAGCCGCCGTAGATCAGGCCGCGGAAGATGAATTCCTCGCACAGCGGCGCGGCGCCCACCGTCAGCAGCAGCATCCAGGCGCGCACGTTGAGCGGTATCGCCGCCTGCGCCGTTTGCACCGGCCACAGTCCGGCGTGATGGAGCCCGGTGATATAGGCGATGGCAATCAGCACCGCAGGCAGGGCCAGGCCGGCGCCGTAGCGCAGGATGACAGATGGCTGGCCGCCGCGCAGCATGACAGGGACGCCTGCGGTGCCCTTGAGCCAGTAGACCAGCCGCGCCAGCAGGTACACCACCAGCCCGGCGCAGCCAAAGGCGCTGACCACGGCCTGCGGCGAAGGCGCAGCAGGATCGCTGAACAGCAGGATACCGACGGCCTGCAGAATGAAGAACAGGGTGGCCGCCATCAGCCCGTCGGCGGTGGAGACGCGTGCCGGCGGCGCCATGCCTGAGTCGAGCAGATAGGGCAGGTTGTCGCGCGCTTTCTGCCACAAGGCCAGCGCCAGGGACGCCATCAGCACGAAGATCACCACCTGCTGCGACCACACCTTGCTGTACACGGCATAGCCGTAGAAGGCGCACAGCATCATGTACAGGTTGACGTAGGTGGGATGCATGCGGTTGCGCGCCTCGGTCGCCAGCGGGTCGCAGCCGAAGATGCCAAGAGCCACGGCGATCACGGAGAAGATGGGAATCCCGGCCAGCACCACCAGCATCATCAGCAGCAGGCGCGAATCGAGCTGCGCGCCGTAGTGAAAACCGATGCCGTACACGGCGACCGGATAGATCAGGGCCAGCACGGCCCACAGCTGCGCCTTTTCACGCAAGGTGCTTTCCAGCGAGCGGGGGAAGCAGTACAGCAGCCACAGGGCTTGTCCTTCCGTGGCCAGGTTCTGGAAGGCGGACAGCATCAGCACATACACGCCAATACCGTAGGCGATGGCCGACATCATGCCGGGATTGTGGCCGAGCTGGGAAATGTGAGACAGCGCGCCGTTGAACAGCATCTGGCTACCGACAATGACCACCGGGAGCAGCAGGGTCTGGACCAGGAAGTTGCGGTCACGGCTCAGCAGGCGCAGCTCGCGGCGTTTGATGGGCGACAGCCAGGCGCCAAAGGACGCGCGCGCGGGCGCGGCGGCCGGCGTGGCGGCGGATGCAGCGGATGCGGAGCGCCGCACGCTTTCGCGCGCGCCGTCGCTGGTCACGCCATGGCGCAGCTGGAAGTTCATCAGCGCCAGGCCGGCCCAGATTAACGCCGCGCTTTGCAGCAGCAGGAGCGCGGCCAGCGATAGCGCCTGCATGGCGTCCTGTGCCTGGAGCAGCTGGATCAACACGCCCGGTGGCGTCCACACCGTCCATGCCGGATAGGCCGCAGCCCATGCCATGGTGAAGGAACGGCCGAATGCATTGTTGAGCGAGGTGACCAGGTAAATCAGCGGCAGGCTGAATAGCGAGGCAAGCGCTTGCAGGTTGCGCAGCTTGCCTGCGGAGAGCCACATGCGCAAACCAGTATCGGCCAGGGTATGCAGAGTGGCGGCCAGCACCAGCAGCGGGGCTGCGGCCAGCAGCGCGAGCGGCAGCGCGGCCCAGCGCAGATTGGAGTACCAGCCGATGATGGTCAGCACAGGCACCAGGGTGAGCAGGCCTGCGCCGTTGCTGGCGGCGCGTCCCAGAATCCGGCCCAGCAGCAGCGCGCGCCGCTGCATGGGCATGGTGGCCAGCCATTCCAGATCCCAGTCGGCCTGCGCCAGTTCGCGCCCGGCCAGCGGGATCAGCACGCTGACGGCAAACAGAATCGTCAGCAGCATGGTCAGGCCGCTCAGCAGATGCGGCACGAAGGGCGTGGCATGCAGCGCGTCGGCGGCAAATTCCAGATGACGTATCTTGTAGCCGTCGCTGCCGACGTGCGTGCAGACTTCCGGTATATCGAGTCTGCACTCCATGCTGATGATGATGTTGCGCGACATGGCGGTGAAAGAGAAGCCCATCAGCAGCGCCATCACGATCGTCAGCACCCAGCCGGTGCTGGACTTGGCGTTGCCATTGCGCGCCTTGGCCTTCTTTTTGCGCGACAGGGAGCGGATGAACTGGCCGCTGATCTGGTTGAGCGTGCGGCGCACGCGCATGCGCGTCAGCAGCCAGATCGCCTGGCCGGACGAAATGGCGGGCATCATACGCTGGCCACTCCCTGGCTGTCCGCTTCCTCGGTGAGCTTGAGGAACACCTCTTCCAGCGAGGCCTTGTCAGCTGCCGCTTGCGCGCGGATCTCGTCCAGCGTGCCGGTGGCGATCAGCTCTCCGTGGTGGATGATGCCGATGCGGTCGCACAGCTTTTCCGCCATGTCCAGCAGGTGGGTGGAGACGAAGATGGTGACGCCGCGCGCCGCTGCGGCCAGCAGGCGTTCCTGCACCTCACGCGAAGCGCGCGGATCGAGACCGTTGATCGGCTCATCGAGGATCAGCACCGAAGGCTCGTGGATCATGGCGCAGGCCAGGCCGAGACGCTTCTTCATGCCCAGCGAGTAGTTGACGGCATAATCTTCCGCCGCTTCGCCCAGGCCCCATTCCTGCAGCAGATGCGCGCTGCGTTCGGCCGCTTCGCTGCGTGAAAAGCCGTGCATCTCGGCGACGAACTGCAGGATTTCGCGGCCGCGCAGGTAGTCGTAGAAGACCGGCGTGTCAGGCAGATAGCCGACGCGGCGTTTGACTTCGGCCGCGTCGCGCTGGCAGTCAAAGCCGTCGATGCGCACCTTGCCGTTGCTGGGCACCAGGATGCCCATCATCATGCGGATGGTGGTGGTTTTGCCGGCGCCGTTGGGGCCGAGGAAGGCAAACACTTCGCCGCGCGGGACGGTCAGTGTCAGTGGTTTGACGGCGTCAAAGCCG
>Ga0213872_10001913_pt1 | contig 12748 bp, 10 predicted proteins | sample VelepicomBERX_R2_FD_160071 | JGI IMG/M metagenome (GOLD analysis project Ga0213872, IMG submission 160071) | Rhizosphere microbial communities from Vellozia epidendroides in rupestrian grasslands, the National Park of Serra do Cipo, Brazil - RX_R2 | ecosystem: Host-associated > Plants > Roots >...
CCACGCAGACGGAAGTCATCGACACGCAGACGGACAAGCTCGTCGGCACCATCAAGGGTACGACGGGCGTACACGGCATCGCCGTGGCCAGCGACCTGGGCCTGGGCTTCACCAGCAACGGCAAAGACAACGCCGTCACCGTATTCGACCTGAAATCGCTGGAGACGCGCGACACCATCAAGGTCGGCACCAACCCGGACGCCATCGTCTATGAACCAGCCAGCCACCGCGTCGTGACCTTCAATGGCCGCTCGAAGGATGCCACCATCGTCGACGCCAAGACGCGCAAGGTACTGGGTACGGTCGCCGTGGGCGGTAAGCCGGAGTTCGCCCAGGTCGCGGCCGACGGCAAGGTCTACTTCAACATCGAAGACACGAACGAGCTGGCCGTGCTCGACGTGGCGAACATGAAGCTGACGCAGCGCACGAGCGTCAAGCCCTGCGAAAGCCCAAGCGGCCTTGCGATGGACGACAAGCAGCGCCTCTATTCCGTATGCGAGAACGGCCTGATGGTGATCACCGGCACCGATGGCAAGCAGATCGGCCAGGCCCCCATCGGCGACGGCCCGGACGGTGTTGCCTGGCTGGACGGCTACGCCTTCAGCGCCAACGGCAAGGATGGCACGCTGTCGGTCGTTGGCGAAGTAGCCGCGGGCAAGTTCGACCGCATCGAAACGCTGGCCACGGCCATGAGCGCCCGCACCATCGCCGTCGACCCCGCCACGCACAAGCTCTACCTGCCGGCAGCCGACTACAAGCTGACCGTGCCCGGCGCCAAGCGCGAGACGCAGGAGAATAGCTTCCACGTGATTGTGATGGCACCTCAGTGACAATGTGATGGGAGTGATAGCATAGGCCCAAGCTGCAATTCCGCGTGGTCGGGTACTCAATCGGCATAACCCCTGCAATATCTTGTGACGGATGCATTGACATATGAGTGGATCGACTAAGACGTTGTACGGATTGCTGGGTGTTGCCGAAGATGCCGATGTTGCGCTGATCAAGACCGTGCACGATACGCGGAAACGCTCGTTGGAGGCGTTGCCGCCAGGTGCGGATCGCGACAATCAGATCAAGTTTCTCGATCATGCCTGGCAGACGCTTTCCGACCCCGCACAACGATCGGTGTACGACGCGCGTCTGGCACAAAAGCGCACAGTCCCGGCCGATGTAAAGGGTAAGCGCTCCGCCGGTTTCGGACCCATGGTGTGGGCAGCCGGATTTGTTGTCATCGCACTGGCAGTCGGGCTCGCCATCTACTTTCAGCGCGGCAGTGCACGGCCTGTCAACTCATCGCAGATCGCCCAAGTAACGCGGCCAACGCCAGCTGCAGAGACTAAGACGACAGGCACGGACGCCGCGAGCACAGTACTCACTCCTGCGCAGATATTCCAGCTAGTCAGCAAGTCGACCGTGGTCGTCATCAGCCAGAGCAATCAGGAAGAAGCCTTGGGCAGCGGTGTCGTGATCGGCAATGGCGAAGTGGTGACCAACTGCCATGTTGCGCTGCACGCAAAGAACCAACTGCATATCCTATACGATAAGCACGACTATACGGCGACGGTCCATTATTCCGATCGCGGCCACGACCTTTGCCAGCTATCAGTACCCGGCTTGGACGCCCCCACCGTCGAACAGGCAAGACTGGCCGACGTGAATGTCGGCGATCACGTGGTGGCACTTGGCGCGCCGCATGGGCTGAGCCTTACCTTGAGCGAAGGCATCGTGTCGGCGCTTCGTGAGCACGATGGCAGCTCCATTATCCAGACTTCGGCACCGATCTCGCCGGGCTCGAGCGGCGGCGGGCTGTTCGACACCCGGGCGCGGCTGATCGGTATTACGACCTTCCAGGATTCCACTGGGCAAAACCTAAATTTCGCCGTCCCGGTAGACTGGATTGCCCAGCTGAGTCAACGTGACGGCAATGCCGACACGCTGCTACCCAAAGGGCAGCATTCGCGGCCCCAGCTAACGTCTGTCCACAGCGACCCGGTGTATGAGCAATTTGCGGACAAACTTCTCGGCCATTGGGCCTGCCGGCCCGAGCAGCCCAAGAGCGGCCTGTTGTCCATCAGTTTTGAATTTGATGACGAGGGCCGCTTCAAGTCGCATCGCGTCAACGTCAATTCGCAGACTATGGACGCCGAAGGCCGATACAGCATCCAGAGCCACACCTATGTCGCCATGGATTGGTACGGATCAATCCTGGCGATGGACGTGCAGTCCATCGATTCGATACGGGCGACAGCTGTCTTGAATGGAGGCAGTGGGAGCTTCACCGTGCTTTGTGACCACAGCCGCCAGTGATGTCGCCCAGCCTCGTTTGCCCACCTAGAAGACATCGCTCACGCCGATAGAGAAAAAGCCCCGAATTCGGGGCTTTTCTTGTTCAAAGGCAAGGGCAGGATCATTCCCACTCGATCGTCGCAGGCGGCTTGCCTGACACGTCGTACACCACGCGATTGAGGCCGCGCACTTCGTTGATGATGCGGTTGGACACGCGGCCCAGCAGCTCGTAGGGCAGCTCGGCCCAGTGCGCCGTCATGAAGTCGCTCGTCACCACGGCGCGCAGGGCGCACACATAGTCGTAAGTCCGGCCGTCACCCATCACGCCCACCGACTTCACCGGCAGGAACACGGCGAAGGCTTGGCTGGTCTTGTCGTACCAGCTCTTGCCGTCCGCGTCGCGCGTATTGCGCAGTTCTTCGATGAAGATGGCGTCGGCGCGCTTGAGAAGTTCGGCATACTCGCGCTTCACTTCGCCCAGGATGCGCACGCCCAGGCCCGGGCCCGGGAACGGATGACGGTAGACCATCTCGTGCGGCAGGCCGAGCGCGACGCCCAACTGGCGCACTTCGTCCTTGAACAGCTCGCGCAATGGCTCCAGCAGCTTCAGGTTCAGCGTTTCCGGCAGGCCGCCCACATTGTGGTGGCTCTTGATCGTGTGCGCCTTCTTGGTCTTGGCGCCGGCCGATTCGATCACGTCCGGGTAGATCGTGCCTTGCGCCAGCCAGCGGGCGGCGGGCAGCTTCTGCGCTTCGGCCTGGAACACTTCCACGAACTCGCGGCCGATGATCTTGCGCTTCTGCTCCGGGTCGGTCACGCCGGCCAGGTGGCCCATGAAGGCCTCGCTGGCGTCCACGTGGATCACCTTCACGCCCAGGTTGCGCGCGAACATGTCCATCACCATCTGGCCTTCGTTCAGGCGCAAGAGGCCGTGATCGACGAACACACAGGTCAGTTTGTCGCCGATGGCACGGTGGATCAGCGCAGCGGCTACGGAAGAATCGACGCCACCGGAGAGGCCCAGGATGACTTCTTCATCGCCCACCTGCTCTCGGATGCGGGCGACCGCTTCCTCGATATAGTTGGGCATGGTCCAGGACGGCTTGGCATTCGCCACGTGCAGCACGAAGCGGTGCAGCAGTTCCGTACCGCGCTTGGTATGCGTGACTTCCGGGTGGAACTGCACGGCATAGTAGCCGCGGGTCTCGTCCGCCATGGCGGCGATGGGGCAGGAAGGCGTCTCGGCGATCAGCTTGAAGCCGGCCGGCATCTCGGTGACCTTGTCGCCGTGGCTCATCCACACATCCAGGAGGCCATCGCCCGCATCGTTGGTGCGGTCGCGCATGCCTTCGAGCAGCTTGCTGTGGCCACGCGCGCAGATTTCGGCATAGCCGAACTCGCGCACCTTGCCAGCCTCGACCTTGCCACCCAGCACTTGCGCCATCCACTGCATGCCGTAGCAGATACCGAGCACGGGCACGCCCAGCTCGAACAAGCCGGCGTCGGCCTGGTAATCGCTTTCATACACGGAATTGGGGCCACCGGAGAGGATGATAGCCTTGGGATTGAAGGCCTTGATCTCGGCCAGCGGCATGTCGTAGGGGTGCAGCTCGCAGTACACATGCGCTTCGCGCACGCGGCGGGCAATCAACTGGGCGACCTGGGAGCCGAAGTCGAGGATGAGGATTTTGTCCATGGCACCTTCCCGTGCAAAGACGAGATTTTAGCACGTACATGTCAAAACATTTACATGCGGCGACGCCGCCCGGCAGAGCCGGGCGCAGGCGGGCAATTGAAGCTCCACGACTCGTCTTTGGTCCTAATTGATTCCCACTCCCTCCGCCCTCGCCCGCCGGCGAGGGGACCTCGCTTCGCTCGTGGCGTTGGCGCACTGTCGTGGATGCTCGACGGACTTGGCTAGCGACCGTCGCTTTCAGAACCATAGGTTGGGCTGAGCTCTGCGAAGCCCAACACTCTATGATGGCGATTGACAGTGTTGGGCTTCGCGGAGCTCAGCCCAACCTACATACCATGCCTACTTTTGCTTCACCTTCATCGCCCGCTGGATCTCGCGGTTCGCATCGCGTTCGCGCTCCGTATTGCGCTTGTCGTGCTGCTTCTTGCCGCGTGCCAAACCGACGGCCAGCTTGATGCGGCCGCCCTTGTAGTGCATGTCGAGCGGGGTGAGCGTGTAGCCGGAGCGCTCCACCTTGCCGATCAGCTTGTTGATCTCGGCCTGGTTGAGCAGCAGCTTGCGCAGGCGCGTTGGGTCGGTATGGACGTGGGTCGATGCAGACAGCAGCGGCGTGATATGGGCGCCGAACAGGTAGAAGGCGCCATTGCGCAGGACAACGTAGGCTTCCTTGATCTGTACCTTGCCGGCGCGGATAGCCTTGACCTCCCACCCTTCCAGCATGAGGCCCGCCTCATAGCGTTCTTCGATGAAATAGTCGTGGAAAGCTTTCTTGTTATCGACAATGGACATGGCTGGATACTGGGCGGTAAAGTCCGGCGGATGCCTTGCGCTAGTTAAACCAGCGCCGGCAAGCCGAAACCAAAACGTCGATTTTAACCGAATCTGCGCACCATGCCCTCACCTTCCAAGCGTCTATACGTCATCTACGCCGGCGGCACCATCGGCATGCAACAGACTAGCGCGGGCTACGCGCCGGCGCCGGGCTACCTGCCGGGCGAATTGGCCAGGATCGCGGCCCGCACCAGCGGCTTCCCCGCCTACGAGCTGAAGGAATACGCGCCGCTCATCGATTCGTCCAACCTGCAGCCCGCACACTGGAATGCGATGGCGGACGATATCACGGCCAATTACGAGGCCTACGATGGCTTCGTGGTGATCCACGGTACCGACACGCTGGCCTATACAGCCTCGGCGCTCAGCTTCATGCTGGAAAACCTGGGCAAGCCCGTGATCGTGACGGGCTCCATGGTGCCGCTGGCCGAGCAGCCTAACGATGCGGAGCAAAATCTCGTCGACGCCTTCCGCTGGGCCTGCGAAGACGGCTTGCATGAGGTGTGCGTGGCCTTCAACCGCCTGCTGCTGCGCGGCAACCGTTCGCGCAAGCTGTGGGGGGCGGAGATCGGCGCCTTCGGTTCGCCCAACTACCCCGTGCTGGGCCGCGTGCAGGGGCACTACGAATTCAACCCGGCGCTCTGCCTGCCCAAGCCCACGCGCCCCTTCCGCGCCCATCGCATCAACCCGGACCTGGCCATCGCCGGCATCAAGCTCTACCCGGGCTACACAAACCGGCTGATCGAAGCCATGCTGGTGCAACCGCTCAAGGGCATCGTGCTAGAGACATACGGTGCGGGAAACGCACCGGATGCAGACCAGGCGCTGATCGCGGCGCTGGGTAGCGCGACGGCGCGCGGGGCGCTGATCGTGAACTGCACGCAGTGCGTATCGGGCAAGGTCGCCATGGACAACTACGCGGCCGGTTCCGTGCTATCTCGCGCCGGCCTCGTGTCGGGCCGCGACATGACCCCCGAAGCGGCCATCGCCAAACTATACTTCCTATTGTCGCAACCGAGCGACACGCTAGGGCGCGCGGAGCGCGTGCCGGTGAGCCTGCGCGGCGAATTGGGGGCAGACTGAATCAGGGCCTCCTGATATATTGCGGAAAAATTAACAAATACGTCCGTATTCCCCCGACTGGCGGTCGGCGTGAGAGCACGGGCCGCGAACCGGATTCGGGATGTCGATTTCTGCACCCTACAAACTCGATGCATTGCTCGGCCTGCTCCAGCCGGAGGCGGGGCGGTATGTCGCCCATCATCAGGACTTCATCCTCCACAGCCACTTCCAGCCCATCTACAGCTTTGCGCACCGCCGCGTGGTGGGCCACGAGGGGCTGATGCGCGCCTGGGGCGCCGTAGGCAAGGCCCTGTCACCCTATACGGTATTTGCTTCGGCTCGCACCGAGCAGGAACTGGTGACGCTGGATCGCCTCTCGCGCCTGTTGCACGCGCGCAATTTTTCCCATATCGGGCAGAAGGCGGGCGACCCACCGCAGTGGCTGTTCCTCAACGCCGAACCGAACGCCTTTGCCCACGCTGGGCAGTACGGCCGCTTCTTCCCCGAGATGCTGGAGATGCTTGGCATCGCGCCGCAGACGGTGGTGGTGGAAGTGCTGGAGACGGCCATCGAGAACAATCGCATGCTGACCCATGCGGTGGAGTATTTCCGTGAGATCGGCTGCCTGATCGCCATCGACGACTTCGGAGCTGGGCATTCCAACGTGGATCGCATCTGGCGCCTTCGGCCCGACATCGTGAAGCTCGACCGCGCCCTGATTACGGACGCCACCGATAGCCGTGAAGCACGCCAGATCCTGCCGGGTCTCGTGAACCTGCTGCACGAGGCGGGCGCGCTGGTGCTGGCCGAGGGTATCGAAACACAAACGGAGGCCCTGCTGGCGCTGGAAGCGGATTGTGACCTGGTGCAGGGCTTCTATTTCGGCATGCCGGGGCCGGAACTGGTCGCAGCGGAAGACCCGCACCCTGTGTTCGAGTCGCTCTGGGTGGCGTTCAACGAGTCGATGCAGCGCGAAATCGAATACAACCAGCAACAGCTCTCACAGTACACCACCAGCCTGATGAAGGCGGCGGCTCGTTTGAGCGAGGGCGAAACCATCGAGGAGGCGTCGGCCGCCTTTATGTCGCTCCCCGCCGCCATCCGCTGCTTCCTGCTCGACAGCACGGGCCGCCAGATCGGCGACAATCTGCTCGACAACGAACACCGCCGCGGCAACCGCCTGCGCTTTGCCCCGCTGGAAAACATCGAGGGTGCCGTATGGTCGCGCCGGCACTATTTCCGCCAAGCGATGAAGCGTTTCGGCGAGTTGCAGATCTCCCGCCCCTATCTATCCATTGCCGGCGAAGAGCAGTGCGTAACGCTGTCGATCGGCATCATGTTCCACGGCGCGGCGCACGTGCTGTGCGGCGATTTGCAGTGGAAGGGCGCGAGCGAAGTCGACGGCAATACCGAAGCCGTGTAGAATGTATGGGTTCGTCGCGCTGGCGGCGGATGTTGTTCCATGGCGGGTCTCCCCGCATTGCGAAGTCGTGAACCTGGTCAGGTCCGGAAGGAAGCAGCCACAGCGATGCACGCAAGTGCCGGGGGTCGGGCTCGCCACCCCTCCCCATTTTTGTTCAGGAAGCACCCCAACTTGGTTGCCGATGCAGCCAGGGCTAGTATGGGATGTACCGCTTCGTCCGATTTGCCCCGCATGAAAACCCGCGACCGCATCGTCCAGGAAAGCCTGCTGCTGTTCAACCAGCACGGCGAGCGCCCGATCACGACCAACCATATCGCGGCCCACCTGGGCATCAGCCCCGGCAATCTGTACTACCACTTCCGCAACAAGGAAGAGATCATCTTCCAGATCTTCTGCCAGTATCAGGACTATATGCGCGAACACCTGCGCATCCCTGAAACGCGCGTGCTGGAAGCGGAAGACCTGGCGCGCTACCTGGACGCGGCCTTCGCCGCCATGTGGCAATACCGCTTCCTGTTCTACGACCTGCCCGGCCTGCTCTCGCGTAACGACCCCCTGCGCGACGGCTACCATGCCTTTGTACGCAATGAGCTGGCACCACTCCTGGCACAGGCCTTCGCCGAGTTCGCCGGCATCGGCTTCCTGTCGGTGCAGCAGCGCGACATCGCACCGCTGGCCACCAATGCCTGGATGATCGTGAAGTTCTGGTTCCCGTTCCAACAGACCATCCACCCGGACACGCCCATCAGCGAGGAGACGAGCCGTCTGGGCATCCGTCAGGTGCTGTCGCTGATGAAGCCCTTCGTCCAGCCGGATTTCGCCGAACGCTTCGCGGCGATGGAAGCGCGTTACGCGCCAGTGACCACGCAGGTTGGGTAGAGCGCAGCGAAACCCAACGTACTATGCTTTCGGCAGAACTGTTGGGTTTCGCTGCGCTCTACCCAACCGACGACGCGCTGACCAATCTCAATTCGCGGCCTTCGCCCTGGCCACCACATCACGGAAGAAACCGTACACGCCGTCCTCGTTCATGCTGCGCGCATCGGCCAGCTCACCAGCCTTGGTCGCATACAGCACTTCATTGTCCGGTGACAACACGACCACGGCCGGAATACCCTTCTTGATCGGGTCGCCGTACACGGTAACGATGTCGAGATTCTTGTCGAAGTGGCCGACGTCGATCTTCACGACATTGAAGGCCTGCTTGATCAGACCGGCATTCTTCTCCGTCTTCAAGGCCTGGTTGAGCGCACGGCAATCCGGGCACCAGTTGGCGCCGAACACGAGCAGCACAGGCTTGTTGCTGCGGTGCGCATCGACCAGAGCCTGTTTGACATCGGCCTTGGCGTCCGCCTGCTCGTCGTAGGGCAAGTCTGCGGCACTTGCCGCCAAGCCAAGGGCCAACAGCGCGGCAAGGATCAATCGTTTCATGTGTTCTTACTCCCAGCGGCAGCTATGGGCATCGCCGCCGCGTACAAGTCTATGTCTTCCGGGTAGTCCGGCAAGCTTAAGTGCTTCTCGAACGTAAGCCCAAGCTTGCTCAGTACATGGACCGAGCCGCCGTTGGCAGGTTCCACCAGGCCGATCACGCGGCGGATGCCGTGTTGCGCCACCTCGTACTGCATGGCGGCACGCGCGCTTTCCGTGGCGTAACCCTTGCCCCAGCAATCGGGCAGGAAACGGTAGCCGACGTCGATCTCGTTCATGTCCTCCAAGAATTTCAACCCGCTGAAGCCCACCAGGCGGCCCGTGCTGCGTTCGATGCAGGCCAGACGACCAAAACCGTGGACAGCATAGTCACGCAGCTGGCGCGCAGACAGCAGCTCGCGTACTTCCTCGACCGTGCTGCGTGGCGCTTCACCCGTATAGCGGATGACCTCAGGGAGGGACACAAGAGGCAGGAATGCCTCGGCGTCGTCGAGTGTGAAGCGGCGCAGGATGAGTTGCGGCGTGTGCAATTCCATGGTGGTCTGGCGGTACAACAGGGGACGCCCATGGTACACGCCCCCAAGCCCCGCCGTGCGGGTTTCGCGCGGAGGGGTATGGGTAGATGCCACTTTCGGGTCAAGAATCGTGGCGTGCCGCTGACCAGTCCCCTCCCCTTGTAGTCAGGGGGAGGGTTCCCGGGACCGTGCAACCCGGACCTAGGGTGGGGGTAAGCGCGGAGCGCGTATCGAACATATGCCCTTATTAACTACATCGCACTCACCGCAGGTAGCGGTTGTTGATACCATCCCCATCCGAACCTTCCCCCTGCAAGCAAGGGGCAGGAGCCGGTCAGTGAGACTAGAGACGTCTACGCCCCTAGCCATCACAGGTCGGTACTAGCTGTGCGCCTTGCCCGTCAGCTGATCAGCCAGCCTTGTCGCATTGCGCGCCGTCAGACCATAGATGGACAGCTGCGGGTTTGCACCGATTGAGGTCGGGAAGATGGAGCCGTCCATCACGTAGAGGCCATCTACCGCATGCGCCTTGCCGTCGCTGTTCACCACCCCATGCTCGGCCCCCTTGCCCATGCCGCAGCCGCCCATCACGTGGGCCGACACGACCTTGGCGCGCAGGATCTGCATGGGTAGCGCCATAATGCCGGCGCGCGCCTCGGCCCAGCTCGAATAGCCTTCCGTGGACACGTCCTCGTGGATGGGCAGGACGCGCGTGGCGCCGGCAGCGAACTGCACCTCGGCCATGCTCAGGTAGGCGCGGCGCATGCCGTCCCACACATAGTCGCTGATCGGGTAGTCCAAGAGCGGCGTACCGTCCGACTTCAGCCCCACCGTACCACCCACACTTTCTTCGTGGAAGCCGTCGCGCATCAGGGCCAGCACGACTTGCAGGCGGTCGAAATGCTTCATCGTGGCGTTATGCTTTTCGCCGAAGCCACTCATGGTGATCGCGGTGAGCACGGGGTGCAGCGGCGGCGTTTCCAGTTTGTAGCCGATCACATCGTCGACCGGCTGCGTGTCGAGGAAGTGATCGGAATAGATGCTTTGCGGCGCACCGCTCCACCCTTCCACTTTGTAGGGCATGATGGCGCCGGAAATATTCACCGGGTGCAGGAAGGTGCGCTTGCCCAGCACGCCGTGCGGGTCGGGCAGCTTGGAGCGCAGCAACAAGGCTGGCGTATTGATGGCGCCGCCGGAGAGCACCACCGTCTTGGCCTTGATGGTGAGGCGCTTGCCCGTGGGGTAGAGGCCGGCAGCATCCATCGCGCTGCACTCCACACCTACGGCGCGGTCGCCCTCAAACAGCACCTTTTCGGCGCGCGAGTGGGTCAAAAGGGTCGCGCCATGGTCCAGCGCGGCGGGGATGGTCGTCACCAGCATGGACTGCTTGGCGTTGGCGGCACAGCCCATGCCGCAGTAGCCCAGGTTCAGGCAGCCCTTCACATTGCGGCGGATGCGGTCCCAGTGGATGCCCGTACGGTCCGCGCCCATCATCAACACCTGGTTGTTGACGTTCGGGTCCATCTTCCAGTCGATCACGTTGAGGCGCTGCTCGACGCGCTCAAACCAGGGCGCCATGGCGTCCACGTTCAGCTCTGGCAGGCCCAACCGCTCGCCCCAGTAGGCCAGCGTCGTGGCGGGCGTACGAAAGCTCGACGTCCAGTTCACCGTGGTCGAACCACCGACCGTGCGCCCTTGCAAGATGGTGATGCCCTTGTCGCGCGTCTGGCGCCCAGCTGACTCCTGGTACAGCGTGGGATAGACATCCGCCTCGTGCAGCTTGAAGTCGCGCGAGGCATAGCGCAGCGCCCCCTCTTCCACCAGCACCACCTTCAAGCCAGCCTGCGACAGGATCTCCGCGCTGATGCCGCCGCCCGCACCCGTGCCGACGATGACGACGTCCGCTTCCAGCGTCTGGTCGTCGTGCAATTCGGCGGCGTCGCGCACATCCCAACGGCCACTCGCCAGGCCTTCTGCAATCAAGTCTTTCGGCATGGCTTATTCGTTCCAGTAAGTCTTCATGAATTCAGGCGGGCCGGAGTAGCCGATAGCAGCCCAGGCGTCAGGGTTGCCGTACCAGGCGGCAAAGATGATCTGGTGCAGGGCTTGGTAGCCGCTGCGCAGCAATAGCAGCGAGGAGAAGCGCCAACGGCTGAGGAAATGGGCGATGTCCGCGTCATCCGCCTCCTGCCAGGAAGTGGTGACGCCCACCAGCCAGCGACGCGTCACGCGGCCGTTGAGCAGGGTGAGCAGCTGCTTCACTTCGTCCTGAACCGTGCCCGGCAGTCCGGAGATGGCGACATCACAGCCGTGCACGGCCTTCTCCAGGGCGGCGTGCAGCTCCTCGCCATGGCGCGGCAGCGCCCCCTTGAGCATGACGCGCGCGATGGCGGCCAACGCCGTGCGGCTTTCCGCGTCCAGCACCTTGAACGGCGCCCCGTCGACGGTAAAGAGGGGGTCGGGCCGGATCGGGCCGTAGCCCAGGCGGGCGAGGCCGAGCACGGCCGCACCGGCGACGCCGGTTTTCAGCAGTTGCCTGCGACTTAACATAGCGATAGGTACTCGAAGTACAGGTAATCGAAAGGGCGGCAGCCATTCCGGCTGCCACTAGCGTTCTAGCGCATCATGAACTTGATCAGCCGCTCAAAGCGCTTGCCATAGGGCGGATGCATCAGCCACAAGCCATTCAAGCGACTCTGTGCAAACACGGGCTTCATCTTGGAGAAGGTCTCGAAGCCCTCATGACCGTGGTAGTGCCCCATGCCGGACGGCCCGACGCCGCCGAACGGCAGATCGTCCTGGCCCACATGCACGACTGTCTCGTTGATGCCCACGCCACCCGAGATGGTGCTGCTCACCATCTTGCGAATACGCGTGTTGTCGTTGTCGAAGTAATAGAGCGCCAGTGGGCGTGGGCGGTCGTTGACCAGCTTGATCGCGTCGTCCAGCGTCTTGTAGCCCAGCACGGGCATGACGGGGCCGAAGATTTCGTCTTGCATGACGGTCATCTCGTTCGTCGCACCCAGCACCAGCGTGGGGGCCAGCTTGCCGGAAGCCGGGTCGCAGTCCGCCAGGGGAACGACGCGCGCGCCCTTGCTTTCCGCGTCGCGCAAATAGCCTTGCAGGCGCTCAAGATGGCGGCCGTTCACGACCCTCGAGTAATCCGGGTTGCTCGCCATATTCGGATACCACCTGGCCACGACCGCTTTCGCCGCCGCCACGAAGGCCTCTTCCTTGCCTTCCTGCACGAGCACATAGTCCGGCGCCACGCAGGTCTGGCCCGCGTTCAGGCACTTGCCGAACAGGATGCGCTGGGCGGCAGTATCGATGGGGTAGTCGCCGTGCACGATAGTGGGCGACTTGCCGCCGAGCTCCAAAGTAACGGGTGTGAGGTTGTCGGCGGCCGCACGCATCACGTGCTTGCCCACCGAGGTGGAGCCTGTGAACAGCAGGTGGTCCCACGGCTGCGAAGCGAATACCTGTGCGACCTCGACGCCGCCGTTGACG
>Ga0213872_10001914_pt1 | contig 12747 bp, 13 predicted proteins | sample VelepicomBERX_R2_FD_160071 | JGI IMG/M metagenome (GOLD analysis project Ga0213872, IMG submission 160071) | Rhizosphere microbial communities from Vellozia epidendroides in rupestrian grasslands, the National Park of Serra do Cipo, Brazil - RX_R2 | ecosystem: Host-associated > Plants > Roots >...
GTCATACCCCTCGGTGGTTTCGGGAGTGAGGGGCCAGCGATGCCAGCGGTGCTCCCAGGCTGCAAGGGCGTGTTTTGTAAAGCCAGCGGGAGGATCGAGGTCGAGCAGGCGGTCGGCGAGACGTTGCGGGAATATGGTGCGCAGGTGAGAGCGAAGTGTGGGCAGATCGCGGCGGCCTGAAGACGAGTTCAAGCCAAGATGCTGCTCCGGGGCGAGATCCAGCGTGACCGCCGTGCCTTCGCGCCAATAGGACGAAATCTGCAGGATGGCCGGACCGCTGAGCCCGCGATGCGTGATGAGCATGCTCTCATCGAAGCTGCGGCGGCCGATGGACGCGAGCACGCGGGTGGCGACGCCGGAGAGATCGCAGAGCCTTTCCTGATCGGCGGGCGCAAGCACGAAGGGCACCAGAGCAGGGCGGGGCTCTACGATTTTTAGGCCGAACTGACGGGCGAGGTCGTAGCCCAAGCCTGTCGCGCCCATCTTCGGAATGGAAAGGCCTCCGGTGGCGACGACAAGCACAGTCGCGCGAAATTCGCTGCTCGCTGTATGGACGTGGAAGATGTCGTCGCGGCGAACTTCAGTGATGTGGGTGTCGCAGAGAAGGGTGACTCCGGCTTCGGAGGCCTCGGCGAGCAGCATGTTGAGGATGTCGCTCGAAGCGCGGTCGCAGAAAAGCTGGCCGAGTTTCTTTTCATGCCAGGGAATGCTGCGCTTTTCGACGAGAGTGAGGAAGTCGGCGGGCATGTAACGGGCGAGCGCTGATTTCGCGAAGTGCGGATTCTCCGAGAGGAAATTCTCCGGCCGGCAGTGGATGTTGGTGAAGTTGCAGCGGCCGCCTCCGGAGATGAGGATCTTCTTGCCGGGGCGCGAGGCTCGCTCAAGGATGGCCACGCGACGTCCACGACGGCCGGCCTCGATGGCGCACATGAGACCGGCGGCGCCTGCTCCAAGGACGAGGGCGTCGTAGTGGCGGCTGGGCTGGTTCACCAGTTCAGGTTACGGAAAAAACAGGTCCCTCCGCTTCGTGCGCGAAAAGTAGCGCACTTCGGGCGGGATGACAAACGTTTAATGGATTTCGACGACTGCGAGCCCCTTGGGCGGAACGGTAACGGTGAGCTGATTGCCGTGGAGCGAGGCCGTTTCGGGCGGGCCGATTTCGGAGGCCTTCTTCAGGGCAGTGATTTGGGCCTCTGTGGGGTAGCGCGGGCTGCCCATCTGCTTCCAGGCGGTGAGGGTGTCTCCGTGAGCGGCGTCGACGCGGCGTATGGTGGCGTTAGAGCCGTGCGCGTTCCTGATGTCCAGCGTGAAGGTCCTGCCCGGACCAGTGGCCTCGGGCTCGACGAGATTCCACAAGGCAATCACCAGCGAGCCGTCTTTGCGGCGAGTGACGAGAACGTCGTTCCCGGGCTCGGCGAGACGCTCGTCGCCGAGATCGTGCAATATTTCGAAGGCGCGGAAGGCTGGCTTCGGTATGCCGCGTTCGGCGATGATGCCATAGCCTCCGTAGAACGGCGTCTTGACGACGCCCTGTTCTTCAAAGACGTCGGAGAAGGTCCAGTAGGACATGATGTTCACCTTGCCGTCGCACTGGCGGATGGTGTCGGCGAGCCAGGATGCCTCATAGGTGGAGTCGGTAATGGGCTGCTCATTGGCGTAGGTGGCGTTGAACTCGCTCCAGATGAGCGGGATGTCGGGGCGACCCGAGGCCTTAATCTGGTCGTGGACCTTGGAGACGGCGGCGCAGACCATCTGGTGCGGAGGGACGGGCCGGTCGTCGCCGAAGACGTCCTTCGCAGTGTCGTTGCCGTAGACGTGCGTGGAGACGAAGTCGAGCGGGACGTTGTTTGATGTGGCGTGGGCGATCATGGCGTCGACCCAGGCGGCCTGGGCGGTGGCGGGTCCTCCGACGCGGATGCGCTGATTGACCACCTTGAGGGCGCGGGCGGTGTGGTCGTAGAGCTCGAAGTAGGTCTCCTGCGCGGGGCGTCCGGTCCAGAAGTCGATGTTGGGCTCGTTCCAGACCTCGAAGTACCACTGCGAGACTTCATCGATGCCGTAACGCTCGACAAGATGCTGCGCGAAGGCGGTGATGAGCGCGTCCCACTTCGCGTAGTCCCTGGGCGGAGAGACGATCTGCTTGTACCAGAAGGCGTGATAGTCGAGGCGCGAGGCAAGCTTTTTCGGCATGAAGCTGATCTCGACGAAGGGGCGGACTCCGTTGGCGAGCAGGCCGTCGTAGATCTGGTCGATATAGGAGAAGTTGAAGACAGGGTTGCCCTGCTGGTCTTCGTCGTAGACCCCAAGCTCGTCGTGAAAGATGGCATGGAAGCGGACGTACTTGAAGTCGGTGATCTTCTTTACGGTCTGCATGTCGTCGCGATAGCTCTGGCGCATGGCGAGCACGGCGCGGCCGGAGCCGAACATCTGGTCCCAGAAATGCGGCAGCGGCGTGGAGGAAGCGTGCGCGTCGATGTCGATTTTCTCGGGGGCTACCGTTGCAGTGGTCTGAGCCGGAAGAGCCGGGATGAGGGCAAACAGCAGGACGAGAGCAGACAGAGTTCGAGGGAGCATGGGGTTTTCTCCAGCAAACTATGAGTGTACTTGGGTTGAAGGAGTTGCGGAGGGGAAGCTGGATCCAGTCTCCCACGTCCGAGATTCGGGACGTGGGGCACCCGAAGTGGGGTTGTGTCCGGTTAGTTAGGTGTAAGCCGTTCAGCCGTGGAGGATACGCGCGGGGCCGGGCTTGACGCTTTGAATCTTGATGCGACGGGCGAGTCCGAACAGGCCGAGCAGACGGATGCCGAGGTAGTTCACGTCGACCTCGTACCAGGCCATGCCGTGCCGCGCGGAGACAGGGTGCGCGTGGTGGTTGTTGTGCCAGCCCTCGCCTCCGGTGAGCAGGGCGACCCACCAGTTGTTGCGCGAGTCGTCGCGAGTGTCGAAGCGGCGCGAGCCCCACATGTGCGTGGCCGAGTTCACCAGCCACGTGACGTGGAGTCCCAGGGTGACGCGCAGGAAGATTCCCCACAGGACCCAGGGCCATCCGCCGGCGAAGTAGAGGCCGATGCCGACCAGGGTGACCGGGACCCAGTGATAACGGCTGAGCCACACATAGAAGGAGTCGCGGGTGAGGTCGGGCGCGTAGCGGGTGAGCAGCGCATTGCGGTTACGGAGGGTGCCGTGCAGGATCCAGCCGGTATGCGACCACCATTTGCCGTCGCGGGGCGAGTGGGGGTCGCCGGGTCGGTCGGTGAGCTGGTGATGGAGGCGGTGAACGGCAACCCAGTAGATGGGCCCTCCCTGAAGGGCGAGCGTGCCGAAGATGGCGAGGAGGTACTCGAGCCATTTCGGCGTGGTGTATCCGCGATGCGTGAGCAGGCGGTGATAGCTCATGCCGATGCCGACGTTCTGACCCACGATCCAAAGGACAGCGAAGACCGCCAGGGCCGACCAGCTGAAGCAGAAGAATGCGGCGAACGCGGCGAGGTGGAAGGCCGTGAGCCAGAAGGCGAAGTTCCAGTTAACGCGTGCGGAACGGCTCTGGGTGAGAGCGCGCGAGTCGGCCTCAAGGGTTTCGGTCGAGAGAACTTCGGAGGAGGGTGCGATATCTGCCAGCGTATCCATCGTATATATGCAGAGCGACCGCGGGTGGCAACGAACGATGCTCCCTGTTTAACGTTAGCGGAGAGCGGCGCTCGACGATGTAAGACTTCGGTAATAGTTGGGGCAGAGTGTCCTGTTTCGGTCCTACACGGCTCAGTGAGCCAGCTCGATCCCGCGGGTGCCTTCGAGCCGGGGCGGCTCTTCTATCTTGCCGAAGATCATCTTGCCGGACGCGGTCTGAAGGACAGACGTGACGGAGATCTCGACCGAGCGGCCGATCATGCGGCGAGCGTGGTCGACGACAACCATGGTTCCGTCGTCGAGATAACCGACTCCCTGGTTGTACTCCTTGCCTTCCTTGAGGATCATGACGTGCATCTTTTCGCCGGGCAGGACGACGGGCTTGAGCGAATTGGCGAGGTCGTTGATGTTGAGCACCTGGACATTGTGCAGATGGGCGACCTTATTGAGGTTGAAATCGTTGGTAAGGATCTTGGCTTCGAGAACCTTGGCCAGTTCGATGAGCTTGAGGTCGACTTCGCGAATGTTGGGGTAATCGTCACTGACGATCTGCACCGTCAGTTGGGTGTTGGCCTGCATGCGCTGGAGGACGTCGAGGCCGCGGCGGCCGCGCTGGCGGCGGGATCCGTCCTGTGAGTCGGCAATGACCTGCAGTTCGCGCAGGATGAATTCGGGGACGACAAGGACGCCCTCGAGGAATCCGGTGTCAGCCATGTCGGCGATGCGGCCGTCGATGATGGCGCTGGTGTCCAGAACCTTGACGTTGCGCTTGCCGGGCGCGCGTTCGGGCGCGAAGAGATCGCCGAGAGCGGCGAGATTGAGCAGGTCGCCCTTGTAGGTTCCAATGACCAGGCCAACGTAGCCCATGAGCAGAAGGACGAAGACTTGAAGCGCGCCCTGCGTCGGACCGGGAGGCATGCTGTTACGGAGCACGAGGGAGACGAGGAATGCGCCGATGATTCCGAGGACGCTGCCTATGACGGCTCCGAAGAGCTTTCGCAGGCTGAGCGCGCGCACCCGCCGTTCGAACAGAATGACCAGACACGCCGCTACAGCACCGAGCGCGGCGGCGATCCAGGGGTTCAGTCCGAAGGGCCGGAGAACAAAGCACACAACGCAAAGGACCAGGCAAAAGGCAACCCGGACAAATATGAGATCCATGAGCACGAGCCTTCCTTACGGCATTTTCGGAATGCTGTGCCCTATCTGACATCGCGCCAGGTCGCCGCTTCCTGCTTGTCGCGTCGACTCTAAGTCTGTGCGTTCCGGATTCACCAATTCCGAAAATGCTATGTGCACTGGGAGTATACGCATAGAAAGGATGGTCCGGCAAAAGGATAGGCGCGGGGGCGCACTTCGTGCAGGTGTTGGTTTGACGTGATGGAAGCAGGCCGTCTCGCAACTATTTGTGAACATGTTCAAAAATTCTCTTGACGTGGCCAGGGAGTCGGCCTACGATTCCGTTTGAACGTGTTCAAAACTGTAAACAAAGGAGGAATTATGGCCGTTGTCGCCTGTTATTCGAGTTATTTAGTCATCAGCATCGCGCTTACCATCTGGGTGGCTCACTCTCTTTACCGCGGCGGCCGGATCTTTCTGCTGGATGCCTTTCACGGCAACGAGGGCCTGACCGATTCGGTGAATCGCCTGCTTGTCGTCGGCTTTTATCTGATCAACATCACCGCGGGAGTGGCGCGATGAAAAGACAGGCAGCAAGCAAGGCTGCGAGCAGCAAATCAGAGGAGACGCGGACGCGTGTTCTCGAAGCCGCACTCAGCACGTTTCGTGAACGCGGCTTCGGGCGCGCAACCATGCGAGAGATAGCGGCGGCGGCCAACGTCGCCACGGGCGCGGCTTACTACTATTTCGAGTCGAAGGACGCTATCGTGATGGCGTTTTACGAGCGGTCGACCAATGACATGGCGCCGGTGATCGAGGCGACGCTCGGCAGCAGCCGCAGGCTCGAGGAGCGGCTGCGCGGGATCATCACGGCGAAATTCGAGGAGTTTGCGGCGAACCGGACGTTATTAGCCGCGCTCACGGCACATACGGATCCGGAGCATCCGCTGTCGCCGTTCAGCACGGAGACGGCGCACATTCGCAACGCCGATGTCGCGTTCTTCGAGCGCGCGGTGAAGGACTCAAAGGTGAAGCTGCCGGCGAGTGTGGCTCCGTATCTGCCGCGGCTGCTGTGGATGTACCAGATGGGGCTGATCCTGTTCTGGGTCTACGACCGCTCACCGGAGCAGCAGCGGACGAAGATTCTCTTCGACAAGACGCTGAAGATGCTGCTGCTGACGCTGAAGATTGCGGGGATTCCGCTGCTCAGACCGCTGCACCGGCTGGCGGGGGAGCTGCTGGAAGCGGTGTATGGAGAGGCATCATGAATATCGGGTGGGAGCGGAAGATTGGCTATTCGTTTCTCGGGCTGATGGCGGGGAATGCAGTGAGCCTTATGGCGCTCTTGCTGATTGCCGTGGTGCAGCGCCTCGATGCGTTCTCAGGGATCAAAGGGGTGTGGAGTATCAACGTCGGTCAAGCGTTCGGCTGGTCGTTGGTGGTCTGGGTTTACTCGATGCCAGCGTGGGCGATAGTCGGACTGCCAGTTGTGGTTCTTCTACGTCCGGGGCTTGTGGCTGATTTCTACTGGATCACAGCAGCGCTCGTCGGGGCTATGTTGGGTGCTTTCGCTATGCTGTTGACATTTTTCGTGCTGAATGGTGGACGTGCCGATCTTGCGAATCTTTCTGATCCTAGTGCTGGTGTGCCCTTCTATCTTGCCGCGCTCATTGCCGGTGTAGTGTTTGCTGTCTATTGTTCATTGGTGAAGGCGGCGCTGCACAGGCAGGCAAAAGAAAACGGCGCACCGAATAGCGCGCCGCGGTCTGTTGCGTGGTTTGATTTTTAGTACTTGGGCACCTTCGGGTCGACGTCGTTCGACCAGGCGGCGATGCCTCCGGCGAGGTTCCAGACCTTCTTGAAGCCGTTCTGGGCGAGGAATTCGGAGGCCTTCTGGCTGCGTCCTCCGGTCTTGCAGTGGACGACGATTTCGCGATCTTTATCGAGCTCGCCGGCGCGGGCAGGCAGATCGTTTAACGGGATGAGCTTTGCGCCGAGGTTGGCGATCTGGTATTCGTGGGGCTCGCGCACGTCGAGGACGAAAATGTCGTCCTTGTTGTCGAGGCGCTTCTTGAGCTCGACCGCGGTGATCTGCGGGATGCCGTTTTGCACTGAGGTTCCGTTCACTTGAGTTGCCTTTGGTTCGGGAGTAATGCCACAGAACTGGTTATAGTCGATCAGCTTCGTGACCGTCGGGTGGGTTCCGCATACGGGGCAGTCGGGGTTCTTGCGCAGCTTGAGCTCGCGGAAGCCCATATTGAGCGCGTCGACGAGCAGCAGGCGGCCGATGAGCGGCTGGCCCTGTCCGAGGATGAGCTTGATGACCTCCGTCGCCTGGATAACGCCAACCAGGCCGGGCAGGATGCCGAGCACTCCGCCTTCAGCGCAGGACGGGACAAGGCCGGGCGGCGGCGGCTCGGGATAGAGGCAGCGGTAGCACGGGCCTTCCTCGGTGGCGAAGACGCTGGCCTGGCCTTCAAATCTGAAAATTGATCCGTAGGCGTTGGGCTTGCCGGTGAGCACGCAGGCGTCGTTGACGAGATAGCGCGTCGGGAAGTTGTCGGTGCCGTCGGCGATGATGTCGTAGTCGCGGATGATCTCAAGCGCGTTGGCACTGGTGAGCATCGTCTCATGCTTGACGATGTTAAGGTAGGGGTTGATCGCCTTGAGCTTCTCGGCGGCGGAGTCGATCTTGGGGCGGCCCACATCGCTGGTGAAGTGAATGATCTGCCGCTGCAGATTGCTCTCGTCGACGACGTCGAAGTCGACCAGGCCGAGGGTGCCGATTCCGGCGGCCGCAAGATAGTAGGCGAGCGGTGCGCCGAGGCCTCCGGTGCCCACGCAGAGGACCTTGGCGGCCTTGAGCTTCTGCTGGCCTTCGAGGCCGACCTCGGGGAGGATAAGGTGGCGCGAGTAGCGCGCGATCTCTTCATTACTCAGCTGCGGCAGCGCAGCGGCGGGATGTTCAAGTGTCGTTGCCATTGGGTTCTCGTTTCCTAACTCAGCTGAAATTCATGCGCCGAAGGCGCGGTCACCCGGACGGTCAGTCCCTCCCGCTATTGACGGGATGATCGACAACTCGTCCTTCACGTTGACCCGGGTGGCCTCCTTCTCGGGAAGGTAGCGGATGTCTTCGTCATTGAGATAGACGTTGACGAAGGCGCGCAGCTTGCCCTCCTCGGAGAAAAGATGCCTCTTGAGATCGGGGTGACGCGAGGTGAGCGCATCGAGCGCTTCGCTGACTGTAGAGGCTTCGACTCCGACGGTGTCCTGCTTGTCGGTGTATACGCGTAAAGGCGTCGGAATATGGATTCTCATGGTGAATCTTCCTTAATGGCTCGGGTTCCGGCGTCGTGAAGCCGGAACGTTGCGAGAAAGGCGGACCAGAGTCCGCAGCCGTCAGGCGAGTGAGATTGCGATCAACATCGCTCGGCTTCGAGGGCCGCAACGTTTATGGTCTCGTCCTCAAAGGCCTTGTTCTCTTCGCTCGTTCCCGTGAGCAGAAAGGAATTTGTCTGCTGCGCGACGCCTTTTTCGACGGCGGTGATGACGTAAGAGCAGCCGAGCCAGTGGGCTTCGGCGAAATCAGTTTTCGACCACTGGGCGGGATGGTCAGGGTGCGAATGATAGAAGCCGACGATGTCGAGTCCACGCTCGCGCGCCTGCCGCTGGATGCGGATGAGTTCCTGCGGGGCGATACTGTAGCGGTTGTGGGCCGAATCGGTGCGAGTGTTGCCGGCGCGGACTGCGTCCTCGACGTCGTTGACGCCGTCTGCCGAGCGGCCGAGCAGCACGCCACAACACTCATGGGGATAGGTCTCTTCCCCGTGGTGTCGGATCGTGTTGTATATCTGCTCAGTCAGCTTCAGCATGGACCAAATTTACCTCTAATTCCCGTTTGCCCTGTTAATTTTCTTTACTCCCAGAACCGCTCGCTCAGGTACTTGTCGGCGGAGTCGGGAAGGATTGTAACAATGACGGCTTCTTTGCCTTCAACGCTCAACTCTTCGGCGATGCGCAGGCTGGCGGCAATGGCCGCGGCTGCGGATACTCCTACCAGCAGGCCCCCTGTACGTCCCAGGCGCTTGGCCATCTCGTAGGCGGCCTCGGTTTCCACCTCGACGTTGCGGTCCGCCAGCCCGGCATCGTAGATCGGAGGAACGATAGCAGTAGCCATGTGCTTCAGGCCTTCGAGTCCGTTGAAGGGCGAGTCGGGCTGCATGGAGATGCACTGGATCGCCGGGTTCAGCTCCTTGAGGCGGCGCGTGGTTCCGACGAAGGTGCCGCTGGTGCCGAGTCCGGCGACGAAGTGCGTGATCTGCCCGGCGGTCTGCTCCCAGATCTCGTTAGCAGTGCCGTGATAATGCGCGCGCCAGTTGGCATCGTTGCCGTACTGGTTGGCATAGTAGTACTTGCTGGAATCGGCGGCGAGTTCGCGGGCCTCGCGGATGGCGCCGTCGGAGCCGTCGGCGGGATCGGTCCAGACGACGTTGGCTCCGTAGGCGTTGAGGATGCGCTTGCGCTCGAGAGAAACATTGGACGGCACGCAGAGGGTCACGGGGAATCCCATGGCCGCGCCGAGCATGGCGTAGGCGATGCCGGTATTGCCGCTGGTGGCGTCGAGCAGGTGCTTGCCGGGGGTGAGCAGGCCACGCTGCTGCGCGTCGGCGATGATGGCCGAGGCGGCACGGTCCTTTACGGATCCGCCAGGGTTGGCCCACTCGGCCTTGCCGAGGATCTGAATGCCGGGCAGGTGCGCGGTGAGGCGCTCGAGCCGGACGAGCGGCGTGTTACCGATGCGCGCAAGAAGCGTCGTCCCGAGAGAGGTAGTTGCCGGATTGGTCAATGTGGCCGTCAAGATCCTCGTAATGTTGTTGCGTCAGGACTTCGTTGCAGTGGCTAACTCCAGTATGCGACAGTGGGAGAAGCCATCGTGCCACACTTCCAGTGTAACTTTGGCACGGCGGCACTACAAACAAAAGCCTGAATCTGCTTATGAAACGAGCCGAAGAGCAAGCCAGAATACGCGGGAGGATGACTCCGCCCACGTTTGACGAAGGTCTGAACAAGCTTCGCAGCCTTCAATTTGATGTACGAGAAGAGGCGGGGGTCGCAGGCGGGTTCCGCGTCTCGAAACACGGCTGCGCGGCGGTGATCGCGCGGGCGAAGGACGGCAAGGGCGTGGCGCTGGCACACAAGGCCGGGGTGGTCCTGGGCGACGAAATAGCGTACCTGCTCGACCGCGGACACCAGAAGTTCCTTAAAACAAGCAACTTGGAAATTGCGGCAACGGCCGACCGGCTCAAGGCCGTACACCAGTTCTCGGAGGAGCTGCGTGAAGTGATCGGCGAGCCCGTGCTCTACAACGAGGCGCTGGGTACGACCAGCGACGAGTATATGTACGACCGGGTGAAGGGGCGCGACACGGACGCTCCGCCCATGGGACGGGCTCCGTGGGAGCCAGCCGCGGGAGCGGCAGACACGCACTGACCGAATCCTGGCAGGCCGCCGGCGCGTCTTAAGCATTCGGGGGCAGTTTCGAGGAGGTGGCATGCTCCGGAAGGCGCTTTTTCTCACGGCAATTTTAGTTGGGCTGTGTGCGATTCCGGCCGGGGGGGTTCTGGCGGATTCGGGGCCGATTTCCGACGCGATTCCGATGCCGCAAGACCGCGCGGGCGATTCGTATGCGATCTATTCCCTGCTGATGCCCGGGGCTCCGTTCGACTCGATGGGTTCTCTGCAAAGCCCGAGCTGGGCGATTGCCGATACGACGATCAGTATCTCGGATATGAACCCGGCGATTCCGCCGGAAGGACAGCTCAAGCCTCCCGACGACCATCCGAAGCGATTTGCCGAGGCGGCACGGGATTTCGAGTCGCGGAAGTACCGGCATATCCAACTCACCGATCACTTCCACCTATCGACGCCCTACAAGCTGATGAACAGCAGCCAGGTAGCTGAGCTGCGCCAGGCGAAGACGGCGGTTGACGCAGACTCGGCGTTGCAGTCGGAGTATGCGAGCTATCCGGGAGTGACGTTCTTCAGCGAGGTGTACTTCAGCGCGAACCACAACGCGGCGCTGGTTTACATGAACAACTGGTGCGCGAACCTGTGTGCGCAGGGGCAGTGGATCTATCTGGAGAAGCACAACGGGAGCTGGGTTCGGCGGTCGGGGATCTACGAGAAGGGGGCGTGAGCTTAGCTTCTAGCCACTAGCTCCTAGCTTCTAGTTCCACAGTTCGCAGTCCCCAGTTGTCAGAAAATTGAGACAATGAGGGCATGAGCACCTCCGTTCTCGAAACCACTGCCCTCACCCACGAACAAAAACTTGACCGCCTTGCCGAAGTCGCTATCCGTGTAGGCCTGGGCCTCGCACCCGGCCAGGAGCTGGTCATGACGGCCACGCTCGACACTCTGCCGCTGGTGCGGCGCATTACCGAGCAGGCCTACAAGGCGGGCGCGAAGCTGGTCACGACGCTGCTGGCGGACGAAGAGGCGCAGCTGCTGCGGTACCGGCATGCTCCGAACGAGAGCTTCGATTACGCGGCCGGATGGCTCTATGACGGCATGGCCAATGCTTTCCGGAGCGGGGCGGCGCGGCTGGCTGTTGCGGGCGGGAATCCGGCGCTGCTGTCGCAGGAAGACCCGGAGAAGGTTGGGCGGGCGAATCGCGCCGTGTCGAAGGCGTACCGGCCGGCACTGGAGCTGATCACGCGGCACGATATCAACTGGACGATCGTCGCGGCGGCGACTCCAGCGTGGGCAGCGACGGTGTTTCCCGACCTGAACCCTAAAGACGCGCTGGTGCGGCTCTGGGATGCTATTTTTGCCGCGTCCAGAGTCGACGCGCCCGACCCAGTTGCGGCGTGGAGGGAGCACGATGCGGGACTGCACCGGAGGGCGGACCTGCTCAACGCGAAGCGCTACTCGGCGCTGCACTTCAAAGGGCCAGAAACGGATCTTGGGCGAACGGACCTGCGGGTAGGGCTCGCGAATGACCATCTCTGGCTCGGCGGAGGCATGACAGCCGGAAACGGGCTGTATTGCATTCCGAACATGCCGACCGAAGAGGTGTTCACCACGCCGCACAAGGATCGCACGGAAGGCACGGTAACGAGCACCAAGCCGCTCTCGCACCAAGGCACGATGATCGAGGGCATCCAGGTGCGCTTCGAGTGCGGGCGCGTGGTGGAAGCGAAGGCTGCACGGGGCCAGGAAGTTCTGCAGGAAATGATCGCGACGGATGATGGCGCGGGACGGCTCGGCGAGGTGGCCCTGGTGCCGTATTCTTCGCCGATCGCGCAAAGCGGGCTACTGTTCTCGAACACGCTTTTCGATGAAAACGCGGCGTGCCACATTGCGCTGGGCCAGGCTTACAGCTCGTGTCTCAAGGACGGTGACAAGCTGAGCAAGGAAGCGCTAGCGAAGCTGGGAGCGAACGAAAGCCTGATCCACGTGGACTGGATGATCGGCTCGGGAGAGATGGATGTGGACGGCATCACCGCTGCCGGCCGCGCCGAGCCGCTCATGCACAAAGGCGAGTGGGTGTAGGCGGGACGCGAGTCCCTTTCCCTTCTCTTTCAACCGCGGGCGAGAATAGAATCGCCTTTCTGAAGCGTCAAAAAGGGCACTAAATGAGCACGGAGGGGAGAGGCATGGCCAGAATTGTGCGTTTTCATCAACTCGGCGGTCCGGAAAACCTGAAGATCGATGAGGTGCCGCTACGGCCCCTGAAGAAGGGCGAAGTGAAGCTGCGGGTGCAGGCCGTGGGCCTGAACCGAGCCGAGTCGATGTTCTATCACGGGATGTATCTCGAAGAGCCGAAGCTGCCATCGGGACTCGGCTACGAGGCCGCGGGCGTGGTGAAGGAGGTTGGTCCGGGGGTCGATTCCGACTGGATTGGCAAGGCGGCAGCGACCATTCCGGCGTTCTCGATGAACGAGTACGGCATGCTGGGCGAAGAGGTGATCGCGCCGGTGCACGCACTCGGCGAGTATCCGG
>Ga0213872_10001915_pt1 | contig 12742 bp, 6 predicted proteins | sample VelepicomBERX_R2_FD_160071 | JGI IMG/M metagenome (GOLD analysis project Ga0213872, IMG submission 160071) | Rhizosphere microbial communities from Vellozia epidendroides in rupestrian grasslands, the National Park of Serra do Cipo, Brazil - RX_R2 | ecosystem: Host-associated > Plants > Roots >...
TGCTCATGATGCTGGGGGCGCAGGTCGGCATCAACCTGAGCCTGGGCGATCCGCTGCGCGTGGCCCTGACCTTCCTGCCGGCAGACCTGCTGGAGATCGGCCTGGGCGCGCTCGTGCTGCAGCGGCACATGCACGAACCCGAGCTGTTGTCGCGGCCCTTCACCCTGCTGCGGGTGCTGATGCAGGCCGGCATGCTGCCGACGCTGGCGGGGGCGACCCTGGGCTCGCTGCTGCTCAGCAGCAGCAGCGACGCCTCGTTCTCGTTCCTGTGGCCGCGATGGCTCGAAGGCGGGCTGATCGGCTCGGTGTCGGTGCTGCCGCTCGGACTGTCGCTGCTGCACCCCGGTCCGTCGGCCCTGTGGAAGCAGTTGCGCCACCTCGAGTCGGCGTCGCTGATGCTGCTGACCGCTGGCGTGACCCTGGTCGTGCCGCTGACCATGCCCTTCCCCTTCGTCTTCGTCACCCTGCCGCTGACCCTGATCGGTCTGCGCCGCGGCTTTGCGCTGACGGCCGCTGCCAACCTCATGGCCTCGGTGCTGATCGGCGGCCTGATCAACCTGGGCCTGCTGGTGGCCCCGCCCACCACCCTGAGCTGGGGCCATGTGCTGTTCTACCTGCCCATCCTGGCGGTGCTGGTCCCCCCCATCCTGCTGGCCGCCGGCATGGACGGCTACCGCCACGGCCTGCGGGAGCTGCGCGCCAGCGAGCAGCGGTTCCGCACGCTCTACACCCGCACGCCGGCCCTGATGCTGTCCTTCCGCCCGGATGGACGCGTGATCAGCGCCAGCGAGCTGTGGCTGAAGAAGCTGGGCCGCTCCGAGCAGGAAGTGCTGGGACAGCCCTTCACCGCCTTCATGGCGCCCGAATCGCTGAAGCTGATGCAGGCCCTGGTCCTGCCCCGCCTGATGGAGGCGGGCGACTGCCACCAGGTGCCCTGCCGCTGGACCACCCACCAGGGCCTGCCCCTGGAGACCCGGCTCTCGGCCGTCTGGGAGCGCAACCACCGCGGCCGACCCTTGCGGGCTCTGGCCGTCATCGAGGACGTGACCGAGAACCGGCGGCTCGCCAGTTTCGCGGCCGAACGCGAGTTCACCGAAGTGACCCTGCATTCGATCGGGGATGGGGTGGTGGCCACCGACGCACGCGGCCTGGTGCAATACCTGAACCCGGTGGCCGAGCACCTGCTGGGCCTGCCGCGCGAGCAGTTGCTGGGACGCCCCTTCGACGAGGTGGTGGTGCTGCACGACCAGGACACCCATGCCCGCCTGGACAGCCCGGTGCGGCGCTGCCTGCAGGAGCGGCGCAGCTCCGGGCTGCCCGGCAGTGCGCTGCTGCGCGGGTCCCAGGGCCAGTTGCATCCGATCCAGGACTCGGTCTCGCCCATCCTCGGGCGGCGCGGCGAACTGCTGGGCGCGGTGATGGTCTTCCAGGACGTGCGTGAAGCTCGGGCCATGGCCCAGCGCATGGCCCATCTGGCGCACCACGACGCCCTCACCGACCTGCCCAACCGGGTATTGCTGCAGGACCGCATCCAGCAGGCCTGCGAACTCGGCCAACGCCAGGGCGGCGGCTTCGGCGTGATGTTCCTCGACCTGGACCACTTCAAGAACGTCAACGATTCGCTGGGCCACGCGGCGGGAGACGAGCTGCTGCGGGAGATGGCGCGCCGACTGCGCAGCACCCTGCGCCACTGCGACACGATCTGCCGCCTCGGCGGCGACGAGTTCGTGATGCTGATCGGCAACATCCACACGCCGCAGGACCTGGGCCAGGTGGCCGAGAAGGTGCTGGCCGAAGTGGCCCAACCCTGCATGGTCGCCGGGCGCGAGATGAATGTGTCGGTCAGCCTGGGCCTGGCCGTCTACCCCGACGACGGCCTGCATGTCGAGGCCCTCATGAAACACGCCGATGCGGCCATGTACCGCGCCAAGCGCGAGGGCCGCAACCGCTACCACTTCTTCTCCAAGGCCCTGGACGAAGCAGCCACGCTGCGCCTGCAGATCGAGACCGAACTGCGCGCCGCCCTGGCGGCCGACCAGTTCGTGCTGCACTACCAGCCCCTGGTCAACGCCATCACCGGCCAGGTGCGCGGCGCCGAGGCCCTGGTGCGCTGGCAGCGCCAGCCCGGGCAATGCGTGGGCCCGGTGGCCTTCATCTCGATTGCCGAGGAATGCGGTCTCATCGTCCAGCTGGGCCAATGGGTCCTCGAACAGGCCTGCGCCCAGCTGCGCAGCTGGCTCGATGCCGGCCTGCCGCTGGAGCGGCTGGCCATCAACATCTCGCCGATGCAATTCAACGCCCCCGGCTTTTCAGGCCAGTTGCTGCGCACCGTGGAGCGGCACGGCATCAACCCCCATCTGCTGGAGCTGGAGATCACCGAATCGACCCTGATGCGCGACCCGGCCCAGGCACTGGCGGTGCTGACCGACTTCCGCAGCGCCGGCATGAAGGTGGCGCTCGACGATTTCGGCACCGGCTACTCCAGCCTGAGCTACCTGCGCCGCTTTCCGGTCGACACGCTCAAGGTCGACCGCTCCTTCGTGGCCGACATCCACGAAGACCCCGAGGACCGGCAACTGGTCGAAGCCATCCTGGCGATGGCGCGCACCCTGCATCTGCACGTGGTCGCCGAAGGGGTGGAGAACCTGCAGCAGGCGCAGTTGCTGGCCACGATGGGCTGCGACACCATGCAGGGTTATCTGTTCTCGCAACCGATGCCGGCCGACCGGATGGTCGACTGGCTCGGGGCGGTCTGGCCCGAGACCGCCCCCGGCCCGGCCGGCACGCCCGAGCCCCTGGGCCGATTGGCCGCCTCAGGCCCAGCCCTGCAGCACGGCCTTGCCGACCGCGCGGCCTGATTCGACCCAGGCATGCGCGCGGCGCAGGTTGGCTGCGTTGATGGCGCCGAAATGCTCGCCCTCGGTGCTGCGCACAAGACCCGCATCGACCGCCGCGGCCAGGCGTGCCAACAGCTGGTGCTGGGCCACCATGTCGGGGGTGCCGAAGCGGCTGCGGGTGAACATCATCTCCCAATGCAGGCTCAGGCTCTTGGCCTTGAGGGCCAGCACATCGATCGCGCCGGGCGCGAAATCGTCGATCAGGCCGAGCCGGCCCTGTGGCGCCAGCACCTCCACCAACTGCGGGAAATGGCTGGCCGTGTGGGTCAGCGAGGCCACCAGCTCCACCTGAGGCAGTCCCGCCTGCTGCAGCTGCGGTGCCAGGGGCTGTCGGTGATCGATCACCACATGGGCCCCCTGGGCCAGGCACCAGGCCTGGGTCTCGGGCCGCGAGGCCGTCGCCACCACCGTCAGGGCCGTGAACTGACGCGCCAGCTGGATCAGGATCGAGCCCACCCCGCCGGCGCCGCCCAGCACCAGCAGGCGCTGCCCCGCCCCGCCCTGCCGGTCCTCCTGCAGCGGCACACCCAGGCGATCGAACAGCAGCTCCCAGGCGGTGATGCCCGTCAGCGGCAGGGCGGCGGCCTGGGCGTCGCCCAGACTGGCCGGCGCCCGGCTGGCGATGCGCTCGTCGACCCGGTGCCGTTGCGCATTGCTGCCCGGCCGCACGATCGAGCCGGCGTACCAGACCCGGTCGCCGGGCTGCATCAGCGTCACGGCGGGCCCCACGGCCAGCACCGTGCCCACCGCATCCCAGCCGGGCACCTCGACCTGGCCGGCCGCCGGCGGGCGGCCCTGGCGCACCTTGGTGTCCACCGGGTTCACCGAGACCGCCGACACGGCCACCAGCAGGTCATGGTCCGCCAGGTCCTGGGGCTGCGGCGCCGGCAGCTCGAGATCGAGCAGGGATTCGGGGTGGCTGATCGGCAGGGACTGCCGGTAGCCGACAGCCTTCATGGTCGGGGTCGAGGCTTGGACTGGGTTCTGGTTCATGGATGGCACTCCTGGTGAAAATGGATCAGGAGGCAGAATCTAGGACTTCCTTATTTTTTGATAAACACATCCATTGAACCATCAGTTTCAAATGAAACTTGAAAATATCGATGAATTGCGCCTGGCCCTGGGCTGCGCCGACACCGGCAGCCTCACCGCCAGTGCCGCCCGCCTGCACATCACGCCGGCGGCGGCCAGCGCCTCGCTGAAGAAACTGGAGGCCCGCCTGGGCGTGCGCCTGTTCGAGCGCAGCACCCGCAGCATGCGCATCACGCCGGCGGGCGAACTGTTCGTCGACTACGCCCGCCGGGCCCTGGACCTGCTCGACGAGGCCCAGGGCCAGTTGCAGGAGGGCGGCTCGCAGCTGGTCGGCGCGATCCGCCTGGCCGCCTCCAGCGACCTGACCCGGCGCGTGCTGCTCGACTGGCTGGACGATTTCCTGGCCGCGCACCCCGGCGTCGAACTGCAGCTCGCGGTGAGCGACACCCTGACCGATGTGGTGCGCGATCAGGTCGACCTGGCGCTGCGCTATGGCGAACTCGACGACTCCCGCCTGGTGGCCCGGCGCCTGGCCACCTCGCGGCGCGTGACCTGCGCCTCGCCCGACTACGTGGCCCGACACGGCCTGCCCAGCCACCCTTCGGAGCTGGCCCGGCATGAATGCCTGAGCTTCGTGATCCGGGGTCGGCGGGTGCTGCAATGGCCCTATGCACGCAACGACGGCAGCGAGACCTGCACGGTGCGGGTGCACGGCAGGCGCAGCGCCGACGACGCCGAGATCGTCCACCGCTGGGCCCTGGCCGGCCACGGCGTGCTGTGCAAGAGCGAGATCGACGTCCATGCCCATCTGGCCAGCGGCGCCCTGGTGCGTCTGCTGCCCGACTGGCAGGGCATCCGCCTGCCGCTGCATGCGGTCATGCCCAGCCGGCGCTTCGTGCCCGCCCGGGTGCGGGCCCTGGTCGACCACCTGGCCGAACGCTTCCGGCGCACGGGCATGGACCTCGAGGCCGGCACCCCGTCCGGGCCTTCGCTAACATCGGAGCCATGACCCAAGACCTGTTCCGCGCCGACGCCACCCTGCAGGCCTGCAGCGCCACCCTGACCGCCCTCCACGAGACTGGCCTGGTGCTGGACCGCAGCGTGTTCTACCCCCTGGGCGGCGGCCAGGCCGGCGACAGCGGCGAGCTGTGCCTGGCGGACGGGCGCCTGCTGCGCATCGCCGACACCCGCAAGGGCAAGGACGACGAGGGCCGTCCCACGCAGGACATCGTGCACGTCCCGGCCCCCGGCCAGGAGGCGCTGCTGGCCACGCTCACGCCGGGCATGCCGGTCACGGCCCGCATCGACTGGGCGCGCCGGCACCGCCTGATGCGCCTGCACACCACCACCCACCTGCTGTGCCATCTGGTGGCCCGCCCGGTGGATGGCTGCTCCATCAGCCCCGACGCGGCCCGGCTCGATTTCCACATGACCGAGCCGCTGGACAAGGAAGTTCTCAGCGCCGGACTGGCCCACCTGGTGGCGCTGGCCCTGCCGGTCACGGTGGGGCAGATCAGCGACGCCGAGCTCGACGCCAACCCGGCGCTCGTGAAGAGCATGTCGGTCCAGCCGCCCCGCGGCACGGGACGGATCCGCACCATCCGCATCGGTGCGGACGGCGCCGACCCCATCGATCTGCAGCCCTGCGGCGGCACCCATGTGGCCAACACGGCCGAGATCGGCGCCGTGTGGGTGACCAAGATCGAAAAGAAGAGTGCCCAGACCCGCCGCGTGGTGCTGGGCTTCGCGGCATGAGCCGTGCAGACCGGGCCGCCGGAACTTCGGCCGGGCCATCCCATCCCACGCGGGCCATGACAGACAAACACCACACCCGACTCCCGGCGCGGCCCTGGCGGCGCCTGGTCCAGGCGGCCGGCCTCGCCCTGGCAGCCGCCTGGGCCGCGACGGCCCAGGCCCAGATCGAACTCAAGCTCGGCGGCCATGCCGGCGCCCAGGCCGTCAGCAGCGCGGCGGCCAGCAGCGTCACCACCCCGCGTGTGAGCGTCGAACTCATGGCCCTGGCGCCCCAGGGCGTCGCCCCGGGCCAGCCTTTGTGGCTCGGCCTGCAGATCACCCACCAGCCGGGCTGGCACACCTATTGGAAGAACCCCGGGGATTCGGGCCTGCCGACCCGGCTCGACTGGCAACTGCCGGCCGGCCTCCAGGCCGGCGAGATCCAATGGCCGGCGCCCGAGAAGATCCGCATCGGCCAGCTGACCAACCTGGGCTATGAAGGCCAGGTGCTGCTGCCGGTGTCCGTCACCGTCGGCCCGGACTGGCGGGCGGGCGCGGCCAGCGTGCCGGTCCACCTGCAGGCCAGCTGGCTGGTCTGCCGGCAGGAATGCATTCCCGAGCAGGCCGAGCTGAGCCTGGACCTGCCGGTCGGCAGCTCCACCGCCGCCAACGCCCAGGCCTTCGAGGCGGCCCGGGCCGCCGCGCCGGTGCCCCTGCCCGGCACCGCCCAGGCCCATGTCGCAGGCGACCGGCTCGAGGTCCGGGTCACAGGGCTGCCGGCCGCCTGGCGCGGCCAGCCGTTGTCGCTGCTGCCCGAGACCGGCGAGGTCCTCAGCCTGGCGTCCGACGACCAGGCACGCTGGGATGGCGCCGACTGGACGGCCCGGATCCCGCTGTCCGCCGAACGCAGCAGCAGCCCGGAGCGCCTGCCCGTATTGCTGGCGCTGCAAAAACCCCAGACCGGCACACCGCGCGCCTGGCACGCCGACCTCGCCATCACCGGCGGCTGGCCGGCCGGCCGCGCGGCCGCGCCGGGTGCCCTGTCGCCGGCCCTGAGCGCCGCGCTGCAGGCCAACCAGGCCCAGACGATCGCACCGGCGGCGCCGCAGAATCCGCCGACCGGCCTCGGTCTGGCCCTGCTGGGCGCCCTGCTCGGGGGGCTGATCCTCAACCTCATGCCCTGCGTCTTCCCGGTGCTGGCCATCAAGCTGCTGAGCTTCTCGCGCCACAGCGGCCATGACGGCGCGGCGCGGCTGCGCGGCCAGGGCCTGGCCTACAGCGCCGGCGTGCTGCTGTCCTTCCTGGCCCTGGGCGCCCTGATGCTCAGCCTGCGCGCCGGCGGCGACCAGCTGGGCTGGGGCTTCCAGCTGCAGTCGCCCGCCGTGGTGGCCGCACTGGCGGCGCTTTTCACCCTGATCGGTCTGAACCTCGCCGGCGTCTTCGAGCTCGGCCACTGGCTTCCCGGCAACCTGGCCAGCACCCGGCTGCGCCATCCGCTGGCCGACTCGGCGCTGTCGGGGGTGCTGGCGGTGGCCATCGCCTCGCCCTGCACCGCCCCCTTCATGGGCGCTTCGCTGGGCCTGACCCTGACCCTGCCGGCCGTCCAGGCCCTGGCCGTGTTCGGCGCACTGGGTCTGGGCATGGCCCTGCCCTATCTGGCGGTCTCGCTGCTGCCGGGGCTGAGCCACTGGATCTGCAGCCACCTGCCGCGCCCCGGCGGCTGGATGGTCGTCTTCCGCCAGCTCATGGCCTTCCCGATGTTCGCCACCGTGGCCTGGCTGGTCTGGGTGCTGGGCCAGCAGACCGGCGTCGACGGCGCCGGCGCCCTGCTGCTGCTGCTGGTGCTCCTGGCCGGCCTGTGCTGGGCCGTCAATCTGCGGGGCCGGGTGCGCGGCATCCTGGCCGGCGTCTTTGTCGCAGCCCTGGCCTGGGCCCTGGTGGCCATCGGTCCGCAGCTCACCCGGCTCGCCGAACCCGCCGCTGCGGCCAGCGGCCCGGCCGAGGCCCTGGCCTGGGAGCCCTGGTCGCCGCAACGGGTACAGGCCCTGGTGACCGAGGGACGGCCCGTCTTCGTCGATTTCACGGCGGCCTGGTGCGTCACCTGCCAGGTCAACAAGCGCACCACGCTGGCCGATCCGGCCCTGCTGGCCGACCTGTCGGCGCGGCATGTGGCCCTGCTGCGCGCCGACTGGACGCGCCAGGACCCCGGCATCACCGCCGCCCTCAAGGCGCTGGGCCGCAACGGCGTGCCGGTGTATGTGGCCTACCGCCCGGGCCAGGCCCCGGTGGTGCTGTCCGAATTGCTGAGCGTGGCCGATGTCCGGCGCGCCCTGGCGCTCTGAGAACCCGTCCACGGTCCTGCCCATGCCCCTCGAAACCGAGTCCATCGCCGCCATCCTGCAGCACTGCCGCACCGTCGCGGTGGTCGGGCTGTCGCCCAAACCCCACCGGGCCAGCTACCGGGTCGCCCAGTACATGCAGGCCCAGGGCTGGCGCATCGTGCCGGTCAATCCGCTGGCCCGCGAGGTGCTCGGAGAAAAGGCCTACGCCAGCCTGCACGAGGCGGCCCGCGAGCACGCCATCGACCTGGTCGATGTGTTCCGCAACAGCGAGGACGTCCCTCCGGTGGCCGACGAGGCGGTGGCCATCGGCGCGCGCGGCCTCTGGCTGCAGCAGGGCATCCGCCATGACGAGGCCGCTGCGCGCGCGGCAGCCGCCGGCCTGTGGGTGGTGCAGGACCGCTGCCTGATGGTTGAGCACGCCCGGCATCCGGCTTGACGCTGGTCAAGGGCCGGTGCCGAAGCCCGGCGCCTGCCGGCCAGCCCTGCGACAATCCGGGGCATGAGCACCTCTGCCGCCCCCACCGCCTCCGCCCCCACCGCCGGCCGTTTCGCGCCGCTGCGCAATGACAGCTTCCTGCGCGCCTGCTGGCGCCAGGCCACCGACCACACCCCGCTGTGGCTGATGCGTCAGGCCGGCCGCTACCTGCCCGAGTACTGCGCCACCCGGGCCCGGGCCGGCAGCTTCATGGGCCTGGCCACGAACACCGCCTACGCCACCGAGGTCACGCTGCAGCCGCTCGAACGCTACCCGCTGGACGCCGCCATCCTGTTCTCGGACATCCTGACTGTGCCCGACGCCATGGGCCTGGGCCTGTCCTTCGCCCAGGGCGAGGGCCCGCGTTTCGCCTCGCCGGTGCGCGACGAGGCCGCGGTGGCCGCCCTCCAGGTGCCCGACCTGGACCGCCTGCGCTATGTGTTCGACGCGGTGACCAGCATCCGCCATGCCCTGCAGGGGCGTGTGCCGCTGATCGGCTTCTCGGGCAGCCCCTGGACCCTGGCCTGCTACATGGTCGAGGGCAAGGGCAGTGACGACTACCGGCTGGTCAAGACCCTGATGTACAGCCGACCCGACCTGATGCACCGCATCCTGCAGGTGAATGCCGACGCGGTCGCAGCCTACCTGAACGCCCAGATCGAGGCCGGCGCCCAGGCCGTCATGATCTTCGACAGCTGGGGCGGCGTGCTGGCCGACGGGGCCTTCCAGGCCTTCAGCCTGGCCTACACCGCCCGGGTGCTGGCGCAACTCAAGCGCGAACACGAAGGCGTGGCCATTCCCCGTATCGTCTTCACCAAGGGCGGCGGCCTCTGGCTCGACGAGATGGCGGGGCTCGATTGCGAGGTGCTGGGCCTGGACTGGACGGTGAACCTGGGGCGGGCCCGCGCCCAGGTGGGCGGAGCCGTGGGCGGCCCCGGCAAGGCCCTGCAGGGCAACATCGACCCGAATGTGCTGTTCGCCGCCCCGGAACAGATCGCCCGCGAGGCCGCCCGGGTGCTGGACAGCTTCGGGACCCCGCACACCGACCCGCTCACCAGCGGCCCGACCCACATCTTCAACCTGGGCCATGGCATCAGCCAGTACACGCCGCCCGAGCATGTGGCGGCCCTGGTCGAGGCCGTCCACAGCCACTCCAGGCGCCTGCGCCAGCGCTGAGCCGCCACGGGGACGGCGCTCGGACATCCTGCGCATGCACTTATACACAAAAGTTCTGGTGCGGCGCAAAAAACCATCGCATTTCAGCGCACCGTCCCGAATCATCACACAAGCTGTTGATTCATAAGGCATTTCATAAGACATGCCAGTCTACCGGGCAGACTTGCCGGTAGCGGGCTGCAGGCCCTGGGCTCCTCGCATGACAGATGTCAACAAAGTTATCCACACCGTGGAGGCGCCGCCCTGCTCTTGCCTGTCCGGCACGCTGGCGGGATGAGCCCAGTTCGCGCGCCGGACACCGCCGCCGTGCCCCATGGTCCAGCTTGTCGCCACGACAGGTCCCAGCCACCGCCCCATGACCAGGGCCGCAGTCCAGGCCGACCACCGACTGACTTATGCACAGCGCAGCGGAAGCGCAGAAAAACAGATTTCATCAATTTCTTCATCAGGCAGAGCTTGCAGTCAAATATACAAGTTGTTGATTCATATTGATTTATTGCATTGCCACATAAAGTGGCAATGTGTCCAAACCCTTGTGGCACAAGGCTTTGGCCCACCGCCCTACAGCCTATCCCCAAAGTTATCCACAGAAATTCTGCGATTTCCAGAAAAGCTTTTGAAATCAGTCACTTGCGACGCCCATCGAAAAATCGCCTCGCCGGGGACAAGACTGTGGACAGTCTGTGCAGGCGGCGGGAAAAGCCCGGTGGCTCGGATCATTCCGAAGCCGTCGCCGATGCGGCTCACTTATGCACAAAAAGAGGGCCCTGACGAAGGCCGCCCCGGCAACCCGGCAGCGCCCGACCATCGGCCTCCCATCGTCTGCAACTCATTGATTCATATGGATTTCATGAAACTGCCATTTTTCTGGGCAAGGTGTCGGAAGCCTTGAAAATCAAGGCTTCCGGGGCCTTGCCTACGGGCTATCAACAAAGTTATCCACAGAAATTCTGGAAGACTGCGAAAGCGCCTTCAAATCAAGCACTTAGCGCCGAATCCGACAGATCACCTGAACTGCGCCCCTTCCGGTCGTCGCCTGTCCCTGAAGCACAATGTCGGTGAATGAACCATCGACTCGCCGTGGTGGTCCAGACGCCGGCCCACAGCGGGCTGTCCGGACCCCTGACCTACCTGAGCCCCCAGCCCCTGCCACCCGGCCAACTGGTGCGCGTGCCCTTGGGCCGACGCGAGACGCTGGGCGTGGTCTGGCCCTCGCCGGAGGAGCCCCAGGAGGTGCCGGGCGTGGCCGAAAAGCCGATTGCCGGCGTGCTTGACGGCCTGCCCCCCCTGGGCCCGGCCTGGCTGCAACTGGTCGGCTTCGCCGCACGGTATTACCAACGCTCGGCCGGCGAAGTGGCCCTGGCCGCGCTGCCGCCCCCGCTGCGGGAACTGGGCCCCGAGCAGTTGGCCCGCCGTCTGAAACGCGCTGCCGGTGCCGCTGCGGCCGAAGCCGCCGACACCGCCGCCTGGCCGCTGAGCCCCGAGCAGGCGGCCGCCGTCGCCGAGATGGATCGGCAGCCCGGCCCGTTTCTGTTGTTCGGCAGCACCGGCAGCGGCAAGACCGAGGTCTACCTGAACCGGGTGGAGGGGCTGCTGGCCAGCGACCCCCAGGCCCAGGCGCTGGTGATGGTGCCCGAGATCAACCTCACGCCGCAGCTCGAGGCGCGCTTCCGCGCCCGCTTCGCCTCGCGCTGGGGCGCCACGGCCGTGGTCTCCATGCACAGCGGCATGACCCCGCCCCAACGCCTGAAAAGCTGGCTGGCGGCCCACACCGGCCAGGCGCGCATCGTGCTGGGCACGCGCATGGCGGTCTTCGCCTCGCTGCCGGCGCTGCGGCTCATCGTCGTCGACGAGGAACACGACCCCAGCTACAAGCAGCAGGAAGGCGCCCGCTACTCCGCCCGGGACCTGGCGGTCTATCGCGGCCACCAGGAAGGCGCCCAGGTGATCCTGGGCTCGGCCACCCCCTCGCTCGAGAGCTGGCACCAGAGCCGGCCCGCCGACGAGGGCGGGCGCTACCTGCGCCTGCACATGCCCAGCCGGATCGGCGCCGCCGCCGATGCCGGCCTGCCCCGCGTGCGTCGGGTCGACATGAACCGCCAACCGCGCGGCACCGTCTTCTCGGCCCCCCTGGTGGCGGCCATGCGCGAGCGGGTGGCACGCGGCGAGCAGGTCATGGTGTTCCTGAACCGGCGCGGCTACGCGCCGGTGCTGCACTGCCAGGACTGCGGCTGGAAGAGTGAATGCCCGCACTGCAGCGCGTTCCGGGTCTTCCACAAGATCGACCGCAGCCTGCGCTGCCACCACTGCGGCTTCAGCCAGCCGGTGCCGCGGGCCTGCCCCGATTGCGGCAACCTCGACATCGCGCCGCTGGGCCGGGGCACCGAACAGCTCGAAGAGCAGCTGGCCACGCTGCTGGCCGACTGCCTGCGCCCCGACGGCCGCCCGGCGCGCATCGCGCGCATCGATGCCGACAGCACCCGGGCCAAGGGATCGCTCGAAAGCCAGCTCGACCAGGTGCACGAAGGCGAGGTCGATGTGCTGGTCGGCACCCAGATGATCGCCAAGGGCCATGATTTCCGGCGCGTCACCCTGGTGGCGGCGGTCAACCCCGACGGCGCCCTGTTCTCCAGCGACTTCCGGGCCCCCGAGCGGCTGTTCGCGCTGCTCATGCAGGCCGGGGGCCGCGCCGGCCGCGACACCGAATTCCTGCGCGCCCAGGGCTGTGAAGCCGAGCTGTGGGTCCAGACCTTCCACCCCGAGCACCCGCTGTTCGAGGCCCTGAAACGCCATGACTACCCGGCCTTCGCCGCCCAGCAGCTGCGTGAGCGTGAACAGGCCGGCATGCCGCCGTTCTCCTTCCAGGCCCTGGTGCGGGCCGATGCCCGCAGCCAGGCGGTGGCACAGGGCTTTCTCAACGCGGCCAGCGAGGCCGCCGCCCCGCTCGACGGCGCGGACCAGGTCTTCCGCTACCCCGCCGTGCCCATGACCATCCAGCGGGTGGCCAATGTGGAGCGCGCCCAGATGCTGGTCGAATCCGCCTCACGCACCGCGCTGCAGCGTTTTCTGGCCCAGTGGCAGGTGGT
>Ga0213872_10001916_pt1 | contig 12732 bp, 11 predicted proteins | sample VelepicomBERX_R2_FD_160071 | JGI IMG/M metagenome (GOLD analysis project Ga0213872, IMG submission 160071) | Rhizosphere microbial communities from Vellozia epidendroides in rupestrian grasslands, the National Park of Serra do Cipo, Brazil - RX_R2 | ecosystem: Host-associated > Plants > Roots >...
CCGCCTGCGAGTTCCTGATCGACTGGCTCAAGACCCGCGCCCCTTTCTGGAAATTGGAGGAAACCCCGGCGGGAGACCGCTGGGTGGCGGCGCGCGACGAAGACGAAAACCGGGCGAGCCGCTGGTAGAGATAAAGCATCACCCCCTCGGGGTCGCCGCTTTGCTCCTCCGAGCGCGCTATCCCTTATTGAGCCCCCGCCGATAGTTGCGTTAGTCTAGCGCCTTCGTACGCGGGCGGACGGCGTTCACTGCGCGCCGAAATGGGAATCGCGTCTAGTGGAGAGCCTTGTCCTTGCCGCCGGAACAGCAGACTTCGGATTCGTCTTCGACTGACCCGGTATTGGTCGCCTATAAGCGCATGACGCGCGAATTGTTCCATCAATTGCTGACGACCTTCCAGAGCATGCTGCCGCCCGAAAAGGCAAGCCAGTTCGCGCTGATCGGCGAAGAGTTGAAATCGACCATCATCGACAAGCTGGATCTGGTGGCGCAAACCGGCGGCGCCGCCGCGCGCGATTCCCGCCGCAACCGCTTCCTGCTGCGCCTGGTCTTGAGCAAGGTGTCGCCGCTTTTCTCGAGCAAGCAGGCGATCATGCCGCGCTCCTTGATCGAGGGGCTGGACTCATACCTGATCAAGGCTTTCGGGCCGATCATCTATGAGGAGCTCAACAACGAGGCCGACCAGATTCTATGGAACCTGCATGTCGGCGACGACCAGCAGCTGTGGGAGGCGATCAACAGGAATCCGCCGGCGCGCCGTTTCATCGACACCATCTTCATCCGCATCCTGTTCCGCTTCGAGAATTTCGCCGCCGGGAAGAAGACTTTCATCAGCATCGTCGACCGCACCATGCAGGACAAATCCAACTTCTCGTTCAATGAGGATCATTTCTACGCGGTGTTCGAAGCCATGTTCAGCGAGTTGTGGACCGAGGCGCAGAATGAAAGCCAGCGCATCCGCTGGGATTTCCTGTTCGGCGACGGCACCAGCGCCCGTCTGGTCGAGATCTTGAAACAGGGTCTTTCCCGCTGGCTGAAACGCAAGGTGGGCGCCTCCATCCTCGCCAGCCGACGCGCCGCGGCGGCCCGCCGCGAGGACTCTGGACGCTAAGATTTTCAGCAGCTATGTTGGCCGCCGATTTCTAATCCCACGAGGACGAGTTGAGCGCGAATAATGAGAACCCGGAGAGCGATCTCCTCATCCAGGAAGTCGATGAGGATCTGCGCCGGGAGCAGTATATCAAGCTGTGGCGGGCCTATGGAAAATACGCCATCGCCGGCGCTCTGTTAATCGTCCTCGGCGTGGCCGGACATCAGCTTTGGCTGAGCTGGCGCGCGCAGCAATTCCAGAAGACGGCGGCGGCTTTCGCCAGCGCCGAGGATCTGATCGGCGCCGGTAAGAACAACGAGGCCGAAGCCAGGCTGACCGAGATCGCCCAGGGCAATCAGACCGGCTTCGCCATGGTTGCGGCCTTCCGCAAGGCGCAGATGCAGACCGAAGGCGGCGACGCCGCCGGCGCCGCGGCGACTTACGACGCTCTCGCCAAATCCGACGCGCCAAGCGTGTTCCGCGACCTCGCCATCCTGAAGGGGGCGCTGCTGACGCTGGATTCCGCCGATCCCGAGGCGCTGCAGAAGAAAATCCTGCCGCTGGCCGAAGCCGGCAATCCGTGGCATTTCACGGCGACCGAACTACTCGCTTTGCTGGCCAACCGCCGGGGCGACAAGGATGGCGCCCTCTCCACCTACAAGAAATTGGCCGATGACGCCGCTGCGCCGCAGGATATTCGCGCCCGCGCCGTGGACATGATTGCGGCCCTCGGCGGCGGGACTGCCGCCGCCAAGCCGGAAAAGGGATAAGCGCTTTGATGGGACACACTTTTCGTCGCCTGCTGCCAATGGCCGCTTGCGGCCTCCGCTTGACGTTGGTGACGGCCGCGTGCGGGCTTTTGGGCGCCTGCGGCATCGGTGACTGGTTCACTTCCGCCCCGCCCAACAAGCTGCCGGGCAAGCGCATCGCGATCCTTTCGCACACCAATACGTTGGACGTCGAACCGGCGACTCAGGGCGACATCCTCGTGCCGCCGCCCGAGCGCCTGACCGAATGGCCGCAGGAAGGCGGTTATGCCAGCCACTCGATGCAGAACAAGGCGTTGAGCGAACATCCCCATCCTGTCTGGACCGTCCATCTCGACGAAGGCGGCGACAAGCGCCGCGCCTTCGTCAGCCAGCCGATCGTCGCCATGGACAAGGTCTATGCACTGGACAGCCTGTCCATCCTGACCGCCTACAACCTGTCCGACGGCGAACGCCTGTGGCGCGTCGATCTCGGCCCCGACGAAGCCGGCGGCGGCAGCTTCGGCGGCGGCGCCGCCTATGACGAAGGCAAGCTCTACGTCACGACCGGCTATGCCCAGGTCGTCGCGCTCAACCCCGAGACGGGCGCCGAACTGTGGCGCAAGCCGCTGCCCGCCCCGGTGCGCGGCGCGCCCACCGTCAAGAATGGCCGTCTGGTGATGGTCACCGTCGACAATGAGGCGATCGCCCTGTCGGCCGAGGACGGTCATCAGCTGTGGCGCCATTCCGGCATTTCGGAAGTGGCCTCGCTGGTCGGTGCCCCCTCGCCCGCCATCGAAGGCAATACGGTCGTCGTTCCCTATACCTCGGGGGAAATCTTCGCGCTGCGCATCGAGAACGGCACGGTGGAGTGGTCCGACGTGCTGGCCGCCGTCAAACGCACCGATCAGGTCGCCGAACTGTCCGACATTGGCGGCCTGCCGGTGATCGACCGCGGCCATGTCTATGCGGCCGGCAATTCCGACGTGTTCGCCGCCATCGATCTGCGCTCCGGCCGCCGTCTGTGGGACAAGGATGTCGGCGCCGTCCACACGCCGTGGGTGGCCGGTGAGTATCTCTATCTCATGACCAACAATCAGCAGCTCGCCTGCTTCGAGGCCCGCACCGGCCATGTGCGCTGGGTTCACCAGTTCCGGGCCTGGGAAGATGAGGAAGACAAGTCCAACCGCATCAGCTGGTCCGGCCCGATCATGGCCGGCGGCCGCCTGCTGGTCACCTCCTCCTATGGCGATATGGTGATGGTTTCGCCGACCACCGGCGATGTGATCAGCACCGAAGAGTTGCCGGACGGTGTCAGCATTCCGCCGATCATCAGCGGCGACACCATGCTACTCTTGACCGAAGACGGATTCCTCATCGCCTATCGGTGAGGTTGGGACAGTGAATGGGTTTCAAGGTCGCCATTGTCGGACGCCCCAATGTGGGCAAGTCCACCTTGTTCAATCGGCTGGTCGGACGGCGGGTCGCCATCGTCCATGACCGGCCGGGGGTGACGCGCGACCGCCGCGACGGTCAGGGCGGCATCGCCGATATGAGCTTCTCGATCATCGACACCGCCGGCCTGGAAGACGATCTCAAGGGCGAGTCGGTCGAGGGGCGGATGCGCAAGCAGACCGACCGCGCCATCGAGGAAGCCGACGTCGCCTTGTTCCTGATCGATGCGCGGGCGGGCGTGACGCCGCTCGACAGCCATTTCGCCGATCATCTGCGCAAGAGCAAGACGCCGGTGATCCTGGTCGCCAATAAGTGCGAGGGCAAGGCCGGGGCCCCCGGCCTCTATGAAAGCTTCTCGCTGGGCTTGGGCGAGCCAGTGCCCTTCTCGGCCGAACATGGCGAAGGGCTGGACGATCTCTATGAGGCGCTGCTGCCTTACGCCAGAAAGCATGGCGGCCTTGACGAGCCGGAAGAGGAGGCTCCCTGGCCGGAGCTGTCCGGCGAAGACGACATCGAGGATGGCGACCTACTGGCCGAGCAGGAGCAGGCCGAGGCCGAGCGCCCCTTGTCGCTCGCCATCGTCGGCCGCCCCAATGTCGGCAAATCGACCCTGGTCAACGCGCTCTTGGGCGACGAGCGCATGCTGACCGGCCCGGAAGCGGGGCTGACCCGCGACGCCATCACCAGCGAGTGGAGCTATAAGGGCCGCATCTTCCGGCTGGTCGACACCGCCGGCCTGCGCCGCCGCGCCAACATCACCGACCAGGTCGAGAAGCTTTCCACCTCCAACACCATCGACGCCATCCGCATGGCGCATGTGGTGGTTCTGGTGATGGAGGCCGACGCCATTCTCGACAAGCAGGATCTGACCATCGCCCGCCTGGTGATCGAGGAAGGCCGCGCGCTGGTGATCGCCATCAATAAATGGGACATGGTCACCGACCGCGACGCTTCGATGGCGCGCCTCAAGGACCGTCTGGAGACCTCGCTGCCTCAGGTGCGAGGCGTGCCGACCGTCACCCTGTCGGCCTTGGCCGGACGCGGCCTCGACAAGCTGATGGGCGCGGTCAACGACATCTACACGATCTGGAACAAGCGCGTCTCCACCGCCAAGCTCAATCAGTGGCTGAGCGAGATGACCGAGCGCCATCCGCCACCGGCCACCGTCGGCGGCCACCGCATGCGGCTGAAATACATGACCCAGGTGCGGACCCGCCCGCCCTCCTTCGCCGTTTTCACCCAACGCGCCGACGAATTGCCGGAAAGCTATACGCGCTATCTGATCAACGGCTTGCGCGACGATTTCGGTTTCAAGGGCGTGCCGATCCGGTTCGGACTCAGGAAGCGGCGCAATCCGTACGCGGACGATTGAGGCTGTCGCGGAAGTCAGGGACTAACCCCTGGCGATTCAGCGGCGTCGCCAATTACTCCTCTCGCCATGAGATGTTGCTGCCTGCGGCGCTTAAAGTCCGTGTAATCCGTTTAAGTCCGTTCAATCCCTGTTCTTTTGCAGTGGCTTAAGGCCGCTCGCACGGTTCCGCGAAAGCGCGTCTACGACGTCATCGATCAGCCCCGCCCAATCGCCAGGCGAGCATTGACGGAAGATCCGCATCGTCGGATACCAGGGCGTGTCCGGGCGATCGGTCAGCCAGCGCCAATCCGTATCGAAGCGGTTCAAGAGCCAGACCGGCTTGCCCATCGCGCCGGCCAGATGGGCGATCGCGGTGTCGACCGAGATCACCAGATCGAGCTCGGCGATCAGAGCCGCCGTATCGGCGAAATCGGCCATCCCCGCCATCAAATCGATCATTCCGATGGAAGCGGGCCGGCCCTTCTGCAGGCTGACGAACTGCACATCAGGCACCGCAAGGAGCTGTGCCAGCGCTGCGTCCGGCAGGGAGCGCCGGCGATCGAAGGCCGCCTGCTCCGGCGAATCGGCCCGGGGAGCGCCGGCCCAAGCCACGCCGACCTTGCGGCCGGAAGCGGGCAGCGAGTACCGCTTTTCGGTCCTGATATAGGGAATGGATGCCGGAATGTCGCCGAGAGATTTCATTCCCAAAGCCAGCGGCAGGCTCATCAGCGGGGAATGAAGGTCGAAAGGCGGCAAGGCGTCGCCGCGCGCCACCACCCTATCGCACCCCTCCAGCGAAGCCAGCAGTCGGTGCAGCGGAGGCTGGACTTCGAGCAAGACCCGCAACCCGCGCGCCTTTACCAAGGGCGCGTAGCGGCAGAATTGCAGCGCATCCCCGAACCCCTGCTCGGCATGCAGCAGGATCGTCTTTCCGGCCGCTTCTTCGCCCCGCCATTGCGGCTGAGAGAAGGGGCGTCGTTCCTTGGCCAGTTGCCGCGTCTTCCAGCGTTCCTCATAACCCGGCCAGCCCTCGGCGAAGCGGCCGGTCAAAAGGAGGAGGAGACTGAGATTGAAGCGGGCCTCGCCATGATCCGGCGCCAAAGTCAGCGCGAGGCGATAGGCCTGTTCCGCCAGTGCCAAACTCCCTTGCTGGCATCGGGCTCCGGCGAGGTTGATATAAGCGTCGGCCCTTTCCGGCTGCAGCGCGATCATGGCGCGCCAGCCTGCGATCGCGCGGTCGAGCCGGCCTTGATAGAGGCTGAGCGACGCCCTGCCGCCCTGCAGGTCGGGGCTGTGCGGCGCGAGCAGAAGCGCGGGCAGAAAGCAGGCCTCCGCTTCGGCCAATCTGCCGGAATCGCGCAGCAGGCTGCCGAGATTGTGATAGGCGGCGATCTGATCCGGCGCCAGGACGATCGCCTTGCGGTAGCATTCGGCGGCCGCCTCGGTCCGGCCCGCCTCATGCAGGGCGGAACCGAGATTGTTATGCAGCGGCGCATGGTCGGGCGCCAGACCGAGAGCTTGGCGATAGGCTCCGGCCGCCTCGTCCAGCTTGCCGGCGCGCCTCAAGGCGACGCCGAGATTGGCGCGCTCGGCGGCGGCAGCGGGCAAGAGCCCCGTCATCACGCCTGCGAGAACAGCGCCTTCGGCAGGCGGAAGAAGGACACGATGCCGTTCAGAATCTGCTGGGCCATGGTCTCACGGTTTGCCGCCTGCTGCCTGCCGTTCTCCAGCAAAGGCGCGTTGGCGATTTGGCGTTCGGCCAGGACTTCGCTCATCAGCGCCGCCACTTCGGGACGGTCGCGCAGAATGGGAGCCAGCACGTCGCGGCTGATCTCGAAGGCCTTGCTGTCGACCATCGGCGTCACGGTGGCGCTGCGCGGCGCGCCGGTCATCAGGGACATTTCGCCGAAGAACTGGCCCGGGCGGACGCGGCCGACCTCGGTGGCTCCGTGGCCATTCTCGATCGTCACTTTCAAGATCCCTTCCTGGACGATATAGAGCGAATCGCCCGTCGCGCCCTGGCGGACCACCGGACGTCCGGCCGCCAGCAGGCGCGGCCTCATTCCGGCGCAGACTTTGGCCAGTTCCCCCTCGTTCAACGTACAGAACAGATCGATCAGGCGCAGGAACATCGCTTCGGGCGCACCGCTCGTTTCGCGCGCCGCCACCGGCCGGTGGATCTCGACCTGGGCTACCGGCAGCTCGATGCCGGACAGGAAAAAGTCGCGCAACAGGCTGCGCTGAATGCGATGGCGGAGCGTCAAGGCCATGCCGGCATCGGGGATCGAATAGGTCAAGTCCCACTCGACTCCGCTTTCATTGAAGCCGGCGATACGCGCTTCGGGTGCCTCGGGCAGGGCAGCGATCATATCGATCTGATTCGCGGCGCCGAGAAGGATGCGCGTTGCCTGATAGGCGGTCACCGACATCGGCAGGGTGATCTTGATATGGTCGCGGAAATAGCCGCGTTCCGAGGTGAAATTGCGCACCGTGCTGGTGATGAAGGCGGTGTTGGGCACCACCACCGTCACATAGTCGGTGGTGACCAGCTTCGTGGCCCGCCAGCTTATCTCGACGATCCTGCCGCGCGTTCCGCCGACCTCGACCCAGTCGCCCACCTTCACCGGCAAGGAGACGCCATTGAGCAGGTCGGACAGCATGTTCTTCACGGCAATGCCGATCACCGCCACCAGAAGGCCGGACGTGGTCATCAGGCTGCCGACCGGCACGTCCCACACGGTGGCGACGACGGCGCCGCCGGCCAGGGTCCAGACGGCGAGCGCGATGATCTGGCGGACCAGACGCGGCGGGCGGTGGCCAAGCCGTCTTTGGGCGTAGTAATGGGCCAGGCGGACGACCAGGATGGCGCCGCATAGAATCATCAGAATGGGCGGCAGTTCGCCGACGAAGCGTGGGGCGCCATCGAGGCCGAGCTGGACGCGCCAGAGATCCCATTGCGACAGGAGGCCGGCGGCGCAGAGAAAGGCCAGCGCCGCCGGCAGCAGCAGGGGCACTGCGGGAATGTTCGCCTCATAGAGCGCGGCCCCGGAGGACCGCGACGCATCCGGCAACGGCGGCTCAGTTGCCAACGCCACCCTCCTGCAGGCGCCAGCCGGCAGTGTCATGCACCAGCATCACCGGGGTTCGCTGGTCGCCGCCCCAGGCGCCCCGCTTCAAACGCAAATGATTGGCGTCGGCCCAGCCGACCAGGTCATAGACGGTGTCATCCTCGCCTTTGGCGGGGACCGAGAACACCAGATTGGCCTTGCCGCCTTCCAGCGCCCAGACCTGCAGGCGCTGCGGCCGGGCCTCCTCCAGATCGGAAACGACCGAGACGGCGAACTTCCCGTCGGGCGAGAAGCTGGGCAGGCTGGGCATCGCCAGTACCGCACCGGCGCCGTCGATCAGCATGCCGGTCTCGGACTCGTTCCATTGCTCGCGCACCACGTGGAAATGCTGATCCGGACTGTCTCCGACATAATCGAAGGAGCGGGAAATCTGCGGCGGACAGGCCAGCTGGCCGCACACCAGATCATCCACGAACACCAACTTGCGCTTGTCGTCGAGAAAGAGGGTGAGCTTGCCGCCGTCGCGCGCGATGCGGCTCGGATGGGCGGCGATGGCCGGTTTTTCGGATTCGTCGCGCTCGTCGGTCAAATCCTTCAGCCATCCGGCCAGAGAATCGTCGGTCTGCACGGCGGCCGGCGCTTTGGCCGGTATTGGCGTCGGTTCGTCGCCTTCGGCCTCATGGCGGGCGTCGAGCAGGCTTGGATCGTCGTCGCCATAGGTCAGTACCATCGGCTGAGAGTTTCCCAGATTGACCGACAGAACATACCCCCCGACCTTTTCATCCCAGCCCAGATAGCGATAGGCCGTGGCGAGGCCGGCCGGACAGGCGAGATCACCGCATTTGACCCGGTCGGTGAGCGTCACCACCTCGCCGCTCTTCATGCGGAGATCGAGGGTGAGGCCGGAGCGCGAGACCAGACCATGGCTGTCGGCGATGGCGGCGGCTTCGGCGGCGGGCGTGGCGGGCGCTTCAGGAAGCGGCGGGGTCTGCGGCGCGTCGGCCGGACGAGTAAAATAGACCACGGCGCCGACGGCGGCGCCGGCAAGACAGAGCAGGACGACCGCGAGCGCGGTCCGGTTGGACTGGCGTTTCATGCAACCTAGTGTATTGAAACACGCAAATGATTCAATACATGCTAGCCCGCGCGGCGCCTGGAAATCCTTGGCACTGTCTCAAAGCTTCGCCTGCTACCAAAGCGGCGGCTACGGCGACATTGAGCGAGCGCGCCTCCGATATCAGAGGGATGCGAATGCGCGCATCCGCCGCTCGATGCACCTCTTCCGGAACGCCGGCGCTTTCCCGCCCCAACAGCAATATGTCATCTGGGGCGAATTCGAATAGGTGATGGAACGCGTCGGCCTTGGTCGTCAGCAGCACCAGCCGCCCGGGCGCATGGTTCGCTTGGAAGGCGGACCAGGAGATATGACGGGTGACGCGGGCGAGATCGCGATAATCCATGCCGGCGCGCTTGAGACGGGCATCGTCCCACGGAAAACCGGCCGGCTCGATGATGTCGACGGGAATGGCGAGACAGGCGCCCAGCCGCAAGATGGTCCCGGTATTCTGAGGAATGTCAGGTTGGTAGAGAGCTATGCGCATCGCGTCACGGTGAGGGATCATCGACCGCTTTTCAAGATCGCGGAATTGCTTTATAGGACGGAGCATTATTCGATCCGCCTGCCCGCTGCCTCAATCCCAGGCTTCTTGCGATCCATTTGCAGGTCTTTAAAGAGGAATGACTAATGGCTGACTCGTCTCAACCCGCCAGCGATCCGTCGGACGGCGCCTCGCGGCGTGACTTCCTGGTGTATGCGGCCTCGGGCCTCGGCGCCATCGGCACCGCCGCCGCCGTGTGGCCGTTTATCCACAGCATGAACCCGGCCGCCGATACGCTGGCTTTGGCCAGCACCGAGATCGACATTTCGAAGGTCGAAGTCGGTCAGGCCATCACGGTCACTTGGCGCGGCAAGCCGGTCTTCGTCCGCCACCGCACGCCCGAAGAAATCAAGGCGGCGCAGGACGTCAATGTCAGCGAATTGCGCGATCCCCAGACCGACGCCCAGCGCGTCCAGAAGCCGGAATGGCTGATCATGGTCGGCGTCTGCACCCATCTGGGCTGCATTCCGCTGGGCCAGAAGTCGGGCGATCCCAAAGGCGAGTTCGGCGGCTGGTTCTGCCCGTGCCACGGTTCGCAGTACGACACGTCGGGCCGTATCCGCAAGGGTCCCGCGCCGCTCAATCTGCTGGTGCCGCAATACACCTTTCTCACCGATACGTCGGTCCGGATCGGCTAGGGAGCAAGACCGATGAGCGAACAAACCAAATTCGACAATAAGATCGTTCAGTGGGTCGATGACCGGCTGCCGATCTTCTCGATGCTGAAGCATTCGGCGGTCGATTATCCGACCCCGAAGAACCTGAACTACTGGTGGAATTTCGGCTCGCTGGCCGGGCTGATGCTGACCGTCATGGTCCTCACCGGCATCTTCCTGGCGATGAACTACGCCGCCAATGCCGGAATCGCCTTCACCTCCGTCGAGCGCATCATGCGCGACGTGAATTACGGCTGGCTGCTGCGCTACCTGCACGCCAATGGCGCCTCCTTCTTCTTCATCACGGTCTATATCCACATTTTCCGCGGTCTCTATTACGGCTCCTACAAGGCCCCGCGCGAGCTGCTGTGGTGGCTGGGCCTCTTGATCTATCTCAGCATGATGGCCACCGCCTTCATGGGTTATGTGCTGCCCTGGGGCCAGATGTCCTTCTGGGGCGCCACCGTGATCACCAACCTGTTCTCGGCCATTCCGGTGGTCGGCGATTATATCGTCACCTGGCTGTGGGGCGGTTTCTCGGTCGACAATCCGACGCTGAACCGCTTCTTCGCGCTCCACTATCTGCTGCCCTTCGTGATCTTCGCGCTGGTCGGCCTGCATGTGATGGCGCTGCACACGGTGAAGTCCAACAACCCGCTGGGCATCGACGTCAAGGGCCCGCAGGACACCATTCCGTTCCATCCCTATTACACGGTGAAGGATCTGTTCGGCGTCGGCGTGTTCCTGATCGTCTATCTGGGCGTGGTGTTCTATGCGCCGAACTTCTTCGGCGAGCCGGACAATTACATCCCCGCCAACCCGATGGTGACCCCGCCGCATATCGTGCCGGAATGGTACTTCCTGCCCTTCTACGCGATCCTGCGCTCGATCCCCAACAAGCTGGCCGGCGTGATCTGCATGTTCAGCGCCATCATCATCCTGTTCTTCCTGCCCTGGATCGACAGCTCGAAGGTGCGGTCCGCCAAGTTCCGCCCCTATTTCAAGCAGGTGTTCTGGCTGTTCCTGGCCGACTGCTTCCTGCTCGGCTATGTCGGCGCCCATCCGCCGGAAGGCAATCTGGTCCTGATGGGCCAGATCGGCACCGCCGTCTATTTCGGCTTCTTCCCGCTGATCTGGATCATCGGCAAGATCGAAAAGCCGCGCCCCCTGCCGCAGAGCATCGCTCAGCCGGTTCTCAAGCAGTCGGAGAAGATTTGATCATGCGTAAACTTATCCTCTCGACTCTGGCGGCCATTTCAATGGCGGCCGCGGTCCCGGCCGTCGCGGAAGAGGGCCCGGAACTGGAACATCAGAACTGGCCCTGGCTCGGCGTGTTCGGCAAATATGACCAGGCCCAGCTGAAGCGCGGCTTCCAGATCTATCACGACGTCTGCTCGAACTGCCATTCGCTGAAGCTGGTGGCTTACCGCAACCTCGCCGAGATCGGCTTCACGGAAGACGAGATCAAGGCCTTCGCGGCCGAGAAGACCGTCAAGGACGGCCCGAACGACGCCGGCGAGATGTTCGACCGGCCGGCCCGTCCGTCCGATCATTTCGTGCCGCCCTTCGCCAACGATCAGGCGGCCCGCGCCGCCAACAACGGCGCCCTGCCGCCCGACCAGTCGTTGCTGGTCAAGGCGCGCAAGGGTGGTCCCGACTACATCTACGCTCTGCTGATGGGCTACACGGATGCGCCCGAGGGCGTGACGGTACCGGACGGCATGGCCTACAACAAAGTGTTCCCGGGCCACAATATCGGCATGCCGGCACCGCTGGCCGACGATGTGGTGACCTATGCCGACGGCACCAAGGCCACCCAGGAGCAGGAAGCCAAGGACATCACCGCCTTCCTGAACTGGACGTCCGAGCCGGAACTCGACACCCGCCACAGCATGGGCCTCAAGGTTCTGGGCTTCCTGGCGGTCCTGACCGCGCTGTTCTATGCGCTGAAGCGCAAGGTGTGGTCGGACGTCGAACACTGATCGACACCCGATCGTCAAAAGATCAGGCCGTCTTGGAAACAAGGCGGCCTTTTCTTTTGGGCTTCTCCGTCACATGCTACTCGGCTCAGGGAGGAGTTCATGACCGAGTTCGAAGATCCGATTGCCCGCGCCCGGCGACTGGTCGCCCATGACGAGGGCGAGCACGCCTTCGAGGCGGTGGTGCCCTCCATCGTCCAGACCTCGCTCTTCACCTTCGCCAATTTCCAGGACATGTCGGACACTTATGCCGGCAAGAAGTCTCGCAACGTCTATTCCCGCACCACCAACCCGACCGTCACCCTGTTCGAGCAGAAGATGGCGGCCTTGGAGGAGACTGACGACGCGATCGGCTTCCCCAGCGGCATGGCGGCGATTTCCGGGGCGATTTTGGCTTTCGTCGAGCCGGGCGACAAAATCGTCTGCGTCCGCCATGTCTATCCCGACGCCTATCGTCTGTTCGAGACGCTGCTGAAGAAGTTGAATGTCGCCACCACCTATGTCGACGGGGCCGATCTGGCGGCGGTGGAGGCGGCGCTGCCCGGCGCCAGGATCCTTTATCTGGAGAGCCCCAACAGCTGGATGATGGAGACCCACAACATCGCTGCCCTGGCCGCCTTGGCCAGGAAACATGGCGTCATCTGCATGATCGACAATAGCTGGGCCTCGCCTGTTTTCCAGCGCCCGGCGACCTTGGGAGTCGATCTGGTGCTGCATTCGGCCTCGAAA
>Ga0213872_10001917_pt1 | contig 12723 bp, 7 predicted proteins | sample VelepicomBERX_R2_FD_160071 | JGI IMG/M metagenome (GOLD analysis project Ga0213872, IMG submission 160071) | Rhizosphere microbial communities from Vellozia epidendroides in rupestrian grasslands, the National Park of Serra do Cipo, Brazil - RX_R2 | ecosystem: Host-associated > Plants > Roots >...
TCCTCGATCGTACGGGGCGAGCGCGTCATGACGTCCTCGATGCGGATGCCGGACAGATCCAGCGTCTGGTCGAGCGTGCGGCGCAAGTCGCCGTCGGTGTAGACGCCAACGAGCGCGCCCTGCGCGTCGACCACCGCGGTCATGCCCAAGCCCTTTTTCGACATCTCCAGCAGCGCTTCCTTCAACGAGGCGCCGGTCGATACGCAGGGCAAGGTGTCGCCGCTGTGCATGACGTCGCCGACTCGCACCAGCAGCCGGCGGCCCAGCGAACCCGCCGGATGCGACATGGCGAAATCTTCTTCGCGGAACTGGCGTTCGTTCATCAGCGCCACCGCCAGGGCGTCGCCGAGCGCCAGTTGGGCCGTGGTGCTGGTGGTCGGCGCAAGACCGAGCGGACAGGCTTCCTTTTCGACATGGGCGTCGAGATGGATGTCCGCCAACCGCGCCATGGTCGAGCTCTCGCGGCCGGTCATGCAAATGGTGCGGATACCCTTGCGCTTGAGCGCGGGCCACATGGCCAGCACCTCGTCGCTTTCGCCGGAGTTGGACAGGGCAAGCAACACATCCTCGCGCATGATCATGCCCAGGTCGCCATGCACCGCCTCGGCCGGGTGCAGGAAAAAGGACGGCGTGCCCGTGCTGGAGAGGGTGGCGGCGATCTTGCGCGCCACATGGCCCGATTTGCCCATGCCGGTGACGACGAGACGGCCCTTGCAGGCGAGAATCAAATCCACCGCGTTGGAGAAATCGCCGTTCAGGCGCGAGGCCAGCGCTTCCAGCGCGGCGGCCTCCAGACGCAAGACTTCACGGGCGCTTTCCAGGCGGTTCGTGTACATTTGGGTTTCCATAAGCGTGAATTATATCAAGGTTATAACCGCAAGGGACGCCACTGGCATGCAACTTTTGCTTATAACCGCTGTTTCTGTCATCAGGCTTTCATAAAAGTTTCGGAGATAATTCCCCCGATGCATTCGCTCGCTGTCGTCGTCCTGGTTCTGCTCCTCGCGGTCGTGGTGATCACGCTCTGCCGCCGGCTGCGTGTGCCTTCGCTGCTTGCCTACCTGGTCAGCGGTTTTCTCGTGGGGCCCGCCGTGGCCGGACTCGTGCCGCAAGGTGAGGAAACCGCGCTATTGGGTGAGATCGGCATCGTTTTTCTGATGTTCACCATTGGGCTCGAATTCTCGCTCAGCAAGCTGAAAGCCATGCAACAGCTGGTGTTTGGCGTGGGGCTGCTGCAGGTGGCGTTGACCATGCTGTTGGCGGGCCTGGTCTGTTATGGGCTGACGGGCAGCGCGGATGCCGCCTTCGCGCTGGGCGGCGTGCTGGCGATGTCCTCCACCGCGATCGTCAGCCGGCTCTTGACCGAGCAGCGTGAAATTGGTCAGCCGCACGGCCAACTGGCGATCGGCGTGCTGTTGTTCCAGGACATTGCGGTCGTGCCGCTGTTGATTTTGCTGCCGGCGCTGGCCGGCCATCCGGCGCAGTTGTGGCAGGACCTGGGGCTTGCCGCGGTCAAGGTGCTGGTCGTATTGACGCTGCTGCTGGTATTTGGCCAGCGCCTGCTGCGCCCCTGGTTCCATCTGGTGGCGCGGCAGCGTTCGAGCGAGCTGTTCATGCTCAACGTGTTGCTGGTCACCCTGGGTGTGGCGTGGCTGACGGAACTGTCCGGGCTGTCGCTTGCGCTCGGCGCCTTCGTCGCCGGCATGCTGATTTCGGAAACCGAATACCGCTATCAGGTGGAAGAGGACATTCGGCCCTTTCGTGATCTGTTGCTCGGCTTCTTTTTCATGACGGTGGGGATGCGCCTGTCGCTGCCGGTGCTCACGGCGCATTTCGGCTTGGTGCTGTTGATGGTGCTGCTGCTGGTGCCGGTCAAACTCGGGGTGGCCTATTTCGTCGCGCGACTGTTCAAACACCGTAGCATGGACGCGATGCGCGGCGCGCTGGCGCTGGCCCAAGGCGGCGAGTTCGGTTTCGTGTTGTTGACGCTGGCGATGCGGCTCGACCTGATTTCAGCGGAAATCATGCAGGTGGCGGTCGCCGCCGTGCTGATTTCCATGCTGATCGCGCCGTTCATTTTGCTGCACGGCGAGGCCATTGCCCGCCGATTGGTGCGCCAGGACTGGACCATGCAGGCGTTTGACCTGCACCACCTGCTGGTGCAGAGCATGTCCAAGAACGAGCACGTGCTCATTTGCGGCTATGGCCGCAGCGGGCAGGCGCTGGCACGGCTGCTCGACACCGAGGACATTCCCTTTTTTGCGCTCGATATGGACCCCGCCCGGGTGCAGGAGGCCGCCGAGGCCGGCGATCCGGTGGTGTTCGGCGATGCGAGCAAAGCCGAAGTCCTGCTGGCCGCCGGTCTCTTGCGCGCCAAGGTGATGGTGATCACCTTCGCCGATACCGACGCCGCGTGTCATGTCCTCAATAGCGTGCAACGTCTGCGAACCGATCTGCCGGTCATCGTGCGCACCCTGGACGATGGCGATATCGACCGCCTGCGCGCCGCCGGCGCCGACGAGGTGGTGCCGGAGCTGCTTGAAGGCAGCCTGATGCTGGCTTCGCAAGCGTTGATGGAAACCGGGGTGCCGCTCGCTCGCGTGCTGCGGCGCATTCGACGCGTGCGCGAAGAGCGCTACGGCTTGTTCCGCGGTTTCTTTCACGGCATGGACGACATCGATTCGATCGAAGACGAGACGCGCATCCCGCGCCTGCAGAGTGTCCTGCTGTGCGAAGGCGCGGCGGCGATCGGCCATTCGCTCCATGCGCTACGTCTGGAAGAGCTGGGCGTCAGCCTCAAGTCGATGCGCAGCGACCATCGGCGCTATTTCGATCTGGATCCGGCACGGCTATTGAAGCAAGGCGACGTGCTGGTGTTGTTGGGCAATGCCGAGGAGCTGGCGCGCGCCGAGGCGCGCATCCTCAATGGGTAGACGTCGTGCGCCACCGGGGTTCGGCGCAATGCCGCGCGTTGCGCGTCGATTGCGCCCTACACAACAGGGCACCCCTTTGCGTAGGGCGCACTCGCCGAAGGCAGTGCGCCACCTGGCCGGTTTACGGCAGGATGGTGGTGATCTGCTTTTTCAGTTCCTGCTTCAGCGCCTGCTGCTTTTCCGTTTCCGTCTTCTTGCCTTTGACCATCGCGTTGAAGTTGAGCGCGTAGACCGGGGCGTTGAGCGGGCCGGTGATCTTCAGTGGGATCGACACGCCGCGCAGGCTGGTGAATTCACGCGGGTTGGCCGCGACGTTCATGTTGTAATCGATGATGCTGTGGCGCAGATCGATCTTACCGCCGCCGTTGACGTTCACCAGCTGCGAGGCCAGTGTCAGATCCTGATTGCGGCCGACGCCTTGATCCATATGGAAGCTGGCTTGCAGCGTCGAGAACGTGGTTTTCTGGTTGGCGCGCGCTGGCGCGTTCATTTCCTTCAGCTCGGCCGGCAGATTCTTCAGCGCCGACACCAAGTCGATGCCGGTGAGCGCGCCTTGGTTGAGGCTCATCTGCACTTCGCCGCCCAGGCTATTACGCAAATCGACGAACGAGTCGCCATGCGCCGTCAACGCTACCTGGCCATTGCCCTTGCCGTCGAGCTGACCGAAGTTGAACAAATCGACCAAGAGCGGGCGGATGCTCATGCCGCGCAGCGTCTGGCGCACCTCATAACGGTTGACCGGCCCGCGTTTGAGGCTGGCGTCGCCCTGCAGCCGTCCGGTATAGATATTGGCCGATATCTGGTTGAGCTCCATCTCTTGCGGCAGGACGCGCACCGAGGCCGACACGTCGTTGGTGCGGAAACGGCCCACTGACAATTCGCCGATATTGAGCTTGCCGTTGAGATCGAAGAAATCCATCCAATCGAGCGGGATCGGGTCTTTATTCTGGAAAATCGCCACCGCCTCGCCCTTGGTTTCCGGCAGATAGCGGTTGAGGTCGAGCGCGCCGATCGACAGCGCCACTTCGTGGCGGGGGTGGATCAGCCCAAACTGGGTGACGTCCAGCGCGATGTCGGAGCCGTCGATTTTGCCTTTGCCGTGCAGATCGAAGCGCTCGTCCTTGAGCGCGCCGGTCAGCGCGCCTTGCATATTGGCGATGAGCTGGCCGCGCGGCAGCAAGGGCGTGATCGCCTGCGCCGTCAGCGTGAGCGGCGCGAGCTGCAGGTCGCTGAGACCGGCCAGCGTGAACGGCGCATCCAGCGTCAGCTTGACGCGATTGTCCCCGACTTGCCAGTTGAATTCCCCGCTCAGACGGCGCGCGTTCATCGCCTTGCGGGTAATGTTCAAACTGGTCAGATTGGCCTCGAGCTGGTAGTGGCTGCGCTCGTATTGCATGGTGGCCGACAGATGGCTCTGCGGGATCTGCACCCGCTCCAGATTGGCGTCCAGATAGGGCACGCGCAGCGTGGCGCTGCTTTGCGGCTGTTCGGTGGTGAAGGCGAAAGCCAGATCCTCGCCGGCGGCGCTAAAGTTGTTCAAGTCCAGATGGAGCGCGCCGGTGATGTTCAACTGCGTCTTGCCCAGCGCCGGCGTGTCGCTCTCCACCTGGGCGTCGATCTGGCTGAGATCCAGCCGTTTGTCGTCGATGGTCAGCGGTGTGACGATGCTGAGATTCAACGGCCGGGTATCGTCATCCAGGATGGCGCCGGCTTTGAACATGGCGCTGCTCTTCAAGCCATCGGCGTCGATGGCGATGGCGGAGAGACGCTGCCGCTCGCCGCTGGCGTCGTCTTGATAGGAAAGCACGCCGTCGTGGATGATCAGTGTGTTGAGATCGATATGGAAGCCGCGCTGCTCGCGACGCGAGAACAGATCGGCGATCGACAGCGTGCCGTCCTTGTTGCGTGAAATGTCGACATTGGGCGCGTACAGCGTCAGCGAGCGCACTTCGCGTTGGCCGAACAAGAGCGGCCACCAAGCCAGGCGGGCCTCCATGCGGGCGATGCGGGCCACGGGCACGGGGCTATTGGGTTGGCTGATGGTGATGTTGTCGGCGTCGATACCCGGGAAGGGGAACACCCGAGGGGTAATGCTGCCCTCGATTTGGACCTGGCGGCCGGTGTCGGAGAGCGATGCGCCGATCGAACGGCGCACGGCGGCCTCGTCGAACTGCCAGAAAATCAGGCCTTCGGTGACGGTACCGAGCGCCAACAGCGCCAGAGCCGTATAAACGATGATACGTAACCAGAGTCGGCCGGAATTCCAGTTCATGGCAGCAACAAGCGTGGGCTAACGGGGCTGATCGGCATGGTCGGTTGGAGCGGGTGAAGGGAATCGAACCCTCGTCGTAAGCTTGGGAAGCTTCTGCTCTACCATTGAGCTACACCCGCGTGCTTTCGCGTAAGGCCGACAAATGTAGCCGTTTTTGCCTGGGTTGGCAAGGCGAAGCTAGGCCGCTAGGTGTGGGAAATGTTCAATGACGAGTAAGGTAATTACTACCATAACAGGTGCGGTTTCTTCTCTAACGCTCTCGAGAGCGTCTACTAACAACGCTTGAATGCTCGAACGGACCACCTCATCCAATTCCTCCGGAGCACGCAGAGAACGATGGAATGAACTGACGTTCACCTACACCTCATCCGCCCGGTTCGGCAAAAGAGATTTGCCGGAACAGGCCTTCTCCGAGATGGAAGGCTGGTCGTAGCATCGGCGTTAAGATAAAAAACGCGAGAACCATCGATCATGACGTCCAGCACCATTTCATGCACGCCCGCTCGCTCGGACACGACGAATTCAGAAATTTCTCCGGTTCTGCCGCGCATTGGCGTCGTCGGCCTGGGGAATATGGGCCGAGCACTGACAAGTTCGCTATTGACCCGCGGGTTCGCGGTCAGCGTCTTCAGCCGCAGTCAGGCGCCACTTGGCGAACTGGAAAAACAGGGTGCGCAGAAAGTCTCGTCGATCTCGGCTCTCGGCGCGTGCAATGTGCTGTTCTCCTCGCTGTCGGACGATGATGCGCTGGAAAGCGTGACGAGCCAAAAAGGAGGATTGTTGGATAGCTTGGCTCCAGGCGCACTGCATATATCCACCAGTACGGTCAGCCCGGAGATCTCCCGCCGCCTATCCCAAGCGCATGACTCGCGCCAGCAACAGTTCGTGGCGGCGCCCATTCTCGGCAATCCCGATCTGGTGCAAAGCCAACGCATGTTTGTGCTCTTATCCGGCCATGCGCAAGCATGCGAGAAGGCGCGGGTGATTCTAGAGCCGATTGCGCTGCGTATCATTCTCCTAGGCCAGGATCCAGGCGCGGCCAATCTGATGAAGCTGGCCTGCAACGTGTTGACCGCATCGACCCTGCAAAGCATGGGGGAAGTCATCGCCCTGTTGCGCAAAGCAGGGATGGACGAACAAATCGCATTCGATATTTTCACCAGCACTATGTTCGATGGACGCGTGCATAAGTCCTACGGCGGCAAAATCGTCCAGCAGCGCTACCGGCCCGCCGGCATGGTCATTCCGTTGGCACAGAAAGATCTGCGTCTGGCGCTGCAGGAAGCCCGGAACCTGGAAGTGCCGATGCCGACGACCTCCCTGGTGCATGACCGGCTTGGCGCGGCTGTCGACAAAGGCTGGTCTGCGCTGGACTGGTCGGCGCTCGGCGCGCTGGCTGCCGTCGAAGCCGGCTTAGACACCAACGTATGACATGCGGAAGTGTTTTTGATTTTGATGGCCGCCCATCCTATGCCGGCCATCGGCGTCAGCCCGGTTGCGCGGGATGTCGGCGTTCGGCGAAGGCCAGGTAGTAACCGTCCGGGTCGGCGATGCCGAATTCGTACAGCCCGTAGGGCATCAGCATCGGCCCCCAGAGGAAGCGCACTTTGCCTTGCCATTCCCGCGCCAGCGCGTCGACGTCGGGCGGAAAAATGTACAGGGTGCCCGACATCGCCGGTGAACGGTGCCGGCCGACCGGCTCGTCAAAGAAGAATAGATAGATGCCGTCGCGCGTGAGCCCCAGGCGGCGCGGATGCTGATCCGGTCCGTCCAGGTGCTCGGTGTGAAAGCCCAGTCGATGAAAAAAGGCCTGAGTGCGATCCAGATTGCCACTCAATAGCGCCGGCACCAATTTCGGGCGTTGCCCATTCTCGGTTTTCTCTGCTTGCCGTTGGTTCATCGTTGTCTTCCATGGGGTTTGAGTGGTTAGACCGTGAAGCGGGCCACGACACGGTTGAGCCCATCGGCCAACTGCTCCAGCCGGTGCACGTTGTCGCGCGCCGCTTGGACCGACAAGGCGGACTCTTCCACCATGTGGGCGATCTTTTCCACGTTGCCGGCCACATTGCTGTTGGCCACGCTTTGTTCCGAGGTCGAGTGCGCCACCTCGCGAATCTTGGTCAGCGTCTCGCCGGTGCCGGCGCTGATCTGGGATAGCGCCTGCGCGGCCTGTTCCGCCTTGTCGACGCCTTGCGCCACCTGAGGCTCGATCTGCGCCATGGTGGCGACGACCGACTGGGTGTCGCCCTGGATGGCGCGGATCATCTCGGTGATCTTGCCGGTGGCATTGCCCGCCCGTTCGGCGAGTTTGCGCACCTCATCGGCCACGACCGCGAAGCCGCGGCCCTGTTCGCCGGCCCGCGCCGCTTCGATGGCGGCATTGAGCGCCAGCAGGTTGGTTTGATCGGCAATGTCCTTGATATCGTTGGCGATGCTGTCGATGGTGCTCGCCTGCTCATCCAGCGTGGCGATTTGGCGCGACGCCTGCTGGATTTGTTCGGCGATGCGGCGGATGTCGCTGGCGGCCTCGTCGACCAGTTGGCCACCCTGTAGCGCCAATTCGCTGGTGTGGGCCGAATTGCGCTCGGTTTCGCGCGCGTTGTCGGAGATTTGGTCGACGCTGACCGACAGCTCCTCGATGGCGGCGGCGGTGGCGGTGGTGGCGGAAGACGATTGATGCGACGCGTCGGATATCTGCGTCATCTGCTGCGAAATGTCGTGTGCGGTGCCATGCAGCGTGGTGGCGTCCTGCTGGATCGAGCGCACCATGTCGCGCAGGTTGTGCTGCATGCTCGCCATGGCGGCCAGCAGGCTGTCGGCCGAGCGGGTCTGGATGTCCTGGCTCAGATCGCCCGCGGCAATGGCGCCGGCCGCGGTGGCGGCATAGTCCGGCTCGCCGCCGAGCCGGCGATAAATTTGACGCGCCAGGATGGTGGCGGCAAACACCACGATCAGCAGCACCGCCAGACCGATCGCGCCGAACTGCAGTGCCCGGCTCCAGAAGATCTGGTTGACGTCGTCCATGTAGGTGCCGCAACCGACGATCCAGTCCCAATCGTCGATATGCGTGACGCCTACCAGCTTGGGCACATCCTCGTTGCCGTTGGGTCGTTTGGTGAAGCTGTTGATGTAGCCGATCTGCCCACTGGCGACCGCCTCGCGGTAGCCCTGCATCCCTGTGCGTCCATCCGGCAGTTTGCCGGCCTCGTCGACCTTGCCTTCCTTGCGCTTGTCCGGATGAACCAGCACGAAGCCGTCCATTCGCCGCGCGAACACGTAGTCGTCGCCATCGCGCAGACCGCGAATCGCCTCCAGCGCCTGGCGTTGCGCTTCCGCCCGGCTGAGCTTTCCGCTCTTTTCCAATGCCTGATAGGTGCCGATCTCGTGGCTGGCCAGGCGCAATACCAGATTCAAGCTGGTTTTACGTTCGGTGATGATGGAGGCGTTGAGAATGGCTAATGAGAAGGTGGCAATGACGATCAAACCGGCAACGGCGCTGGCGACGATAATGGCCAGACGGGTGGAGAGTTTCATGTTCCCTATCCTTGTGAGTCTGCGGGGCCCGGCCGAGGAACCCAGGGCGTCGCCATGGCGGTATTATTTTTGCATTGCGTAAAACTACGTATTTTTTGCAAATATAATATGAGTACATGAATGATTAATATAAAAATCGTACGCCAGTTATTGACATGGGCATAAAGATGCGCCGATGCAACATGCCGTGCTCATGATTGGCGCGGTTGTGCCGTTTGTGTCGTTTCCCTGGGCCGCCTTGCCGGCGCCGTCATATTTCTGCCATCCAGATTTGAAACAATGTCGCCCATCTAGACGGCGGCATTGCCGTCCTTTCCTTAAAAGAGGCGGGGCTGTGAATATTCGCAATAGGATCGCGTTACTGGTGCTGGCGAGCTTTCTCGCCATTTTGTCAATTGGCGGCTATGCGATTTGGCAGGCCGGCGCGAATGGCCGGGCGGTGCGTTCGGTGACGGAAGGCGCGGTGCCGAGCGCGCTGGCGTCGTCCGATCTGGTGTCGGCCTTGAAAGACGTGCAGCTCGCGACGATGAACATTCTGCAGGCCAGCGACGCGCGGCTGCTGGCGCAAGCGCACGAGCAACTCGGCGCCAGCGAGCAGACGCTCAAGGCGCAACTGGCGCTGCAGGCGCGCATGGCCGGCAATGACGTGCAGCGCGGCCTGGTGGTACAGGCGCAGGACGTGCTCGACAGTTATTTCGACTCCATCAACGACACCGCGCGCTTCAAACAGGCCGGCCAGAACGACATGGCCGCCGCGACCTTCGCCGCGGGGGTGCAGCAGTATCAAGACAACCTGCAGCAGATCGTCACCACGCTGCGGGTGGAAAAGACCCGCAGCAAGGACGACGCCATCCTGTCGCTCAACCAGAGCCTGTCTCGCACCTACACCACGCTGTCGCTGGTGACGCTGGCGACCTTGCTGGTGTTGGGTGGCCTGGGCTGGATGCTCTATCGCCAGATCGTACGGCCGATCAGCCACATGCAGCAGACCATGAGCGATATCGCCGACAGCCAGGACTTCTCGCGCCGCGTGCACGTCGAGCGCGAGGATGAAATCGGCAAGTCGGTCATGGCCTTCAACAGCATGGTGGCGCGCATCGAGCAGAGCACGGCCTTGCTGCGCCAGAAGACCAACGATATCCAGACCATGCTGCAAAATATCCCGCAGGGGATTCTGACCCTGGTCGAGGGCGGCACGGTGCATCCGGAATATTCGGCCCACCTGGAGGCGATTCTGCAAACCGGCGATATTGCTGGGCGCGACATCCAGTCGCTGTTGTTCACCGATACCGAACTGGGCGCCGATGTCCTGTCTCAGGTGGAAGCCGCCATCGCTTCTTGCCTGGGCGAGGACAGCATGAACTTCGATTTCAACCAGCACCTGCTGGTGGGCGAAATCACCAAGCGCATGAGCGATGGCCGGGTGAAGACGCTCGATCTGAGCTGGTCGCCGATCATCGGCGACGGCGACATCGTCGAGCGGCTGATGCTGTGCGTGCGCGACGTGACCGAGCTGCGCGCGCTGGCCGCCGAAGCCAACGAGCAAAAACGCGAGCTGGCCATCATCGGTGAAATCCTGGCGGTGACGCAGGAAAAATTCCACGAATTCATCGCCGGCGCGCTCAAATTCTTGGCCGACAATGAACAACTGATCCGCGACTACCCGGACGGCAACGCCGACATCGTCGCGCAGCTGTTCCGCAATATGCACACCGTCAAGGGCAACGCCCGCACCTATGGGCTGAGCCATCTGACCAACGTGGTGCACGAAGCCGAACAAACCTACGACCGTCTGCGCAAGCCGCAACCGGACATCGCCTGGGACCAGGCGCAACTGTTGGCCGAACTCGACGGCGTGCGCGGCGCGGTCGAACACTATGCCCGCGTCAACGAAGTCAGCCTCGGCCGCAAGGGGCCGGGCCGCCGCGGTGGCGTCGATCGCTACTTGCTGGTCGACCGCGAGCAGATCCGCGACACCATCAACCGGCTGGAAAAGGTCAATACCGGCAACTTGCACGAGCTGATCGCCGTACATCAGGCGGTGTTCTCATTGCTCAATCGCATGGGCACCGAGCCGCTGGCGGACATCCTGGCCGGCGTGCTCGACTCGCTGCCCTCGCTGGCGAAGGAGCTTGGCAAGGCCGAGCCGCAGGTGGTGTTGGAGGATAACGGCATCGTCATCCGCAACCAGGCCGCCGCCATGCTCAAGAACGTGTTCATGCACCTGCTGCGCAATGCCATCGACCACGGGCTGGAAGCGGCCGACGCGCGCGTCGCCATGGGCAAGCCGGCATCCGGCGCCATCCACCTCAAGCAGCAATTGGCCGACGGCCAGCTGACGCTGACCTTGAGCGACGATGGCCGCGGGCTGGCGCTGGGCCGTATCCGCGAACGCGCCGTGGCGCAGGGGCTGATCGCCGCCGATGCCACCCTGAGCGATGAGGAGGTGGCGCAGCTGATTTTCCGGCCGGGCTTCTCCACCGCGGCGCAGGTGACCGAGGTGTCCGGCCGCGGTGTGGGCATGGATGCGGTGCAGTCGTTCGTCAAACGCGAGAATGGCCACATCGCGCTGCGCTTCCTCGACCAGGAAAGCGGCGCCGATTTCCGCCGTTTCGAAACCGTGGTGACGCTGCCGGAGAACTTCGCCGTGCGCGTCGAGGAAGCCGCGCCGGCCAAGACGGCTGAACAGGCTCACCCCGCGCGGGAGACCGCTTGATGGGCCGGGCCGAAACGATGGCGTTGCAAAGCAAGATCCTGGTGCTCGACGGCGGCGGCGCCTACCGCGACAGCCTGTCGGCCTTCTGCCGGGACAACGGGCTGATCGGCATCCGTCCGCAGCAGCCCGCCGCTGACAGCGTGATGGCGATCCTGGGCTCCAATGTCGATTTGGGCGGCATTCTGCTGTATGAGCACCACGGCGGCAAAGGCGCAGGCCTGGCGCTAGGACGGCGCGTGCATGCGCTGCGGCCGGAATTGCCGATCTTCTTACGCCGCGATGGCGTGCCGAGCCTCGCCGGGCTCGGCGAGGACGACGCGCTGATGTTCTGCTGCGCCTATACCCTGGCCGACCTGGGGGTGCTCAAGGCGTCGCTGGCGTCGTCGATTTTCAGCCGGTTCTATCCCAACGACCTGGTGCGCAATATCACCGACATGTCGCGCCAGGCGCTGGGTCAATTGTTTCCCCATTGCGACGTGGACGTGCAGGCCCCCTGGCTTGCCGTCAAAGACCGCACCGTCTATGGCGAGATGTTTTCGCTGATCGCCATCGAGAGCAATTGGTGCCGCGGCACCATGATGCTGCAGGCGGAGGTCGACGCGCTGCAGGATTTGCTGGCCGGCCACCCGGCGCGGCCAGCAGGGCAGCCGCTCGCCGCCGATGAGCTCGATGGCTTGCTTGGCGAAGCGACCAATCTGATCTGGGGCTCGTTCAAGAACCGCTATGCCGGCGGCGCCAATGCCGTGGCCGGCGCCTTTCATGCGCAGGTGCCCATCATCGTCAACCAGCGCCGGCGCGCGCTGTCGTTCGGTTCCGACGACCCGCAGCTCTGTCTGCGTTACCAGTTGCGCCCGCGCGGGCAGGCCGATGCGGCGCCGCTGTGGCTGGTGCAGCGCTTCGTGTTCAACCTGTGTTGGGCGCCGGACGAATTTACCGAAAACCCGACGGTCGAGTCGCTGGTCGAGGCCGGCGAGCTCGAACTCTTTTGATTTAACCCTTGTTCTGCAAGAGGATGCCAAATGTCTCAAGTACTCATGGTGGATGATTCCAGCACCGTCCGTAATGAAGTGTGCGATTTTCTCAAAGCCAATGGCCTGTCGGTCATTCCGGCGGTCGACGGCAAGGACGGCCTGGACAAGCTGCGCGCCAATCCCGGCATCAAGCTGGTGGTCAGCGACGTCAACATGCCCAATATGGATGGCCTGACTATGGCCGAGAAGATTCGCAACGAACTGAAAAACAGCACGGTCAACGTCATCATGCTGACC
>Ga0213872_10001918_pt1 | contig 12720 bp, 11 predicted proteins | sample VelepicomBERX_R2_FD_160071 | JGI IMG/M metagenome (GOLD analysis project Ga0213872, IMG submission 160071) | Rhizosphere microbial communities from Vellozia epidendroides in rupestrian grasslands, the National Park of Serra do Cipo, Brazil - RX_R2 | ecosystem: Host-associated > Plants > Roots >...
GTAAAACCCGAGCGACCTCGGAATCCAAGTTGGATGGAAGAATCCCGGATGGGTATGGATTGTAGGCACTTGCGAGCTTATCGTTGTTGGTGGCATGCGCCGGTGTTTGGAGCGAAATCGGCGTAGCGCACAAGATTAAGGCGATTGCAGCCGCGAAGGGTATTCTTTCCACGGTCGTTTCTTAGCTGAAGCTGCATGCAGTCACAATGGTGATACATGATCTCGATGCGGTGAGCGTCGTCAACTCATCGAAAAACGGGTGCGTAATTTCCGACACGGAAGAACGGAACTGGCGACTTTGTCGACCAGGCGTTGACATCGCGGGCTCGATTGTTTGTTGGGACATCGTTTCTCACCTCGTTGTGGGTCAACTTTAAGCTTTTTCGATACTACGCCCAAAAACAGCAAAGTGAGCAAGCAAGTTCCTCGGTGCCATTTCTTTTGATCAAGCGCAGTGGCAAACGGTTAAGTGTTCCCTAGATACGAAACGACGAGTCCGCTTCTGTCCTTTACTTGTGGCGGCTTTTTTGCCCCACAATCGATAGAGAATCTTCGTGGCTGAATCGGAAAGAGATCAACTCGCGAGGCAGGTTGCGGATCTATGGGCGCGTTTTAATCTCGCGCTAACCGATAAGCGGAAGTATCCAGTTCAGGAGTTCAAGGCTTTTGTGCAAAGTGTCCGCCGGTACATGGAGATCACTGCTTGTGATCCGATGATTCACAAGAGTGTGGCGGGAGCGGTGAATGGTCTACGAGAGTTCCTACAAGCGGAAAGAAAGCGCATCCCGGCGGACATCCTATTTGAGGCCGACAGGCTGGAGTGTCAGGTTTTCGAGGGCTACGATCCCAAGTTCGATGGCGATGAACCTCCAGGCTTGTGAGGATCTTCGCGCCAGAGTATTCGGCCAGGCGAATTAGTCTATCCTTCCGGACTACTCACGTTCGAGCGGCCAACCCACTTCTCCGGGATGCCGACTTATCCGGCCAATCTCTGCCCGTTATTCTGGCGGTTTGTGCTGGCGGAGTTCGGAAAGGATCTTGGTCAAGCGATTGGAAAGGCGATCAAGACAATGTCGAAGAGGGCCGTCCAGCAAAGACCGGCGGAACATTTCCATGGCGTGTTGGGCGAACAGCAACGAGTCCATAACACTGTTCCAGCCGATGCGCTGTGGGATCGAGGGTGTTTTCGGTTGTGGGATGAGATGTCGAGGTTGTGAGCGAGCCCGCTGGAACTCACGCTGCAGATCATTGGAAGTGACATTGATATAGCGCATGGTCATTTCGGGATCGGTATGCCCGAGTAGCTTCATGAGGGCGGGTAAGGTGACACCGGAACGAACCATCTCACTGGCATAGGTGTGTCGCAGCTGGTGCGGAACAATGCGAGTGGGAATGCCGGCGGCTGCCGACACTTCCTGCAAATACGGCCGCAGTTGTCTGATCAACGCCTGCTTGCCATGCGGACGCGACAGCAACCGGCCATCGGGTGGCAGAGGATCGAAGGAACGGAAGAAGCGCAGCCGTTGAACCAGCTCACAAACAAAGGAATCGACTGGCACCAATCGTTCGGTCTTCAGTTTGCCGAGCGGGACGTGAATGGCCCAGCGATCCGGACCCAGATGGCGGAGGCAATCGTCGGAAAGGTCGGCACATTCACCAATGCGCATCCCGGTATGGCGCAAAAGTAAGAAGACATTAGCTGCCAGATCGTTGCGGCGCAGTAACTCCTGCTGTATGAGCTGATCTTGCTGCGCCGTCAAGGCGCGAGGAATGCGTTGCGGAGGGCGCGGCGAGTCTGGGCGACGGATGAGGCGCGCCAAGTCGGGAAGCTGTGCGGTCCAGGCCAGTTCCTCCAGGACGCAACGCAGATGCATCAGGCGAGAGATATAGACAGCTGTTGCCAGGGGTGGAATCCGTGACTGCAGATGATGGAACCAGCCCAGAATGTGCGGGTCGCGGCGCAACTGATCTAAGGAACAAACGGCCGGGTATTGTTCGGCCAGGTAAAGCAGGAAATTGCGCACAGTGCCACGGTATTGACGAGCTGAATCATAAGCGAGACCGGTGGTGAGGGATGCAACGGCTTGTTCGAACGGGAGAGCCAGAGAATGCTCAACGGGAACGTGGCGGGAGAACTTCATGAATGCGGAACCGGTACAGGCCTGATGAGCTGCGCGACGGCGCGCGCATATTGCTGGTAGACATCGAGCGGGGTGACCTGCATGTAGACGAGAGTGGTTTGGATTTGCGCATGTCCCATCAGCTGCATGAGTGCTGGCAGACTGACGCCACCACGGACCATATCCGAGGCAAAGGTGTGACGGAAACGATGTGGGTTGGCGATTTTTACGCCGGTCGTCTGGCGATGATGGCGAAACAGCGAGCGTATCCCGGCAGGCCTCATGCGGGCACCGCGAGCCGGGCCTTTCAGCGAAACGAACAGCGCATCCGTCGAGGTAGCGGGCCGCTCCAGCCGCAGATAGTGATCGAGCAGCCGAGTGGCTTCCGGAGCTAAGGGAAGGAAGCGTGTCTTATTACCCTTGCCGCGCACACGAATCTGCGCTTCCGCCAACAACAGATCGTCGCGATTCAGATTCAGAACCTCTTGCGAGCGAAGTCCTTGCAGCAGCATCAAGCCCACAATGGCGAGATCCCGCGAGGTACGGAAGCTAGACCAAAAGCGCGCGACCTCATCCACCGACAAGGGCGCTATGGCTCGTTTCGAGGTCTTCACCCGCAAACGGCTCAAGGCGGGTTGAGGTCGGCCCAGCCCCATGGGCGCGCGTTGCCAATAGGATTGCTGGAATCCGGGAGCAATCTGCTGAGGAGCATCTGGGAACAAGTAGCGTAAAGCCTTATCGACGATGGCCACGCGCTGGTTGATCGTGCCGCCGGACAACGGGCGCTCCTGGCCGGATTGGAATCGCACGTAGTCGAGCAGTGTTGATTGTGTGAGTGAATCCTGGGTGACCGCGTCGGTGTGATGAACACTCTCCCACCAACGCAGAAAGTGCAATAACTCATGTGCATAACTGCGCAGGGTGTTGTCTGTGAGGCGGCGCAAGGTTTCGTAATCGAGATACTGATTGATCCAGCCAATCTCACGTCCTGTCGCCTTCACGACGACTCGATAAGGGCAACGGGTCTTGTTGGAAGAGGGTTCGCGAAGGACACAAAATGTCATGGTTGAGCCGCCTCCAGCAGCGCTTGAAATTGGCTTCGATTGCCACCTTGCACGAAGAAGCTATTGGGATCGTGTTCCTCTGGCAATTGCACTCGACGGGCCTTTATTCCTTGTGCCCAGAGACGGCGAGACAGCTGTTGCGCCGCGCGTGGGCCGCTGCCATTGGTGTCGGCATCGAACGTTAGGTAGACGGTGCCTGGGCCGTCACACAGCTGCTGGAACTGGCGCGCGTTGAGATGGTTTCCCAGCGAGCAGGTGACATTGTGAAAGCCGGCCTGCCATAACACGGCGTAGTCGAAGAGGCCTTCCACTAGAATCACCTCCTCGCAGCGACGAACTTGCTCCCACAAATACAGACCGCCTTTCGATCCGGGCATAAATCGATGCAGTAATGGCGAGCTACGGATGCTGCGGCCATAGAGATTGCTTTCCAGCGGGAAAACGATGCATCGGACATAGCTGTCATGGCCAGCAGCAGTGATGAGACCGGCCTGTTGGAGCACAGAAAGCGGATAGCCCAACTGCGTGAGCCAGCTTCGCAAACAGCCGCCGGGCGCGTAACCGATCCGCATGTGCTCTATTACCTCGGACGAGCGGATACCGCGTTGGTCCAGATAGACGACCGCCTCGTTGTAGCGTTGCAACTGAATGCGATAGAAATCGATGACTGCATTCAGCAGGGGCGCCAAGCCGCACCACTGGCGCAGCAACGTCAGGGCTTGCGGGAAGTTCACCTGGTGATAGAGTTCGGCGAAACGAATCACATCGCCGCCACGGCCGCAGCCATAACAGTAGAACAGGCCCTTGTTGGGGTCTACCAGAAAACTGGGCTTGTGATCCGTGTGCAGCGGACACAACCCCATCCATCGGCCACGGCTAAGTGCTCGCGCCGGCTGCCAATCCTGTGCCTGCAAATACTCCAGCAGCGGAATCTGCTGCTTCAACTCGTCGAGTACCTTGCGACTCACGGACCTTTTGCCTCGAGCCGCAGCATACGGCAGAAGGCGCTCAGATCCCAGGCAAGGATGGTGGGTGCTGAAAAAAGATATTCCGCCGCTGCTGCGATTCTGGCCCAAGACCACAAGCTGAACACGCGCCCCTGTACCCAGCGGCGCAGCGTGGATGGATCGGGCAAGCGCGCTGGATCTTTGCAGTGCGGCGTTGCCTGTTCAGCAGACTCACCAGCAGCAATCCGTTCGCAGGCCTGTTGTCGGCAATGCAAGCTGTAATGTCCGAACGGCAGCAGCCAGTCAGGCAAGATCGTGAAAGTGTTGTTGCACTGACGACAGAAGCCGCGCCGAATCCACATGCGTGCGTGCACGTTGTCGTGCGCTTGCCGGAGCCGCTTGCCATGACCAATGATGGTTGCAGTCTCACAAACTGGACACCGCCGCGGCAGGCGATCCAACGGAATTACCCCGGATCACTGTTGTCTTTCGTATCCGGCAATGCGATAACGAGAATCAGGCTGGCGTGAAGGGCCGCTACTGACCGCTCCCGCCAAGGCTCTGATCGGCTAGCGGCCTTTCACCCTCCGCAAATGTCAGGTTTCATTTTCGAATGAAAAAGAATACTGCTTTGCATCGCTTGTGGTGAGCCCTCACTCAGAGGCATTGGCCGGTTTAAAACGACAACACGTCCAAGTGGGTTGGACAGTTTCCGAAAACGGCCGCCTACCGGGGGTGATATCGCGCCCCGTGATATCAAGCACCCGCGACTTGGCGGATACGCGCTGACGCGACTTCGTTTCGAGCGCCGACCGATTCCTCAGAATATTACGGAAACGGCGCACATCGGCTTCCGCCGCCGAAACTGCTGTTCGTGCTTGGCGCACCAAACGCGGGTGCTAACATGATGCCTCAAGAGGAGGAGCAATTGGCCGATCTTGGCGCCGGTCAAATGCTCGGGCATTACCGCATCGAGTCGAAGCTCGGCGAGGGCGGCATGGGCGTTGTCTGGAAGGCCCGGGACATCGACCTGAACCGATTCGTTGCCCTGAAGGTCCTGCCTCCCGAAAAACTGGGCGATCCCGATCGCAGGCGCCGCTTTGTCCAAGAGGCCAAGGCCGCATCAGCTCTGAATCACCCGAATATCATCACCATCTACGATATCAGCCGGACCGGGCCCGAGGAGCACGCTGCCGACTTCATCGCGATGGAATTTGTGAATGGAAAGGCACTCGATCAGTTGATCCCACGCAAAGGGCTGCGGCTGAACGAGGTCCTGAAGTATGCAATACAAGTGGCGGACGCACTCGCCGCAGCTCACGGGGCTGGGATCGTGCATCGCGACCTGAAGCCCGGCAACGTTATGGTGAACGAGAACGGGCTGGTCAAGGTGCTGGATTTTGGCTTGGCCAAGCTGACGGAGCGTGCCACCTCGGGCGATTTCATACGCACAGAGACCATCGCCGAAGCACAAAAAACAGCCGAGGGGGTCATCGTCGGCACGGTGTCCTACATGTCGCCGGAGCAGGCCGAGGGCAAGAACGTTGACGCTCGATCGGACGTCTTCTCGTTCGGCGCACTGCTGTACGAGATGCTGACCGGCCGGCGAGCATTTCAGGGTGATTCCAAGATGTCGACTCTCGCCGCGATCCTGAACCGCGAGCCGGAGCCGGTTGAGACGATAGTGCCGGAAGTGCCGCGCGAAGTGAGCCGGATCGTGCAGCGCTGCTTGCGTAAACAGCCGGACCGCCGCACGCACAGCATGATCGACGTGAAGCTGGCGCTGGAGGAGATCAAAGAAGAATGGGAATCGGGTAAGCTGACAGGACACGCGGCCAGGCCGGCGAAGCGCCGTAGTAAGCAGATGGCCGCGGTCGCGAGTCTGCTGATTGCGGCGGCAGCCGCTGGAATCTGGTTTTGGCGGAGCAGTTGGGCACGGCCGGCGCAGCCGCTCGAAGCAGTGCCTCTAACCGCATCGGCGGGTTACGAATTGTCACCCAGCATTTCTCCGGACGGGAGGCAGGTGGCGTTCAGTTGGAACGGCGAAAAGCAGGACAACTTCGATATCTACGTGAAGCTCATCGGATCGGGGGGGGCCGCTGCGGCTGACTAGCGACCCGGCGGAAGATCTGGCACCAAGCTGGTCGCCTGATGGCGCGTCAATCGCATTCTTGCGGATGGAAGCCACCAAGGCGAGGGTCATAGTAATTCCACCCCTGGGGGGCACGGAGCGGGAGGTCGCGGAGTTCTTTGCACCCGCCCCTCTCCTCAGTAACATGTATCTATCCAAGACATGGTCGCCCGTGTCGACGACATGGTCGCCGGACGGGCGATGGGTAATTACCTCGGCAGGCGCTTCTGCCGGGACGGCCTCGGCAATATGGATGTTCTCGGCGGACGGCGCAGAGAGGCGGCAAATTACCGTGCCAGCCGTGGGGTTATCTGATTTCTATCCAGAGTTGTCTCCGGACGGCCGAACGCTCGCATTCGTCCGCGGTTCGGTTGCCCTGACCAGCGCGCTGTATGTACTTCCCTTGACTCCGGACCTCAAGCCAATCGGAGAGCCGCGGCGGCTCGCGAGCGCGAATGACGTCATTGCTGGGCTTGCGTGGACGGTGGATGGCGCGGGAATTGTGTTTTCAAGCAGCCGAGGCGGTGCGCAAGCGCTCTGGCAGGCAGCCCTTTCGGGTTCACCCAGCCATCGCCTCAGCGTTGGCGAGAACGGAATCTTCCACGCGATTTCGGCTCGCACGAAGCGGCTGATTTATAGCCAATCGGTTACCGACAGCAATATCTGGCGCCTCAATCTTCGGGACCGGAGTGAGCCGGGTGTTCCACTGTTGGCCTCGACGCGAGTGGACAACAATCCTTCCTACTCGCCAGACGGCAAGCGGATCGCCTTTGAATCCAGCCGCTCCGGTAACCAGGAGGTTTGGGTCGCCGACGCGGATGGCTCCAATGCTGTCCAACTCGTTCACATGGGCCGCTCCGGATCCCCCCGCTGGTCGCCAGACGGACAGCGCATTGCGTTCGACTCGAATGTGCCGGGCAATTTTCAGATCTACTCGGTCAGTTCTCGGGGTGGACGTCCCGAACAGATGACGAACAGTCCCGGAGCTAATGCCAGGCCAAGCTGGTCGCACGACGGCAAGTGGATCTACTTCGGCTCCACCCAGTCCGGCTCATGGCAGATCTGGAAGGTGCCGTCGGGCGGCGGCGGCCCGCAGCAGGTCACCAGGAGCGGTGGCCAAACAGCTTTCGAGTCACCAGATGGGAAGACCCTCTACTATACCAAATTGTCATCGACTCCCTGCCCCTTGTGGAAGATGGCATCCGGCGGCGGAGAGGAAAGCCAGGTGGTCGAATCGATTACCACTGCATCATTTGCCGTGACGCATGGCGGTGCCTATTTCGTGTCCTGGCCGCGAATTCAGTATTTCGACTTCTTCACCGGGCAATCCACCACTGTACTGATGCTTCAGAAATACACTGAAATTGGGTTGAGTGTTTCGCCCGACGAGCGATGGCTTCTCTATATTCAAAATGACCAGGCCGTCAGCGATTTGATGCTGGTCGAGAACTTCCGTTAGAACTCCTCAGGTGCTGGCGGAGCGACGTCAAGCCGACGGCAAACAAGCCGGCGCATACCGATGAGGACTGCGAATCGGGTTATCGGGAGCTGCTCGCCGCTCGCCGACCACTTGGACGGGAAACGCTAAAAAACCGGCCAATGCTCCAAGTGAGGGGTTGGCGACGAGCAAGGCAAAGCGGTATTCTTTTTCGTTCGAAGCTAACTTGACTGGAGGGTGAAGGCTCAGGTTGGCAGAACGAATCTTGGCAGACGAGTCTGCGAACAGGGCCTTCACACCGACCTTGATTCTCTTTATCGCACTGCCTGAGAGAAAAGACAACCGCGAGCCGGGGTAGTTCCGCTGGCTTTGTTGCCGCGCCAGTTTCCGTTCTGTGGAGGGCACACGATTATTGGGCACGGCCGACGGCGCCGGCCGGCTCACGATGAGCACTGCCAAGAGCTTTGGGTACGGCGAGGGTTGTGCCTGCCGTGTGGCAAGACTTTCACGATCTTGCCCGATTGGCTAGTGCCGTTTGCGCCGTACACGTTGCGCTGCCGGGAGCAAGCTTGCGAGCGCGTCGCAGCCGGCGATTCGCTGGAACAAGCAGTGCCGCATTGTCAAGATCCAGCGCGTTTGCCTGATCCTTCGACCGTGCGCCGCTGGGGCACAACGAAGGTTGTTGAGCTTGTTTGGGTGGCTCAAGGCCGTTACCATAGGCAAACTTTCTCTGCAGTCACCCACCATCGTTGCCTGGGATTTGAATGCCCTTTGCCGTAATCTCCCGCTAGAGGCAAGAAGTCCATGAGGCGGCCCGCTCTGGACGAGTTAAAACAGCAGATTCCGCTGCTGGATTATTTGCAATCGCAGAAGTGGCGACCCGTGCGGGCACTCAGGGGTGGCCGTTGGCTGGGATTGTGTCCTTTGCACACCGACCACAAGCCTAGCTTCTTGGTTGATCCCCACAAGAGCATGTTCTACTGTTACGGCTGCGGCCGTGGCGGCGACGTGATTCGCTTCGTTGAACTGTACCACCAAGTGGGATTCCCGCAGGCCTTGACGTTGTTGCGAGAGTGGTGCGGCGTCGCGCCGTTGCTGCAGGCCGCCATCGATTTCTACCGCTTTCAACTGCACCGTCATCATGAACCGCTGACCTACTTGGACCAACGTGGAATCCGCTCGCCCGAGGTGATCGAACATATGCGAATCGGTTACGCAGCGGGCGGCGGCTTGCGAGGTTGGCTGAATCAGTTGGGATATCCACTCTCCCTCTTATGCTCTGCTGGACTGATCACCCAGGCTGGTTACGACAGCTATGTCCGACGCATCATCATTCCTCTGGAAAACAATCTCTACGGCCGCAGCATCCGTAGCTCGGCGCCAGCGCATCGTTTTTTGCCTGGATCAAAAGGCGGCGTGTATTTGTGGGAGCAAGTTCGTCGCTGTGCGGAGGTGATTTTAGTGGAAGGCCTTTTCGACTATGCCGTCGTCTGGCAGGCCGGCTTTCACAACGTCACATGCTCGCTGGGAAATCATCTCAACGCTCGCCAGTTCCAGCAGCTGTGTGACGGCCCACGTATCGTCTATCTGGTGTTCGACGCCGATTCCAATGGCAGTGGCCCACGCGCCGCGCAACATCTTTCTCGTCGTCTCTGGGCACAAGGGATCAAGGCCCGTCGCGTTCGACTGCCGGACGGTCACGACCCGAACAGCTTTTTCGTCGAAGGTGGCGATGCCAGCGAGTTCCAGTCGCTGTTGGAGGCAGCTCAACCATGACCTTTCGTGTCATACACCAACCCTCCCCGAACAAGGCTCGCTGCCCGTTCCGCGTGGTCGAGCGGACAACCAGTCGTGAGATTAACTGGATTAACCAGTACCTCGATTATGAAATGCTCCGCCGCCTGGCCGACACCACTCTGCGGACATATGCGCACGAGCTGTTACATTTTCTCCGTTGGTGGGAGAGTGTGCATCACACGGATGCGATGGTCAAAGCGGACCTCACTGAAACAACGCTGTTGGACTATGTGCGATTCCAGTCCAGCCAGGAACGCGAGTTGACCGGCGCCACCATCAATCAGCGCGTTGCGATCGTCGATCGTGCCTTGCGCATCACCTTTCCAGACGCGCCCCACCAGTCCGCTCCGCCGTTGCAGACAACCTACTGGCAACGGGCGCCCATGGGGATCGGAAAACCACGCCCGGCCTTGAGCCGGTTGCGAGTCAAGACTCCCAAACGCACCATCGTGCCCTTGTCGGTCGAGGAGGTGGCGCGATTTTGGTCCAGCTTTCGCAACTCACGAGACTTAGCCATCGTCGGACTGATGCTGCTACAGGGGCTCCGGTCACAAGAGGTCCTGGATCTGAACCGCGACGATCTTCTGCTGTCGGAAGCACAGATCCGCGTGCGCGGCAAGGGCAACAAAACTCGTTTCCTGCCGCTGGCTCCGGAAGCGGCGCAACTGCTCGACCACTATTTACGATTGGAACGGCCGCGGACTTCGACCAATGCTCTTTTTGTTTCTCTCAAAGGACCTGCCCGGAGTGCCCGCATGACGCCTGCGGGGTTACGCTCATTATTCCGATACCATCGTCGGACTACCGGCGTAAAGCTCGCCAATCCGCATCGGTTCCGCCATACATTTGCTTCCGATATGGTACGCGCCGGAGTTAGTCTTCCGGCCCTGATGCAATTGATGGGACACGCGCAGATCCAGACCACGATGGTGTATGTGCAGGTTACGCCGCTCGAGGTCTATCAGCAGTATGCCCGAGCCGTCGCGCAGTACATCAGGCCGGTACCGGGAACGCGCTCATGAAGCCCTCCCGCTATGCTCCGCTGCACCATCCATTAGCTCAGCAGTTCCGACGAGCGATCGATTCCGTCACCGCCTCCCTTACTCCAGACTCAGCTCGCCAATACCGTGGCGCGGCTCGCCACTTCTTGATCTATCTTGGCGAGGAGCATCCTTCGGTTTGCACGTTGAATCAGTTACGCCGTGATCCCCACATCCTCGGCTGGTTTGCCCATCTGCGCTCGCAGAGGCCGCCTTTGGCGCAGGCTGTCTACGTCTGTCGTCTCCTGTTTCTACGCTCTATTCTGGAGGAGTTCGCTAGGACCGCACAAGTCCCAGACTTGGCTCAGCTGATCCGTCGCGAAGACATTCCACGCATTCCCCAACGTCTTCCACGCCCGTTGACGATGGAGCAGGATCGATTACTCCAGCAAGAGCTGCTCCGCCTCAACGATCTGCCCGCCAACGTATTTCTGCTACTGCGCCATACCGGGATGCGCATCGGAGAATGCGTCGATCTCGCTTACGATTGCCTCCACCATGTGGGCCCGGATCGTTGGGCCATCCACGTCCCTCTCGGCAAGCTGAAGACTGACCGTATGGTGCCAGTAGACTCGTTCGTATGTGAACTCGTGCAACGTTTACGCTTCTTCCGCTCTTTCGATCCCCTCCCTGCCGACGGCCGGCTCCTGGCACGACGCCGCGGAAAGCAAACCCTCCTAAAACAACTGCGCCCTTACCTTTCCGCTGCCGCAGCGGCCGTCGGTATTTCCACCCGCGTCGTTCCGCATCAACTCAGACACACATATGCCAGTGAAATGATCCGCGCCGGCGTCAGCTTACCCGCACTCATGACGCTCCTCGGCCATGTCAAGGCGGAGATGACCATGAAATACGTCTTGGTCGCCGGCAACGACCTGCAACGAGAATTTCATTTAGCCCGCTCTCAACCCCGGCATCTAGCGCCACAACCTAAGGCGCCCACGGTTTCGCTGCGCGCGGGTTTGGAAGGTGTCGTCGATTCTCTACTCTTTGCTCAGCACTCCATGGAAATGTTCCGGCGATCTCTCACCGACACTTCGCCCCGACACCGCCTTGATCGGCTCGCTAATCGCCTCAGCAAAATCCTCACTGAAACCCGCAAACTCAATCCCTCCAAATAATGGGCAGAGATTGGCCGGATAAACGCGCATGCCGTCCATTTGACCTGTGGGCCCATAGATCATCTGTGACGGCCAAGTATTTGCTAATCCGCCGTGCCTGAGTTTTCGGTCCGTTGCTCTACCCTTGCAGACTACTCACGGTCCATGTAAATTTGATATCAGCGGCGGTCAACCCGATGGGCTCGGTCCTTCGGCTATTCTTGCGCTACCGCCTCCGCGATTCCGCCGTTATGGAGAATCGAGATGACGTTCACCATGACTCCCGTCACAGCCAAGAACATGTGCCGGGCATCATCAGTCCCGGAACGCGGTGAACGAACCCAATGCCGCCCGATGATATCAAGATCTGGACTGGCATACCGCGCTGGACGTTCAAAGATTTCCATAAGCTAAGGCTTGAACTGACGATCGGCTTTGCCCGTCTGCGGATCCACGGGTACTGATACATGTTCTTGAACGATCAGCCACTTGCCACCGCTTTTTCGATAGACATCGGTGACGCGCACGGTCACGTTCCTTGATTGGTCGCCTTTCGTTTTCGCGAGATAATGCTGGAAACTATAGCTGTAGGCTAAGTTCCCGTCGACATTGACCGTAAGCTCCTTAATCTCGAATAACGTAATCGGACCATCTAAGGAAGCAAATAGACCCTCCCAGTCCCTTTTATAGGCATCCCAGCCGAGGTATTCGCGGCGAGGCACCACGTCGAAAAATACAAGATTTTGAGAATGCTCGTAATTCGCCATGATTCCGTCAACGTCTTTGGCTTTAAACGCATCAGCAAAATAATGCTCAAGAGCGCGAATTTGAGCTTCGTCGTTTTGCTGTCCGTAAGAGATTTTGCGAATGCTGAAGAACAGAGCTGTACAAGCGGTGATGGCTAGCACTGAACGATACATGACATTTTTTGTGTGCAAGGTGCAACGCCGTTTCAACGGTTGCTGCGTGCGTCCTTCCTCGGCGGCCAGTGCAAATGATTTCAGAGTGATACTCTGTGTTGTCATCGAATTTCTCCTGTGTTCCTGATCGCAGATTGTTTTCTGCGTTGCTAGCTGGATAGAT
>Ga0213872_10001919_pt1 | contig 12720 bp, 15 predicted proteins | sample VelepicomBERX_R2_FD_160071 | JGI IMG/M metagenome (GOLD analysis project Ga0213872, IMG submission 160071) | Rhizosphere microbial communities from Vellozia epidendroides in rupestrian grasslands, the National Park of Serra do Cipo, Brazil - RX_R2 | ecosystem: Host-associated > Plants > Roots >...
CCTATAATAGCCAGCCTGCGACGCTGCCGGTATCATGAGTGTGCTGGGGATGCTCCGTACATGGCAAACGAAGTGATACCAATCGTAGCGGCGGTGGATGACGATTTTCGAGTTCGAGAATCCATAGAAAGCCTACTCGAATCAGCCGGATACGCCCCTGTAGTGTTCTCGTCAGCCGAAGAGTTCCTGGAGTCGGGGACGCTAGCCGCAGCGACTTGTGTGATTACCGACGCTCGAATGCCTGGAATGGATGGTATTGAGTTACAGCGACGCATCAGGCTCGAGCGTCCGACGTTGCCGGTGATCTTAATATCTGCGCACTACAATGCTGAAACTCGAAAGACAGCGATCGACGAAGGCGCCGTTGATTTTCTATATAAACCCTTCGATGGCACCGAGCTGCTCAAAATAATCCAGTCGGCTGTGACCAACGCTCGAGAAAAGTAAGACGGTCTTTCCGCACGGCAGTTCCCACCCCCGCATCCTTGTGCCTCCACTGCAGTAGTCTCGTCGTTCGTCGTCTCGCAAACGCTGAGTGGAGGCGAAGACCACGACCTGTTGAAGACCTACTCTGCCGGAATAAACTCGAACTTATTCGCACCATCGTACCCACATAAATAAACCTATAATTGTCGCCTCCGACTCTTGCCGCTATCCTCGAAATGTGCTTGGAAACGCCCTTCGTAATCAGCAGAAATAGGCGATGCTTCCCGAGGGGCGTCCAGCAAGGAGTAAAACGATGGCTACTATCGATTTGATCGGATCCAGTCCAACATTCCGGGCATTGCTGACAGAAATGGCGAGGGTGGCATCGCTCGTCGACCGCGAAGCTGTGAAACTCCTGGCGTTCAGTGAATTCAACGGACTTGAACTCAGAAATTGTCCCGCCTATATCCGTGAATGGATCACACGAGAGAGAGTTCAGTCCACGCCGGACGGGTCGCGGCAGGCGACCCGAGCAAGGGAGGATTGAAGATGTTTGATGCAAATGGCCGCGAGCATTGTCGGGATGCCAGTCTAACCCGCTTCAAGGAGAAGAATGATGTCGACATCTGAACTAATTGGAGCCAGCCCTAAGTTCAGGGCTGTACTTGAAGACGTAAGAACCGTGGCAGCCGCTGATTGTTCCGTCCTCATCCGGGGAGAGACGGGTACGGGCAAGGAAGTAATCGCCAGGGCGATTCATGACGCCAGCCCCCGCCGACAGCATCGGTTTGTGGCGATCAACTGCGCGGCGATTCCTGCCGCGCTGCTAGAGAGCGAGCTTTTCGGCCATGAGCGGGGCGCATTCACTGGAGCTGTTACTCCAAGAATGGGACGCTTTCAAGCCGCTGATCGAGGTACGCTCTTTCTCGACGAAATTGGCGAATTGCCGATTGAACTTCAGCCCAAGCTGTTGCGTGCGATTCAGGAGCAGGAATTCGAACGACTCGGGAGTTCGCAAACCACTCGAGTCGATGTGCGAATCGTGGCGGCCACCAATCAGGATCTCTGGACGATGGTCAAGCAACACAGGTTTCGGGCTGATCTATATTATCGATTGAACGTATTTCCTATCACGCTGCCGCCGCTACGTGAACGGGAAGGCGATATTCCATTGCTCGTAACTCACTTTCTTCAAATATTTGCCGAGCGCCACCGTAAGTCAATCGAACGTGTCCCTGACGACGTGATGGAGGCTTTTGAGAGATACGATTGGCCGGGTAACATCCGGGAATTGCAGAACGCCATTGAGCGCTCGGTTATCTTGACGAAGGGCCTTGAGTTACAAGCTCCCTTGGCGGAGCTTACTAATGAAGAAGTGCGGAACGGCGACGTATGCACGCTTGCGGACGCAGATCGGGCGCACATCCTCGCGACCCTGCGCAAAACCAACTGGATCGTCGGCGGGAAGAATGGTGCTGCCGCCAGACTCGGACTGAACAGAACAACCCTTTACAGCAAGATGCGGAAATTGAGAATTTCCCTGGAAAAAGCTGAGCCGTCAACCGAACGTCTGGAATCGTATGCGAGCACCGCATCCACCAGCTTTCCGGCACTGGCATGAATTGCAGGAACAACAATGACGGTTTCTTCCCGTCGGCGAGCATGGCGTGTGGCGATTTCGGGCACGATGAAATTCGCCAGAGGCGCTCGCTCTGGGGATACATGCAGCTGAACGATGGCACAAGGCGAAGGTTCGCCGCAGTCCACAGAACGCGTTACACTGGTCAATGTCGGCTGTAGAGGCTGCCCTTCCCGCTCACAGTGTTCAGTCGACCATCGATGAATCGCCTTGAAAGTGAAGGACCGTCGTCGAGCTTCAGCACATGTCCTGAACTTCTCCGCAAGGATGATGAGTTCCTCTTGTACCGAGACAAGCCCTCGTCTGTTCTCCTGCTGACCCCTATTTCCACATCGAGGGGCACTGCTCTCATTTGCTGATGCTCTCGTGTGAGCACCCAACTTTCGGGTGGTCCTGACGGTGACCGAGGCCATATCGCGTTCCGGAATCGAGCAGACATACCCTGTTGCGCGATTACAAAAATCGGTGGCCTCGACGGGTGCTAACCGCCGAGATTGAGCCACGAGTTCTCGACAAAACTCGCCAGCACCCGTCGAGGCAGCACCCATTCGAGCACGCAGAAGATTGCACGGCTCCTGAAAACCAATCACAACCTTATAGCGAACGCCTCATCCGCGCTATTCCGGCGGACGGCCACCGATTTTGATCACTGGTAGCGTAAAAGCCACTCTTAAGACGAGCTGCTAGGCCAACTTGAAATCATCGAAAGTAGATGGGTAGCTGAATGTGACCAGAACGGAGCAGCCAGTCTTCGTCGTATGGGGACCATGAGCAGCGTTCGGTTTGATATTGAATTCCGTACCCTTCGGATACGAGGTGCCCTCGTTTATGAAATCACCATCAAGGACGTACGACGTCTCAGTTGTTTGTTCGTGCACGTGCCTTGGAATCTCGCTCCCCGGCTCCATTCTCAGTATGGCCACTGCCGGACCAAAGGACTGATCACTATTTAAGACCTTGATCGTGGCCGTCCCTTTGGTGTTTGGAAATGGCGCTGGTATCGCCTCGGTCTTCGAGGTTTCGACCAATTGTATAAGACTCATTGAGTTATCCTTTCTTTCTGTCTCTCGTTTCGTTTCTAGAGGGCTGTGCTTGAGCTACTTCGGATCGAGGCGCTAAAGCCGCGCGGAACATCAGCAGATATTTGGCACGCCCCGAACGACGTCAAGCACGTTGTGCTCCAGTTCTCGTCTGCCTTGCTATCGAGCATTCCGATAACGCCTGCTCTTCTCGCTACAGTCGTCTTTCAATGTTCAAACGGAACGTAGCTATAAGCTCTCGACCGAATAATGGCGAGCTCGACACTAGGTCCGGTACCAACCTCTGTCGGTAACGGAACTCAACAATCCTGTTGAATAGTCGACGCTGTTGAAATGTAGACGATCAAGAACGGCGCGCCACGTTTGCAATTGATGGCGCCCTCATCCACAATGCGCAGAAAAGAAATGCCGTTTTGTGTAATGGCGTCTCTCCTCTCTTTTGGCGACGTTCGTGCACTCCGCAAGTGCGAGTAATTGATGGCATCGCATCCCCCACGGAGCTTTCGAGAGACAGTAAGTGCCGTCAATAGATGACCATCTAACGTTCTAAAACAAGGAGTGATTCAGATGCATCGTACATTATTACTTCTGCTTTGGCTGCCGGCGCTAGGAAGTTTCTTCGGTGCCGCCGCGCAAAGCAGAAACTCGTCCGACGGATTCACGCTCGTCGACAAAACGGGAAATATTCGCAAGCCCGACGACTATCGCGAAGCGTACCAAATGCTCGGTGCTTACACCGTCCTCGATCCGAAGGGCAACCAGATGCATGACACGTACGCATCACCAGGAGCTGCTGAGTACTATCGGCGGAATAAGAAGTTCGCCGATGGAACGGTGCTCGTAAAGGAAGTACATGGAACGGAACACGCGGCAATGACTACGGGTGACGCCCACTGGGCTACCGACACAAAGGTCTGGTTTGTTCTTATCAAGGACTCGAAGGGCCGCTACCCGAACAATCCGCTATGGGGCGACGGCTGGGGCTGGGCCCTTTTTAAGTCGGATTCACCCGATAAGCAGGTTGCAACCGACTACAAAAAGGATTGTCTCGGCTGCCATATGCCCGCAACGGCAGACGACTGGATTTACGTCAAGGGCTATCCGGTTCTCCACTCCAAGTAGATCATTCGATTTCAATCTGAAAGGACGATACACAATGCAGAAGAGAGCATATCTAACAGCGATTTTTGGCCGAGTTGCCGTGATAAGAGCGAGCGTTGCTCTGTTCCAGGCGCAACCCCTGGTCGCCAAGAACTCGACACCGGCAGGTGACCGATGAAGGCGATCGTGGTGACGGATCAGGCTGCGGGAACGGCCGGGGTGAAGCTGGTGGAGCGGCCTGAGCCGCAGCCGGCGATAAACGACGTAGTTGTTCAGATTCATGCGTCGGGATTCACCGGGGATGAGCTGACGTGGCCCTCGACCTGGACCGATCGCCTCGGCCGTGACCGGACGCCTTCAATCCCCGGACACGAACTGGCCGGAGTGGTCACCGCTCTGGGATATGGCACAACGGGGCTGTCGATTGGACAGCGGGTGTTCGGCCTCACGGACTGGTATCGCGACGGCACGCTGGCGGAGTATGTGGCCGTCGAGGCACGCAACCTCACACCGCTGCCGGGCGACGTTGACTTCACGGTGGGCGCGGCCCTCGTGATGCCGGGCCTGACCGCGTGGCAGGGGCTGTTCGAGCACGGCCGCCTTCACGCGGGACAGAGCGTCCTGGTGCACGGTGCGGCCGGCGTAGTCGGTTCGATGGCAAGCCAGCTCGCGCGTGAGGCCGGCGCGTACGTCATCGGCACTGGGCGCGCTGCCGCCCGTCAGACGGCTCTCGACTTCGGCGCACAGAAGTTCGTCGATCTCGATAACGACGCCCTGGAAGACGTCGGCGACGTCGATCTAGTTTTCGATGTCATCGGCGGCGACATCGGGAAGCGGTCTGCCGGCCTGATTCGCGCCGGAGGAACGCTGGTGACCGTCACCGGTCCCACCGAGGCGCGGCCCTCTGGCGGCCTGACTGTCGACTTCGTCGTCATACCAGATTGCGCCCAATTGAGTGAGCTCGTCCAGCGGGTCCGGGTTGGTCGCCTGCGGACAAACATCGGCAACGTGGCTGCCCTCGACGATGCGGCTGCCGCCTTCAACCGGACCGAGCGGATCAAGGGAAAGACGATCGTTCGCGCTCGTACGTGAGGACGCGGAATTGCCTAACACCCACGAAGGTGCAATTCACGCGCCTAAGAAGAGTAGATGTCGAACACGATTCCAAATCTAAAGAAAAGGATAAAAGAACATGACAACTAAAAAAGGAAACTCTGTAATGGATCGGGAAAACGCGGCAGATTCTAGTACGCCGACCGTTTTCTATCGCAGGCTCAACGTGGGGGAACTGGAAATCTTCTATCGCGAAGCCGGTCCCCGAGATGCTCCCACCGTTTTGCTCTTGCACGGCTTTCCGTCGTCTTCTCATATGTTCCGCAATCTGATTCCCATGCTTGCGGATAAATATCATGTCGTCGCCCCAGACTTCCCTGGATATGGCGAAAGCTCAACCCCGTCGGTCGACGATTTCGAATATTCGTTTGAGCGGTTAGCATCTGTCACTGAAAAGTTCACAGAAACGCTCAATCTTTCTTCGTATGCGCTATACCTCTCGGACATAGGTGCATCGGTTGGCTTCCGGTTAGCTGTCATGCATCCCGAACGAGTGACCGCTATGATCATCCAAAACGGAGGCGCCCATGTTGAAGCCATAAATAAGGAGTTCTTGACGGGAAATAAGGAGTTCTCAACGGGATTATCAGACTACTGGGAAGAACGGAGCGAAAAGAACGCTCAAGTTCTACTCGACTGGCTTCTGACGATTGAAGGAACCAAGTGGCATTATCTGCATGGTGTCCGCGATCCGTCGAAGATTAGCCCTGACAATTGGGTGATCGACCAGGCTTATCAGGACCGGCCGGGAAACAAGGATATCCAGCTTTCACTCCTCTACTATGCGAAGAGAGATCTGGATGTTTTCGACGATTGGCAGCAGTACTTCCGTAAACAACAGCCCCCCACGCTGATCACTTGGGGCAAAAACGATGGAATCTTCACGGTGGAGGGTGCTGAACTCTTGAAAAGAGATATTCCTAGCGCAGAGCTCCATCTTCTCAATACGGGCCATTTCGCGTTGGAAGAAGAAGTGGATCGGATTGGGTCGTTGATGAATGAGTTTCTCAACCGAACAATAAACAAGAAATAAGTACTGATAAAGGGTTGGAGACGCTGTGAGTAATCAGCCACACAAGATCGGTAAAGCCGGTTATCGCAGCACATCACCGAAAGGACAGAATCGATGCATAACATGAAGAAGCTCATCCTCTTTGTATTTATCTTTACCTTCGGATTTGCCACGGCAACGCATGCCCAGCAAGTGAATACGCTCCTTACGAAACAGCTCCCGGAAGCTCCTGGTAAAGAGATTGAAGTCATTACTGTCAATTACGCCCCAGGAGCCGTCGACGGCATCCACCGGCATGATGCGCACGCTGTCGTCTATGTTCTCGAGGGGGAAGTTGAGATGCAAGTTCGCGGAGGCACGCTTCGGCGCCTTGGTCCTGGGCAAGTATTTTACGAATCACCTGAAGACGTTCATACCGTAAGCCGCAACGCGAGTAAGACGAAGCCAGCGAAGTTCGTCGTATTTTTTGTGAAAAATCAAGGAGCTCCGATTCTCACTCCGTTTCACTAGCTTCGGAGCATTGAAGGTCTCGGGTGAAACCAGTTTGCATAAAGCAAGATGCCTTACGTGGAGGCACGCATGAATTCAAAAGCTTCGCAACTAACAGAGAATTCGACAGAGATTGTCCGCCTGTTCGCGCGGTTTGCGCTAGGAGCTTCTTTTCTATCCGCTGTGGCTGATCGTTTTGGCTTGTGGGGGCCATATGGAGCAAAGAACGTATCCTGGGGAAATTTCGCTCATTTCGCGGAGTACACGGGCGCAGTGATGTCTCTCTTCCCCAGTTCACTGACACTGTCGTTTGCGTGGGCAGCTACCGTCGCCGAGACGCTCTTTGGGATATTGCTTATCGCAGGCTTCAAAATACGAATAGCCTCCGTCCTCTCCGGTCTTCTTCTTTTGTCATTTGCCATGGGCATGGTGTCAGGTCTTGGCATCAAGAAGCCATTCGACTATTCAGTTTTTTCGGCAGCCGCCGCAGCCTTCCTACTGGCGTTCTGGGAGCCTGACAGATTCACCTTGGACGAGCTTCTGAATCGATTCCGAAACTAAGGAGGAGATCCAAATGAAAACGCAAAGACGTCGACTGATGTGGCATGGCATGTTGCTCTTTTTCCCAGGACTGATCACGGGATTCTGGCCGTATTGTCCGGAGGATGGAGAGGCAGTGTTCTGGAATCTGCACTTCGTATCAAACCTTCTAAGTCTTGCCTCAGGAGTATCTAATCATGACTGAACAGCAGATCGTAATAATCGGTGGCTCCGAAGGGATTGGATTCGCGGTCGCGAAGGCGGCGCGAGCCCTCGGAGCTCGGGTTCTCGCCGTCTCAAGAACGAGAGCAAAACTTGAGGCCGCACGAGACGCAGTGAGTGGTTTAGAAATTCGCGTTGCTGACATCAACAACACCGCATCGATTGAAAAGCTTTTTTCTGAGCTCTCCGCCGTTGATCATGTTTACATTGCGGCCGGCAGCTCAAAGGCAGGAGGTCCGCTTGATAACCCGCTCAGCGAATTTCGCCATAAATTCGATGAACGCCTCTGGGGTTCGATTGACGTGGTTCGCGCTGCTCATCGTCTCATGCGTCCCGGTGGTTCATTTACCTTCACCGGCGGCGTTTCTTCCGACCGCCCTGTGAGTGGAGCCTGGGTGAACGGTATCGCGACAATGGCGGCTGAACAATTGGCGCGCGTTCTCGCTCTGGAGCTTGCGCCCATTCGCTTCAATGCCATAGCCCCCGGTTATACCGATACACCGATGTGGGACCATATCTTCCCCGGGAATCGCGCGCAAGCGCTCAGAGACGCGACAAAAAAATACCCGATTCCCCGTCCGGTGACCGCAGATGAAGCTGCCCAGGCTGTAATGCTTCTTATGCAGAACGAGGCGATGACGGGTGAGACGATTCACATCGATTGTGGAGCACGGCTGGTCTGACGCTGTGCTACACAGATCCCAATTCTCGAAGGAATGCGGAACGCCTGCGGCGCTTGGGCCGAGGCGCGGCTCCTAGATCACGCGTTGGCTGGCGTTCTCAGAGGCTGACCGCTTCACCTTGGACAAGCTTTGAATCAATTCCGAAACTGAGCAGGAGATGCAAATGAAAACACAAAAACGTCGACTGATGTGGCATGGCATGTTGCTCTTTCTCCTTGGACTGATTACGGGATTACTTGAGCAACGTTTCACGAACGTGCGCATGGGCCTTTCGGCACACCTGGAGGGTGTGATGAATGGCATCCTACTTTTGGCGCTCGGTGCAGCATGGAACGAGGTACGGCTGCCTCATCCGGTAAAGGTGACGGCCTACTGCACTGCCCTCTACGGCACATACGTGAACTGGCTAGTGACGTCTATAGCTGCGGCTTTCGGAACTGCAGCGAATTCTCCAATCACTTCAGCCGGCCACAGCGGTCCGCCATGGCAAGAGGCCGTTGTCGCAATGGGATTTCTCACGGTGACGATCGCTATTATCGCTACCTCGACACTCGTTCTCTGGGGTCTTCGAGGAACGGCCGCCGAGGTCAACGATAGTTGGAAACATTCTGAATTCAACATTCCCCAAAAGGCGGAAGGACGCAGATCATGAGCCTGGTGATCGAGCAGCGCTCGATGCGCAATCCTCGGGCAGTACTCCATTGGTACGACTTCTTATGCACACGGCGGAAAGATGCGACCAATTGTGCTGCTGATCATCACATATGCAACAGAGGCGGGATGTCTGTGAAGAACGTCCAGTTCAGTGTTGCCGCGCACATCTTGGCCGTGCTGGGGTTCCATTATGGCGAGGAGGTCTCTTCAAAGATTTTGGCCGATAGCGTGAACGCGGACCCCACATTCGTTCGGAAGTCGCTCTCAAAGCTTTCGAAAGCGGGTCTGGTTGTGACAACGCGCGGCAAGACTGGTGCTGCCACGCTTGCGCGCGCTCCCGGGAAGATCACGTTACTGGATATCTATCGTGCCAGCGGAGTTCCGCCGGGGTTCGGGATACATTCCTACAGCGTAGAACCGAGGTGTTCGGTCAGCTGCGGCTTGAAGCCCTGTCTTTCGAACTTGCTTTCTCAGGCACAGAACAGTTTTGAAAAATCGCTTGCAAAGACGACTCTTGCCGATCTGCTCAGCGAGATTCAGCACAACAAGCGGTAAAAAAAATTTAGGCTTAATAGTGCAGATAACAAGCACAATTACTAGCGAGAGGAGCTGCGATGGTCTCGGAAGAAGAATTAGAGAGAGAGGCGCTGGCAAATGTAAGCCAGCACAATCCAAACGTCGTTTGCCGGCCGTAGTGTGGATGGGGACCGGCGCTACGATAATCGCGCTTTTGGCTGCGTCGCTCAAGTATTCGCCACATGCTAATGCGAAGCCTGTCAGTGCGACGCCCGTTTCGCTGCCACACGTGCTGGTGAGCAAGCCGCTAGTCGAGAACCTTGATACGCGTCTAAGCTTTCTCGGTCAATTCTCGGCTGTCTCACAAGTCGAAATACGCGCTCAGGTGGGGGGTACTCTTACAGGCATATCTTTCAAAGACGGCGACATCGTTCATGAAGGAGATCTTCTCTTCACGATCGATCCGCAACCGTACGAGATTGCGCTGGCGCAGGCGACGGCCCAACTCGGTGTTGCGATGGCGCATCTCGAATTGGCAGAACGACAACTTGCGCGCGCCAAAGATCTACAGGAGGGTGATGCCGGAACGGTTGAGAACGTTGACCAGCGGACCGGCGATCAGCGCGCAGCGCAAGCTTCCGTAGAAGAGGCCAAGGCACGGATTCGGGACGCGCAGTTTGACCTTGATCGCTGCCGCATCTACTCACCGTTCACGGGACGGATTGGCAAACACCTGGTGTCGATAGGTAATCTGATCGGCGGCAGCCGCACTGCAAACGGTCCGACGACGCTGCTCGCGACTTTGGTGTCACTCGATCCAATCTATTTCGACTTCGATATGAGCGAAGCCGATTTTCTGCTGTTTTCTAAATATCGAGCAGGGACGAAGGGTTCGCATATCCGGCAAGTCGCGCTTGCGGTCGGCGATGAGAAGGGCTACACGCAGAAAGGGACATTCGATTTTCTGGACAACGTGCTTGACCGATCGAGCGGCACGATCCACGCGCGCGCAACGGTTCCGAATTCCAATTTCGCGCTCGTGCCGGGCCAGTTCGCTCGTGTGCAACTGGTAGTCGCGCCTCCTTCGCCAACGCTCCTGGTGCCGGATGCAGTTGTACAACCGGACCAATCCCAACATGCCGTGTTGACGGTTTCCGCGGACGGGTCGGTAGTGCCGAAACAAGTGGAAGTCGGGGACCTTCAAAGCGGTTTGAGAGTGATCCGGTCAGGACTCAGGGCGAACGACCGCGTGATTATCGGCGGACTGCTCCACGCCGGGCGAGGCGCCAAGGTTACGACTCAAGAAGGCGCGATCACGCCGGCGGGCGAGCCGGACAGGAAAAATTAAGAACATGCGCCTGGCACATTTTTTCATCGAGCGACCGCGTTTTGCGATCGTCCTGAGCACATCCGTGACGCTTCTCGGGCTCGGTGCTCTAGTGGTACTGCCGGTTGCACAGTACCCCGAGATCGTCCCGCCCACTGTGCAAATCACCACCGTGTATCCCGGGGCATCCGCCGACACGGTAGCTCGCACAGTGGCGACTCCGCTGGAGCAGCAGATCAATGGAGTCGAAAACATGCTCTATATGAGCAGCCAATCGACTGGGGACGGCAAGCTCACGATCACAGTAACCTTCCGCATAGGCGCGGACTTGAACGTGTCGCAAATGCTTACCCAGAATCGTGTTCAAAATGCGCTGCCGCGATTGCCGGAGGACGTACAACGGCTCGGCGTGCAAGTGAGAAAAGCGACCCCCAGCATTCTGTTAGCCGTTCACATCTACTCACCGGATAGCTCCCGAGACACGCTCTACCTGTCTAATTACACGACTTTGCGCATCAAAGATCCCCTCGCCCGTTTGCAAGGCGTAGGAGATGTGCAGTTCCAGGGCGCCCGGGAATACGCGATGCGCATCTGGTTGGAACCGGACAAGGTTGCGGAAAACAATCTCAATGCCAGCGAGGTGCTGACGGCGCTGCGCGCGCAAAACCTGCAGGTCTCCGCGGGCGTTCTAAATCAACCGCCGGTCCCCGGGGACGAGGCCTACCAGATCAACGTGGAAACTCTTGGACGGCTCTCCACACCAGAACAATTCGGCAACATCGTCGTGAAATCTGACCCGCAAGGAAGGATCCACGCGCATCCGTGACCTCGGGCGAGTAGAAGTGGGTGCGACGGACTACGGTTCCACGGCATTTAAGGATCGCAACGATTCCACCGTCCTTTTGATTTACGCGCAGCCGGGCGCCAACTCGCTTGCAGTCGAACACGAGGTCCTCGACACGATGAAAGAGCTGGTGAAAGACTTTCCTGCCGGCGTCGATTACCAGATCATTTACGATCCCACAGTCTTCATCTCCAAATCGATCCACGAGGTGGGGGTCACGATTTTCGTGGCAATCCTCCTGGTACTTGGCGTCGTATTTTTATTTCTCCGGAACTGGAGAGCCGCGATTATTCCAGTCATTGCAATTCCGGTGTCGCTGGTAGGGACGTTCGCTATTCTCTTCGCGCTCGGCATTACACTAAACAACCTGTCGCTTTTTGGCCTGGTTCTGGCGGTGGGAATCGTTGTCGACGACGCCATTGTTGTCGTCGAAAACGTAGAGCGCAATATGCGTGACGGCATATCTGCGTTGGAAGCAGCGCACAAGACAATGGATGAAGTCGGTAGTGCGCTGATCTCCATCGCGCTCACTCTGTGCGCCGTTTTCGTGCCCTCGGCTTTTCTCTCGGGCATCTCGGGACTATTCTTCAAACAATTTGCGGTTACGATCGCGGCCTCAACTGTTATCTCCTGTTTTGTTTCGATAACCCTGAGCCCGGCACTGTGCGCGGTCCTGTTCAAGGACCACAATCCACACCATGGTTTTGCGCGCAATATGGTGCAACGGCTGTTTCACGGAGCTTTTGACCGGTTTAATCGCGGCTTTGAGGCCTTGTCGAACGGGTATGGAAGTGTAACGCGCAGACTAGTTCGGGGCACGGCGATCGTTCTTGTGGTTTACGCCGGGCTGATTGCCCTCGGCGGATGGGAGTTCTCGCATTCGCAGACGGGATTCATCCCGGAGCAGGACCAGGGCTATCTCATCAGCCTGGTGCAGTTGCCGCCCGGTGCGACGCTGGCGCGTACAGAAGCGGTGGTGAAACAGGCCACCGAAATTGCCTTGAAAACGGGCGGTATCGAGCACGCCGCGCCCTTTGCGGGGCTAGATGCCATCACTTCAACGGTGGCTTCTAACTCGGGCACGGTTTTCACAGGTCTGCCGTCTCTTTATAAC
>Ga0213872_10001920_pt1 | contig 12717 bp, 11 predicted proteins | sample VelepicomBERX_R2_FD_160071 | JGI IMG/M metagenome (GOLD analysis project Ga0213872, IMG submission 160071) | Rhizosphere microbial communities from Vellozia epidendroides in rupestrian grasslands, the National Park of Serra do Cipo, Brazil - RX_R2 | ecosystem: Host-associated > Plants > Roots >...
CGCGAGCAAGACACGGTCACCGTTTCGCTGCAATGTAATTTCCTCGCATCGGCGCTTCCGCCGCATGACTTGATCGCTGAAGCGACCGTCCTGCGCGCTGGACGGCGCATTTGCTACGGCGAAGTGCAAGTGAAGAGCAACGACAAGCTCGTCGCCCACGCGACGCTGAACTTCCTCAATACCTATCCGGACGAGAAAACCCCAAAGAACGCTTCGCGTTCATTGGGGACTGACGAGGGCCCCAAGAAATGACCGCTTCAACCGATTTGCGGCGCACCGCGCTCTACGACGAACACGTCAAGCTCGGCGCGCGACTCGTGCCGTTCGCCGGTTTTGAAATGCCGGTGCAGTATGCGGGCATTCTGAAAGAGCATGACGCGGTCCGTCATCGAGCGGGTCTCTTCGATCTCTCGCACATGGGCCAGTTCTTCCTCGAAGGTCCGAACGTTGCGCACTGGGCGGACACGTTGACGATTAACGCGGTTTCGACGATGAAACCGATGCAGGCGCGCTACAACATCTTTTGCAATCCGGAAGGCGGCGCGCACGACGATACGATTTTCTATCGCCTGCTCGACGATCGCTGGATGCTCGTGGTAAACGGCGCAAACGCGGATAAAATGTGGGATCACCTCAACGCAAACCTTGCCGAGGGTGTACGGCTCGATAGCTTCCACGGCCGCAACGCGCTGATCGCGATTCAAGGGCCGAAGTCGATCTCGTTACTGCAGCCGCACGTCGACGTCGATCTCGACGCGATGAAGTATTATTTTTGCGCCGAGGGCAACGTGTACGGCCGCCCCGCAATCATCGCGCGAACCGGATATACCGGCGAAGACGGGTTCGAACTGTTCGTATTCGGCGAACATGCGCCGGAGATTTGGCGCAATCTGTTGCGCGACGAAGCTGCGAACGGGTTGGAACCGTGCGGGCTGGGCGCGCGCGACGTTCTTCGGTTGGAAGCCGGTATGCCGCTCTACGGCCACGAGCTTACCGAAGAGATCACGCCGGTCCAGGCCGGGCAGCAGTGGGCGATCAAAGCGAGCAAACCCGAGTTCATCGGGCGCAACGCGATCGTCGAACAGATGGAACGCGACGAATACCCGCGGATCGTCGGCTTCGTGATGTCGGGCCGGGCCCCGGCGCGTGAGGGTTACAAGGTCTTTCTCGGCGACCGCGAAGTCGGCGAAGTTCGCAGCGGATCGATGGCTCCGTCCGTCGAGGGCAAGAACATCGGCACCGCATTGGTCGCGAAAGACGCTGCAACTGAAGGCACGAAGCTTGCGGTCGAGATACGCGGCACCAAGCACGAAGCGACCGTTGTCGCACTTCCGTTTTATAAACGCGCAAAGTAAATAAGGAGTACGGTTCTACATGGCGCAGCCAGCGGATCTGCTGTATAGCAAGGAACACGAGTGGGTGAGACTCGACGGCGACACCGCGACGATCGGGATCACCGATTACGCCCAGAATTCACTCGGCGATATCGTGTACGTGGAGCTTCCTCGCGTCGGCAAGCAGATCGATCAATTTGGAAACGTCGGTGTCGTCGAATCGGTGAAAGCCGTTTCGGATCTCTTCACGCCGATCGGCGGCGAGATCCTCGAAGTAAACGCCGCGCTCGATGCCGATCCGGCTGCCGTCAATCGCGACCCGTACGGTGACGGCTGGCTGTTCAAAGTCAAGCTCAAAGACATGAACGAAAAAGATAACCTCCTTTCGCCCGATGATTACGAGAAAATCGCAGTAGAGTAACCGTGTACACTCCGCATACCGAGGAAGATATCCGGGCGATGCTCGACGCCATCGGCGTCGGCTCGCTGGAAGAACTGCTTAAAGTCCCCGACGCCGTTGCGCTCAAGGCGCCGCTCGACGTCGTTCCGGCATTGCCGGAATATCAGATCGCGCGCCGTTTCGAACATTTCGCGAAGAAGAATACGGGCGTCGACTACGTCTCGTTCCTCGGTGCGGGTTCATACCGTCATTACGCGCCGCCGGCAATCGGTGCGCTTGCGATGCGCGGCGAGTTTCTCACCGCGTACACGCCGTATCAAGCCGAAGTCTCGCAAGGCTATCTGCAAGCGATCTACGAGTGGCAGAGCTACATCTGTCTGCTCACCGGCATGGATATCGCGAACGCATCGGTTTATGACGGCGCGACGGCGCTCGCCGAAGCGACGATCATGGCGCTGAACGCAAACGGACGTAAAAAGGTGCTCGTCTCGCGCGCCGTCGATCCGAACTATCGCGCGGTGCTCAAGACGTACTGCGACGGTCTCGACGTTGCGATCGACGAGCTGCCGGTCACGGCGGCGGGAACGACCGATCTTGACGCCCTGAAACACGCGGTCGCGTCGAAAGAATATGCGTCGGTTGCGGTGCAGACGCCGAATTTTTTCGGCAACATCGAAGCGTTCGACGCGGCAACTGCATCGGTGGTTCGCGAGAGCGGTACGGTTCCGATCGCCGTCGTCTCGGAAGCGATTTCGCTTGCGGCACTCGCAACGCCGGCATCGTGGGGCGCCGAAATCGTCGTCGGTGAGGCGCAGAGCTTCGGCGTTGCAATGGCGTACGGCGGACCATACGTCGGGTTCATCGCTTCGACGAAAGAACATATGCGCCGGATTCCCGGCCGTCTCGTCGGCAAGACCGTCGACAAAGACGAAAGGACGGCATACGTCCTCACGCTGCAGGCGCGCGAACAACACATTCGCCGCGAACGCGCAACGTCAAACATCTGCACGAATCAGGCGCACTGCGCGCTGATCGCAACGATCTATCTTGCGCTGATGGGGAAGACCGGTTTACACGATGTCGCTGCGCTGAATCTGCAGCGTTCGCGCGAACTTGCGACCGCCGTCTCGAGCGTCGACGGTGTCGATTTGAAATTCACGGCACCGTTCTTCAACGAAATCGTCGTCGACGTGCATCAGCCGGCTGCCAACGTACTCGCGAAGCTGCAGGAACGCGGCATTCTGGGCGGCGTCGACCTCGGGCCCTGGTACCCTGAACTTTCGACCTGCATTCTCATGAACGCGACCGAACTAACCACAACCGGTGAGATCGACGCGCTTGCTAACGCTCTTGGAGAAATCGTCCGTGTCCACGCCAACGTTTGATCGCACGCAAAGCCCACTGATCTTCGATCTCGGGCAAGACGGTCGCGCGAACAAGTACGTCGAGGATGCGCGTCCGATGACCGATTTCTTGCCGAAGTCGCTGCTGCGCGATGAGCTGCCGCTGCCCGACAACAGCGAGCTCGACGTGATGCGGCACTTCACGAAACTCTCGCAACGTACGTTCGGCATCGACCTCGGCTTCTATCCACTCGGATCGTGCACGATGAAGTACAATCCGCGCATCAACGACGCAATGGCGACGAAGCGTGAATTCGCGCAGTTGCACCCGTACACGCCGGACGAACTCGCGCAGGGCGCGCTGCAGGTCATGTATGAACTCGAGCGTTCGCTCTCGTCGCTCTTCGGGATGGCGGCGTTTTCGCTGAATCCGTCGGCCGGCGCGCACGCGGAACTCGCGGCTCTCCTCATCGCGAAGAAGTACTTCAAAGACCGCGGCGAGACGAAGCGCGACAAAGTGATCGTGCCCGACACCGCGCACGGAACAAATCCCGCCTCGGCGGCGATGTGCGGCTTTAAAGTCATCAGCTTGCCGTCGGATCAACGCGGACGCGTGAGCGTCGAAGAGATCAAGAAAGTGCTCGGCGACGATACTGCCGTCTGTATGATGACGAATCCGAATACGCTCGGCCTCTTCGAAGATCATATCCACGAAATCGCGCAAGCCGTGCATGACGCCGGCGGCCTCATGTATTACGATGGAGCCAACGCGAACGCGATCATGGGCAACGTGCGTCCGGGCGACATGGGCTTCGATCTCATGCATCTCAACACGCATAAAACGTTCACGATTCCGCATGGCGGCGGCGGCGCGGGCCACGGCCCGGTCGGCGTAGCCGCGCACCTCGTCGACTATTTGCCGACGCCCGTCGTTCGCGCAACGCCGAAGAGCAACGGCGACATCAACGCCGCGCCCAGCGACCGCTACACATTTTCTCTCGACTTCGATCTTCCGAAATCAATCGGGCCGATGCGGTCGTTCTGGTCGAACTTTGCGCATGCTGTACGCGCGCTCGCGTATATCTATGCCAACGGCGCCGGCGGCTTGAAAAAAGTCTCGCAACTCGCCGTGCTCAATGCGAACTACATCCGCGTGAAGGTCGCGGAATTTCTCGATACGCCGTATCCGGAGATCTGCCGTCACGAGTTCGTCGCATCGGCGCAAGAGCTGAAGAAAGAAACGGGCGTAAAAGCGCTCGATCTCGCTAAGGCGCTGCTCGATCACGGGATGATGGCCCCGACGATGTACTTCCCGCTGATCGTTCCCGAGTGCTTGATGATCGAGCCGACGGAAACCGAATCAAAGGAAACACTCGACCAATTCATCGGCGTGCTGCGTGAAATCGTCGAAGAAGCCAAACGCAATCCCGAGGCGGTGATGGCGGCACCGGTTACCACGGTCGTCGGCCGCGTCGACGAAACCCGTGCGGCTCGCAATCCCGATTTGAAGTGGGAGCCCGCGCAAGCGTAGGGCGCTTTCCGTTTGCAGGGGCGCTTCGCGCGCCCTTGCAACGCTTAGCATCGTTTTCTATCACTGCTGGGTCGCCGCGCCCGTTCCTCATGATGAAGAGCCGGCTGCAATCGTGAAACGATGAACAAACAAATAAGGAAGTCGTTTCCGGCGAGCGGCTCTTGTCTTACCCTAACGTCTAGGTTTTAAGGACTTCTAGCGGATTGCCGCGCTCTGCCGCTCTCGTACAGGATGGATTGTACGAGGTGTCTTCATGCGCGCGCGATTTTTTGTTTTCTTCGCTTTCGTACTCGGCGTAGGTCTGACCGCATGTCATGGTGGGCCAACCAACTCACTTCCGGCCATGAGTCCGCAAGCAAACGCGCGCATCGCCCCGATGGCGACGAATGTAGCGGGACCAGCGCGACTGTGGTTCTCGGCATGCATTACGTGCGGAATCGCAATGATCGAACCCAAAGAAGTGGACGTGCAGGCGTATTCGCCGTCCGGAACGGTCTTGCACAGCTTTACGTTTGATGGCGGCTTCGGCGGAGGCGCACCGGGGATCGACGTGACGAGCCCCGATCAACGGCACGTCTACGTGGCAATGGCCGTGGGCGACAACTACGTCGCGGACATCGATACGCAAACGTACGGCGTTCGCTATTACAAGATTCCCGTGCCCGAGATAAGCGGTCAAATTTTAGCGTTGCTCGTGAGTCCCGACGGTACTCGCCTTTACGTGCCGACGACGGCGAGTCTCTATGTCATCAATACCGTGACGCGCACGTACGCGGGAACGGTTGCCGGACAACTTGCGTTTGCGGCGCTTTCGCCGAACGGTAAAACGCTCTATGGCGCGACCTCCGCAGGTTTGACGACAATTGATACCGCGACACTTCATAAACATGTGTTCGCTCCGGATCCCGGCGCCCAAGCAATAGCGGCAACGAGCGCCAATCTTTATGTCGGTTTGACGAACGGTGTCAAGGTCTATGACGCGGCAACGCTAGCGCCGGTGAAAACGATTTCGTCGTCCCTTGTCGTACGGCTCGTCGCCGATCCCGCCATTGCGCGGCTGTATGCGTGGATCGACGGTCCCACCTCGCAATACGCCGTCATCATGAACACGACGACACAATCGATTATGAAGACGCTTCCGAACGTATTCCAAGGCCCGTTCCTCGATCCGGTCTCGCACCTCATGTACACGATCGATATTGCCGGAAATGTTTGCTCGTACAAGCCGCCGAACTACGCCAAGACATGTTCGTTTGTGGTGAACAGTGCGGTTCCGTTCGATATCGCCGTCACGCATTAGCAGTTGAAGCAACGCGGGCCGATTAGCTTCGCCCGGGCGTTGAGACTCCTAAGCGAGCTGTACGGCCAGGCAGTAACGTCCGAGCCATCCGAGCCTTTCGAGGCAATTGTGTGGGAGAACTGCGCGTATCTTGTTGATGATGAGCGGCGCACACGCACGTACAACGAGCTTCGCGAACGGATCGGTGTTACGCCGCTTGAGCTCATCTCAGCGGGTGCCAAGACGATTCAATCGGCGATAGCCGCCGGCGGAATGGACCCGGCTCATCGAGCCGCAAAGATGTTGCGATGTGCGGAACTTGCATTGCAATTTGCGGACGGAAATCTTTCGGTCGCACTCGCCGAAGCAGACGATAAGGCGCGCAGACGGCTACTGAAACGATTCCCCGGTATCGGAGATCCGGGCGCTGACAAAATCTTGCTGTTCGGCGGCTATTCCAGTCAGCCCGCGCTCGACTCGAACGGTCTTCGCGTCTTGGAGCGCCTCGGTAAAATTCCGCCTGCTTCATCGTACGCGGTGAGCTACCGTTCCGGTGTAGCATATCTTCGCGAACAGCGTGTTGACGCGCGCAAGGCATTCTCGCTGCTGCGCGAACACGGGCGAACCCTGTGTAAACGCACGAACCCGCGCTGTCTTGAGTGTCCTCTGCGCGCAAATTGCCCCTCATCAAACGCATAGCGAAAAAGAAAGAGCCGCCTCGGGCGAGGCGGCTCTTCGTGTTAGGCGCGGATCTGATACGTCAGCATCCTAGCACTTCTCGGGGCGGGGTGTACATCCCGGGTGGACACAGAGAGAATCGAACCCTCGGCGCCGACGTATCAGATCCGCGCCCCAAACCTGGCGTCCCCACGTGATGCTCATCACGCGGGGACGTTGCGTTCGCTACCGTGTCCATCTGGCCCAAGATGCGGACGCCCTTCGACAGGCTCAGGGTGACACTTTGCGAGCGCGTTTTTTCGTTGCGGCGAGGCTTTGTTTGAGTTTTTTCGTCGTGCGTTCTTGCGGAGTTTCGCGTCCGCGCTTCTCGAGGAAGTCCAGCACGAACTGTTCTTCAGGAAGTAACCCTTTTGCCGGTTTGCCGCGGAGCATTTGGCCGATCGTGCCGTCTTCGGTGTACGCGGCGATGATCTCGGGGTGAATGTAGCTCTTCTTGGCAACGGCCGGCGTGTTGCCTAAACGCGCCGCGACCTGCTTGATCACTTCGTTCAATTGGCGGCGGCGTTCCGATTGCTTATCGGTGTACTGCTCCTCTGCCAGCAGCAGCGCAGCTTGCACCGTGCCCACCCACGTGCGAAAGTCTTTTGCCGTGAAATCGCCACCGGCGATTTCCTTGATGTAGTCGTTCACGTCGTGCGAGCCTACGTCGTGGGGATTCCCGTCGTCGTCTAAGTATCCGAAGAGTTCCTGACCGGGAATGTCTTGGGCGGCCCGAATGACCTTTGCTAACGGTTTATCGCGCAGCGCGATCGACCACTTCACGCCGCTCTTCCCTTTGAAACGGAAACGAACGCACGCGCCTTCGACCTGCGCATGCTTGTTCAGCATCGTCGTCAGGCCATAGGATTCGTTGTCTTTTTTGTACTCCTCGTTGCCGACGCGAATCGTCGTTTCTTCGAGCAAACGCACGACCGCAGCAAGAACTTTTTCGCGAGGCATTCCAGCCCGGTCCAGGTCCCGTTCGACTTGATCGCGGATCTTCGGGAGCGCTTCGCCGAAGTCGATCATCCGGTGATACTTGGTCTCGTCGCGGACCTCGCGCCACTTCTTATGGTAGCGGTATTGCTTGCGCCCGCGCGCGTCGATCGCCGTTGCCTGCAGGTGGCCGTTCGGAATCGGAGAGATCCACACGTGCTCGTATGCCGGCGGTACACCGATGGCTTTGATCCGGCAGAGCTCCGCTTCGTCGGTGACGGCTTTTCCATCCGGCGCGAGGTACTTGAAGCTCTTGCCTTCGCGGACACGCCGAATCCCCGGAATCTCGTCGGTGACGTACCGGAGTCCCGCCGAACGGGCGGCGAGCGCTGGGTCTTGTTCCACGTCGCCCCTATACCCAAACCGAATCGAAAAGGGTCGTCCTCCTGCCAGGTGCTTCTTGGGGCCGGGGCCTATAATGAATGTAATCAGGGGGCACGACCAGCGCCCCCTTCCCTGTCTCCTACGGGTCAATCGACATGCGAATCAAGTATGAAGTGTCGGCCGGTGGACTGGTCTTGCGAGTGCGCGAGACCGGGTTTGATGCGCTATTGATCGGTCGCGGTGAACCGCGCATTTGGACGTTGCCGAAAGGTCACGTCGAAGCGCGCGAATCGAACGAACAAGCCGCGCTGCGCGAAGTGCGCGAAGAGACAGGATGCTGGGCCGAAATCCTCACGCGCTTGAACGAGATCTCGTATTGGTTCTACGTAGGTAAGGCCAAGCACAAGAAGTCGGTCACGTTTTTCCTGATGCGCTATCTTTCCGGTGACACGGCGAATCACGACCACGAGGTCGACGAGGCACGGTGGTTCGAAGTGAAAGCCGCGCGTAAGGCGCTCAAATACGTGAACGAAAAGCGCCTCGTCGATATGGCGCTCGACTACATCACCACAACCCCCGCTGCCTTTGGCGACATTCCCGTCGTCGCAAGAACGGCCGAACAGAAAAGCTCTTGAACGAAACCTCCGTCCCGGAAGCCATGCAGGATCCGGCGCAAGCCGAATCCACGCAGGGCGAACCTCTCCGTGTCCAACTCGACGTCTTCGACGGTCCGCTCGATCTGCTGCTGAGCCTGATCAAAGAGCAGCAGCTCGACATTGCGACGGTTCCGCTTGCGCGTGTCGCCGAGCAGTACCTCGATTACGTCCGTATGATGGAAGCGCTCGATGTCGAGGTGGCCGCCGAGTATCTGGTTATTGCGGCGACCCTCGTCTTCTTGAAGTCGAAAGCGCTGCTGCCGCCGATTCCGCAAGAGTTCATCGACGAGACCGAGGAGACGCCCGAACAAGTCGAAGAGCGCTTACGCCGTAGGCTTATCGCGTACTCGAAGTACCGCGAACTAGGCCAACAACTCAAGGTCCGGCAAGACGAAGCGAGCGGATTCTACTTCCGCGAATCTGGCGACCCCACGAGCGAGCTGCAGCAGCGGTATCGCATCGATCCCGAGAAGCTCAAACGTGCCTTTCTCGCAATGCTGCAGCAAGCGCGCCCGGAAAAGCGCGAGATCGTTCGGGAGACGTTTTCCCTCATTGCGACGATGGACTATGTGTCTCGCCAAATCAAGGAGCGCGGCGAAGTGATGTTTTCCGCTCTTTGCCACGAGATGGGAATGACACGGGAAGCAATCATCGTGACGTTTCTAGCCGTGCTGGAACTTGTGCGCCGTCATCGCATCTCGTTCGATCAACCGGATTTGGACGCCGACATCCGTATCTTTCCAAATCCCCCCGCCCCCGCCGAAGGATAGCCGTGCAGACCGAAGAGCCGATCGCCGAGATCGAACAACCGATCACCGAGATCACCGAGATCAACGAGGAAGCCGAAGAACTGCGTCTGGCTGCCGAACGCATCGAGCCGGCCATTGAAGCGCTGTTATTCGTCGCAAGCGAACCACTCGAAACGAAGCGTCTTGCGAAGCTGACCGGCGAAGACGAGAAGGCGGTCGCGCTCGCAATTCAGGAGCTTGAAGAGCGCTACAGTAACGGCGGAATCGTCCTGCGCGAAGTGGCGGGCGGATACCGTCTTGCAACGTCGTCTGCCGTTCGCGACGTCGTCGAAGCGTATTTGCTGCCGCCCAAGACCTCGCTCTCGACGCCGGCCCTCGAAGCGCTTGCCATCGTAGCGCACATGCAGCCCGTGACGAAGAGTGAAATCGAAGCGATTCGCGGCGTGAACTCCGACAGCGTGGTCAATACGTTGATCGACCGTGGACTCGTGGCGGAAGCCGGCCGCAAAGACGTGGTCGGACGCCCGATGACGTACAAAACGACGTCGCTCTTTCTTGAGTCGTTCGGCTTGAATTCGCTCGACGATCTCCCGCAGCTCGAATTGGAACCCGGGCAGCCGTTGGAACTCAATCTGCTCGTTCCCACCCCGCAAATGGAGGCAGCCGAGCAGAGCGCGGAGCCGGTGGAAACGGCCGAGGGTTCTGCCGATATTTTGTAGCGGGCCATGACCACGACATTCGACTCACTCGCCGAGAATTATAACGCGGGCCGTATCGGCTACGCGAACGAGATCTACAATCACCTCCTCGACTTCGGACTCAATCCGAAGCATCGCATTCTTGACATTGGATGCGGAACCGGTCTCGCGAGCGCACCGCTACTCGACAACAACTTCAGCGTCGTGGGCGTCGACCCGTCCGAACCGATGCTTGCTCACGCGAAACGCCGGTATCCGGATGCGCTATGGGTCACCGGTACCGCCGAAAAGCTGCCGTTCGATGATGCGTCGTTTGACGCGGTCATCAGCGCGCAAACGATCCATCGCGTGGATCGCCCGGCGGCAATTGCGGAAATCATGCGCGTCTTGAAACCGAACGGTTTAACCGGGATCTGGTGGAAGCATTTGATGCGAGACGACGCGGTGAAGATGATGCGCGATGAGTCTGCAGCGGAAGTCGGCGTCAACGTTCCGCCGAGTGGATTGCAAGGCGGATTCAAGGAATTCTACGGCGCGCCGTGGCGCGACCACACGTTGCGCGTGGTGCCGTGGCGCACATCGATGCCGCTCTCGCAAGTGCTGCAAATGGAGCGTTCGCGCGGCAACGTGCACGATCGCATGGGCGATCGCCTGGAAACGTATGTGTCAGCGTTGGAACGCCGGCTGCACGAGCGCTTCGGCCCAGGCGACTCGTACGTCCCGCTGTCGTATATGCATTATCTCTATCTCGCGAAGAAGTAGCGCTGCATGCGCATCGGGATCCACGTTCGCGTTGCGGGCGGTTACGCCAAAGCAATCGAACACGCAAAAAACGCCGGATGTACGGCAATACAGATTTTTTCGAGCAACCCGCGCAGCTATCGCCCGAACAAAATCGATCGCCCTGCGCTCGATGCGTTCGCCGCAATGCGGCGTGAAGCGGGCATCGATCCGTGCGTCATTCACACGCCGTATTTAATCAATGTTGCGAGCGAAGACCCTAAGGTGCTCGCCGGTTCGATCACTTTGCTGAAAGCCGATCTCGCGACCGCGGCGGCGGGCGAGATTCGATACGTCAACACGCATTTGGGATCGTACGGGAAGCGCGATCGTAAGGAAGGGTTCGTTGCGATGTGCGGCGCGCTCGAAGACGTGCTTGCTACGATCGAGCCCGGCGTCTACCTCGTCATAGAAAATTCGGCGGGTGCAGGAAACCTTGCCGGTGGTACGCTCGAGGAACTCGGTGAGCTCATGCGCACGCTCGATCATCCGCAACTCGGGGTTTGCCTCGATACAGCGCACGCGTGGGCCGCGGGCTATGAGATCAATTCCGCTGCAGGCGTCGACCGGTTTATCGGGCAGGCTGAAGAACAGATCGGCCTCAACCGGCTGCACTTGTTCCATTTCAACGATACGGAAGTTCCGCTCGGCGGCGCGCGCGACCGCCACCATCACATCGCCGAGGGTGTCATCGGTTATGAGGGATTTCGTGCGATTCTCGCGCATCGCGAGCTGCAAGAGAAAGTCGCGATACTCGAGACACCGGGCGAAGACGCCGACGACATCCGGAATATGAAGACGATTCTGACGATCGCCGGCGCGGTTCGATAACCTCACTCGAGGAGAAGGCATGCGGTTTATCGCGCACTTCGACATCGACGCGTTTTACGCGAGTGTCGCAGTGCGCGACGATCCGTCGCTCGCCGGGAAGCCCGTTGCGGTTGCCGGAAGCCATCGTCGTTCGGTCGTGCTCACCGCCTCGTACGAGGCGCGCCCGTTCGGCGTTCGTTCGGCGATACCACTCTATCGCGCACGGCAACTGTGTCCGCAACTCGTCGTCGTTCCGCCCGACATGGCGAAGTATAAGGAAGTCTCGCGCCAAGTGTTCGGGGTCTTTGGTGCGCGCGGACACATAGTCCAGGGGCTTTCGATGGATGAAGCCTTCGTCGATCTCGGTGAGTTAGAACTCGAAGAAGCGGTGCGATTGACGCAGCAGATTCGCGACGAAGTGCTTCTCGAGACGCGGCTCACCGTCAGCGCGGGCGTCGCAACCGGAAAATTGATCGCAAAAATTGCCTCGGATAGTTGCAAACCGAACGGGCTTCTCGCGATTACACCCGGCGAAGAGGAAGCGTTTCTCGCTCCGCTTCCGGTCGGGCGCTTGTGGGGTATCGGCCCGAAAACGGCATCGCGATTGCAAACGTTCGGGATCAATACGATCGGTCAAGTTGCGGCACTCGATGACGCGTCGCTGAAGCAACTCTTCGGATCGTGGGGACTCGAAGTGCGCGATCTTGCACGCGGGATCGATCACCGCGCGGTCGAGGCAGATCGCGAAACGAAATCCATATCCTCGGAAGAAACGTTCGAATACGACGTACGCGACGAAAAACAGTTGATCTCGGCGCTGCGCGAGCAAACGCGCGACATCGTCGCAAAGCTCGATCGTGAAAATCTCAGCGCTGCTACCGTCGGCGTGAAGATCAAACGCGCGGATTTTCGCGTCTTCGGCCGGCAAACGCACCTCACCGAACCTACTCGGGACGCGAAACGGATTTTCCGTGCGGCGGTTTATTGTCTCAAACGCGCGGAGTTGAACGGTGCTCCAATTCGATTGCTTGGATTGCGCGTCGCCTCACTGACCGAAGGCGAAGCCAAACAAATCAGTCTTTTCGACACCACAGTGTCAT
>Ga0213872_10001921_pt1 | contig 12711 bp, 11 predicted proteins | sample VelepicomBERX_R2_FD_160071 | JGI IMG/M metagenome (GOLD analysis project Ga0213872, IMG submission 160071) | Rhizosphere microbial communities from Vellozia epidendroides in rupestrian grasslands, the National Park of Serra do Cipo, Brazil - RX_R2 | ecosystem: Host-associated > Plants > Roots >...
GCCGGCGGGTGCGGCTGCGCCGACGCCGACGTCGGCGCCGGCGCCGACGCCGACGCCGACGCCAACGCCAACGCCGACGCCAACGCCAACGCCAACGCCAACGCCGACGCCGACGCCGACGCCGACGCCGACGCCAACGCCGACCCCAACGCCGACGCCAACGCCAACGCCAACGCCAAAGCCGACGCCGACGCCAACGCCAACGCCAACGCCGGCTCCATCGGCGGACATCTGCCAGATCGCGCCGGATTCGGCCCTGTGCCAGGTCTTGTCGCCGCCAACGGCTTCGGATCCGATCAAGCCGGTGCAGCAGGCGAGCAACGAAGTCATCAAGACGCTGGCATCGACGTCGTCGTCCTTGACGCCGACGCCGAGCCCAACTCCGGTCTCGTCCACCTCGTCCGGTGGATCGGGAGGTTCCGGCAGCACGGGCGGCCCAAGCAGCCCCTCGAGTACACCTGACGATAAGAAGAAGGACGACAGCGACCACACTGGCGCCTCGTCCAAGGACAGCGGAGCAAAACCAAATGACAACGTCAAAAAACTGTACTGCAACTAAGACGGACGCCCGCTGGCTGGCGCTGCTGGGCTGCTGGCTCACGCTGTCCTCGTCCGCCTGGGCGGCCCAGGTGGCCGGCACCATCACCCAGCTCAGCGGTCCGCTGCTGGACAAGAAGGCCGACGGCACCGTGAAAATCCTCTCGCTCAAGTCCGAGGTGGAAAGCGGCGACACGCTGGTGACGGAGAAGAACACCTATGCCCAGGTGAAGTTCATCGACAACAGCGAAATCACCCTCAAGCCGAGCGCCACCCTCAAGATCGACAACTTCTCCTTCGACGCGGGCAAGCCGGGCGGCGACAATGCCTCCTTCACCCTGGTGAAGGGCGGCCTGCGCTCGATCACCGGCCTGCTGGGCAAGCGCAACAAGGAAAAGTTCGAGATGAAGACCCCGAGCGCCACCATCGGCATTCGCGGCACCACCTTCATCGCGGAATGGGTGGAGCCGACTGCCGCGCAAGTGGCTGCCGCCGACGAGGCGCGCGTGAACTATCTGCTGGCCAGCACGGCCGGACCGGACCAGGCCATGCCGGTGCAGCCGCTGCAGCAAATAACGCCGCCGAATGCGACGCCGTTGTTGCCGGCCTCGCCGGTGATTCCGCTGCAAAGCCCGGTGACGCCGGTCGTGCCGGCCGGGGCGCCTGTCATTCCGGGACAACAGTCGCCGCAGCAGCCCGGCCTGTACGTGCAGGTGCTGGATGGCATGGTTGCACTGAGCAATCCAGCCGGTGTGCAGGTCTTCCAGGCGGGCCAGTTCGGCTTCACGCCTTCGTTCCAGACGCCGCCCGTCATCCTGCCGCAGAATCCGGGCCTGAAGTTCAGTCCGCCGCCCATCTTTAACTCCTCGCAGCCGGGCGCCACGAGCAGTGCGCCGCCAAAATCGAACGCGGTGGATTGCGAGGTCCGCTGACTCCGCTGCAAGCAATCCGGGTTCATGGGATACTTGATGCTTATTTGATAGCATTGACTCAAGTATTCCCATGGCCCAGCAAGCGCAGCAGCATCCCCATCCTGAATCCTTACAGTCCCAGTCGATCCGCATCGACGGCATGACCTGCGCCTCCTGCGTGCGGCGGGTGGAAAAGGTATTGGCGGCCATTCCCGGCGTGGAGCAGGTCAGCGTCAACCTGGCGACCGAACAGGCGCGGGTTGCATCTTCCGAACCGATTGATTTCGAAGTCCTGGCCAAGGTGGTCGACAAGGCCGGTTACCAGGCCTTCGCCGTGCCCGATCCGGACGCGCCGCCGGCCACTGCGCAGGACGGCGAGCCTGTGCCCGCCGCCGCGCACGCATCGCCCTTCCTGCTCAGCGGCGGCGCCGTGCTGCTGTCCGCCTTGCTGTCGCTGCCGCTGGTGGTGCCCATGCTGCTGGAACTGTTCGGCTTCCACGTCATGCTGGACGGCTGGGCGCAGCTGGCGCTGGCCACGCCGGTGCAGTTCTGGCTCGGCGCGCGCTTCTACCGAGCGGGCTGGAAGGCGCTGCTGGCCGCCAGCGGCAATATGGATCTGCTGGTGGCGCTGGGCACCAGCGCCGCCTATGGCCTGAGCGTCTACCAGCTGCTGACGGCCACGGGACCCATGCCGCATCTGTATTTCGAAGCGTCGGCAGTGGTGATCACCCTGGTCATGCTGGGCAAATGGCTGGAGACGCGCGCCAAGCGCCAGACGGCATCGGCCATCCGGGCCTTGCAGCAGCTGCGTCCCGAATCGGCGCGCGTGCGGCGCGGCGGCGAAGACGTGGACCTGCCCATCGCCCAGGTGCGCGTGGGCGATCTGGTGGTGGTGCGTCCCGGCGAGCGAGTGCCGGTCGACGGCGTGGTGCTGGAAGGCGCCAGCCACGTGGACGAAGCGCTGATCACGGGCGAGAGCGTGCCGGTGGCGCGCGAGTTGGGCGGCAAGGTCACGGGCGGCTCCATCAACGGCGACGGCCTGCTGCTGGTGCGCGTGGGCGCGGTCGGCGCGGAGAGCACGCTGGCACGCATCATCCGTATGGTGGAAGACGCGCAGGCGGCCAAGGCGCCCATCCAGCGCCTGGTGGACCGCGTCAGCGCCGTGTTCGTGCCGGTGGTGCTGGTGCTGGCGCTGGGCGTGCTGGGAGCGTGGTGGTATGTGGCGCACGATATGCAGCAGGCCATCATCAACGCGTTGGCGGTGCTGGTGATCGCCTGTCCCTGCGCGCTGGGGCTGGCCACGCCGACCGCCATCATGGCTGGCACCGGTGTGGCGGCGCGCTATGGCATTCTGATCAAGGACGCGGAGGCGCTGGAGATGGCGCACCGCGTCACCGTGGTCGCCTTCGACAAGACGGGCACGCTGACGGAAGGGAAGCCTGCGCTGGCGGCGCTGGTTCCGGCCGGGATCAGCGAGCAGCGCCTGCTGCAGCTGGCAGCCAGCGTGCAGCGCGGCAGCGAGCATGCGCTGGCCAGGGCCGTGATCGAAGCGGCCAATGCGCGCCTGCCGAAAAGCGCGGACGCCGCATCGACCGGAGCTGCCGCCGCCTTGTCCTTTGCCGATGCGGGAGCGGCCAGCGACGTCGCGGCCTTGCCGGGACGGGGCATCGCCGCCACCGTCGACGGCCTGCGCCTTTACCTTGGCAGCACGCGGCTGATGGAAGAGCAGGGCGTCTCGCTGTCTGCGCTGTCGGCGCGGGCGGAAGAACTGGAGCAGCGGGGCTTGACCATCTCCTGGCTCGCCACCACGGGTGCGGTGCGCACATCGTCAACGGCGCAGAAATCGTCCGTGCAGCTACTGGGCTTGCTGGCATTTGGCGACACCATCAAGCCGCAGGCGAAAGCGGCGCTGGAGGCCCTGCATGCGCTGAACATCGAAACGGTCATGCTCACCGGCGACAACCAGGGCAGCGCGGACGCGGTGGCCAAGGCGGTCGGCGTGGGCAGCGTGGAAGCGGGCATGCTGCCGCAGGATAAGGCGAAGAAGATCGCGGCGCTGCGCGGACAGAAGCGGCGCGTGGCGATGGTGGGCGACGGCATCAACGACGCGCCCGCGCTGGCGGCGGCCGATGTGGGCATCGCCATGGCCAGCGGCACCGACGTCGCCATGCACGCGGCGGGCATCACGCTGATGCGCGGCGATCCGCGCCTGGTGGCGGAGGCGATTGCGATCTCGCGCCTCAGCTACGGCAAGATTCGGCAGAACCTGTTCTGGGCTTTTATCTACAACGTGATCGGGATTCCGCTGGCGGCGCTGGGACTGCTCAATCCCATGGTGGCGGGAGCGGCGATGGCCTTCAGCTCCGTCAGCGTGGTGAGTAATGCGCTGCTGCTGCGGAGATGGAAACCGCAGCAGCGCTGATTCTCGCGCATCTTTAGCGTATCGTCTAGCGCATGAACATCCACACGGTCAGCGTCGCGCCGACCAGCACCACGAAGCGGCGCATGAACTTCTCCGGCAGGCGGTGAATCAGCCAGCCGCCAACCAGTCCGCCCACGATGCCGCCCACGCACAGCGCGAACGCCGCAGGCCACGACACCTGTGGCGAGGTGGCGAAGATCAGCACCGCCGCCGCATTCATCGCCGCCGCCAGCACGTTCTTGGTGGCCGCCGCCGTGCGCACCTGCTGGCCGGCGATGGTCAGCGCCGCCAGCATCAGGAAGCCGATGCCGCCGCCGAAGTAGCCGCCGTAGATCGCGATGCCGCTTTGCGCCAGCATCAGCACCCAGCTTGGCATGCCGTGATCGGCCGCGTGCAGCGGCTTCTTGCGGAAGGTGCCCCAGGCGAAGACGGAGGTGGCGAACAGCACCAGCCAGGGCACCAGCCTGGCGAAGAAGGACGCCGAGGTATTCAGCAGCAGCAGCGCGCCCAGCACGCCGCCGATCAGGCTGATGATGGTCAGGGTCTTGAAACTGACCCGGCCCACGCCTTCCACCAGCTGGCGCCCCGCGTAGGCGGAGGTGAGCTGGCTGGGGAAGAGGGCGATGGTGGAGGTCATGTTCGCCGCCAGCGGATCGAGGCCCGCCAGCAGCAGGGCCGGGAAGGTGATGAAGGAGCCGCCGCCGGCCAGGGCGTTCTGGACGCCGGCCAGGAAACCGGCCGCGGCGACCATCAGGATAATCGGGAGTGGAAGCGTCATGAAAAGGCGGGACAGAGTGTGGACGAACGGAAATTATATCCGTCTCCGCCATTTCTTTCCGGGCAAGGCCCGATCAGGCGGCGCTGACGACGTCGTAGCCCGCGTCGGCGATGGCGGCCTTGATCTGATCCAGCGCGCCGCTGGACTCCACCTTGACCGTCTTGCTGGACAGGTCGATGTCGACCGTCGCTGCCGCATCCACGCCCTTGACCGCCTTGGTCACAGCGCCCACGCAGTGCGAGCAGCTCATGCCTTCAACTTGTAATTGATACATCTTCGACTCCTTTAAAAACACTACTGTACCCGATAAATCCGCAATATTCTTCAAGGCCCTCCGCGGCCGGGCGGACATACTGGCGCCACCTGATTCGCAAAGGAGAGCGCCATGATCGACTTACGCAGTGATACCTGTAGCCAGCCAACGGACGCCATGCGCCATGCCATGGCCTTCGCGCCCGTGGGGGATGACGTCTATGGCGACGATCCCAGCGTCAAGCGCCTCGAGCGCGAGGTGGCCGAGCTGCTGGGCAAGGAGGACGCCGTGTACATGGTCACCGGCACCATGACCAACCAGGTCGCCATTCGTGCCCACACGGAGCCGGGCGACGCGGTACTGTTCGACCAGCAGGCCCACGTCTATCTGCTGGAGGGCGGCATGCCGGCGGCGTATGCGGGCGTGCTGCCGCGCCTTTTGCCGGGCAAGCGCGGCATCTTCAGCGCCGCCGACCTCGATGCGGCGCTGGGCGTGCCGCACCGCTTTTTCCCCGCCACGATAGCCTCGCCCGTCAAGCTGCTGTGCCTCGAGAATACTCATAACCTCGGCGGCGGCGCGATCTGGCCGCTGGAGCAGCTGGAGTCGGTGTGCGTGCTGGCGCATGTGCGGGGCCTGCGCACGCATCTGGACGGCGCGCGCCTGTGGCACGCCACGGCGGCCACCGGGATTCCCGAGCGGGAGTATGCGCGCCACTTCGACAGCGTCAGCGTCTGCTTTTCCAAAGGACTGGGCGCGCCCGTTGGCTCGGCGCTGGCCGGGTCGAAGGAATTCATCGCCCGAGCGCGCCGCTTCAAGCAGCAGGTCGGCGGCGGATTCCGCCAGGCGGGGATCATCGCGGCGGGCGCGCTGTATGCGCTGCAGAACAACCGCCGGCGGCTGGCGGAGGACCATGAACACGCGCAGCTGCTGGCGGCGGGCATTGCCGGCTTGCCCGGCATCGAGCTGGATATCGCCACGGTGGAGTCCAATATCGTGCGCTTCGGCGTGACGTCCGTTCCGGCGGCGCAGTTTGTCGAACGCCTGTACGAGAAGGGGCTGCATGTGCTGCCGTCCGGCCCCAACGGTGTGCGCGCGATTCCCTACCTGAACATCACGCGCCAGCAGATTCTGGAGGCGGTGCGCATCATCGCCTCGGTGGCGGAAGAGGCGTGGGCGGGCGATGATGCGCCCAAGCCACCGCTGCTTCGCGTCGCCAGCGGCGGTGGTTCGTACTAAAATTCCTGATATGGACACCTCGCCGAAGAACCGGGTCAAGGCCTGGCGCGACAAAGCGCTGCCGGGCGTTGAGCTTTTGCGCGCGGAATATCACAAGCACCATTTTCCTCCCCATGCGCATGAGGAGTTTGCCATCGGCTTCATCGAGCGCGGTGCGCAGGGCGTGCTGCAGGAGCGGCGCGAGCGCATCGTCATGCCGGCGGGGACGATCTGCGTCATCAACGCGGGGCAGCTGCACGAAGGGCGGGAGGTGACGGAGGCGGGCTGGGATTACCGCATGATGTATATCTCGCCGGGCGACCTGAAGGCCATGCTGTCCGTGCCGGCTGAAGGCGTGATCCACTTCCCGCAGTCCGTGATTGACGATCCCCAGACCCTGCTGGCCATCCGGCTGGCGCATGCCTGTTCGGAGTCCGGCGACGCTTCCCTGCTGGAGCAGAGTTCGCGCCTGACTTTGGCGCTGCACCAGCTGGTCGACCGCCATGCGCTGCGGGACCGCCGCGTCGCCGCTATGCTGGCCATGTCCGGCGCCGTCAAGCGCGCCCGCGAATACATCGACGCCAACATTGCCGCGAACCCAACGCTGGCCGAGATAGGCGAAGCGGCGGGAATGAGTCCTTTCCATCTGCTGCGGGAGTTTCGCAAAGCGGTCGGCGTCGCGCCGCACGCCTACCTGGTCCAGCGCCGCGTGGAGCAAGCGAGGCGCCTGCTGCTGACGGGACGTCCCCTGCGCTGGATCGCCATGGACATCGGCTACGCCGACCAGGCCCACCTGAGCCGCGAATTCCGCCGCTTCTACGGCGTCCCGCCCAGCGCCATGCTTTCGGGTGCGTGAAGCGGCGACTCAACCTTCATCGCTTCAAATGGAAAGATCACTTTGCCGTTTTTAGCACGGTCAATTAATCCTGCTTTGAGCAGGGCTGTGAGCTCGGCCTGTATGGCATCGACATCCTGGCCGATGCGCTGTGCAATTTCTTTAGTTGACAATGGACCGGCGCCGCAGAGTGTGCTCAGCAGATGTAGTCTTCCCTCTGTCAGCACTTCGGCCATCAGCTCTGGCGAAACAAATGAGTAGTGCGCTTCCGCTTCCGGTATTCCTGTTTCCCAGGCTCGTACGAATTGCGCCATGACCTCATCGGCTGAACGAACTTCAAATACTACTGTTTTCATCATTCCACCTCCCAATATCCGTATAGAAATCAGAAATTAGTCGATTAAGAGTCGTGAATTCGTAAGGTGTCTGGATTGATCCAAAATGGCAATGATCTCCCTTACGAACCTCATTGTCGTAACGGACGACGCATTTTGCATCGACTACGTAGGCGAGTCTGTACTTGAACGGATGCGTTGTCCTTATTGGCATAGCTGGAAGCCGCCAAATCACCATCTCGATCAATTCTCGCGACGAATAAATAATACGCTTCTTGATCACCAGGGTAGCGTCCATGACGACCATCATGGAGGAGACGCTGTCGGCCGTCATTCTCTAACATGCAGCTGTTAGAGCAAAATCAAAGAAGGGCAGCTTCTTAGAGAGAGAAGCCTGAGGCTGGACTTTAGTCTTCTGGAGGATCGTCCAGCCGGGCGAGGTCGAGGCTGACCAGGGCCCAGATGCCGCCGGCGTAATCGGGCTCGCGGGACAGGGTTTCGACGGGGGAGGGCTTGATCTCGAAGGGCTTGCCTTGCTCGACCAGATGCCCCACGTGGCCGTAGATGGCCTTGGTGGCGTTGCTCATCGCCTTGTCCACCGTTTCGCCCGAGGAGATGCAGCCAGGAATATCCGGCACCGTCACCCCGTACTCGGCGCCGCTGCTTTTCTGTATCAGGATAGGGATGTCCATGGTCTACCTCTGCTGCGCGGAAAGAACGAGTCACTGCTGCGATGTGCTAAGTGTCATACAGCTTGTCACAGGGAGCAAGTACTTTCGTTGCCGGGGACGCTATGTTGTGTGACAACTTGCATACGCCGCACCGCTGCGGTGCAAAAAAATTCTAGCGAGAAATAAAAAGCCCCGCCGAAGCGGGGCTTGGTGGCAAAGCCTTGCAATAAATTACAACACGTCGCTGGCGTGATCGGCCAGGCGCGAACGCTCGCCCCGCGCCAGCGTCACGTGGCCGCTGTGCGACCAGCCCTTGAAACGGTCCACCACATAGGTCAAACCGCTCGAACCCTCAGTCAGATAAGGGGTGTCGATCTGGGCGATGTTACCCAGGCACAAGATCTTGGTGCCGGGACCGGCGCGCGTCACCAGGGTCTTGATCTGCTTCGGCGTCAGGTTCTGCGCCTCGTCGATGATCAGGAACTTGTTGACGAAAGTGCGGCCGCGCATGAAGTTGAGCGACTTGATCTTGATGCGCGAGCGGATCAGATCCTGCGTTGCAGCACGACCCCATTCACCGCCTTCCGAGTCGGACTTGTTGAGCACTTCGAGGTTGTCGTCGAAGGCGCCCATCCATGGCGACATCTTCTCTTCCTCCGTGCCCGGCAGGAAACCGATGTCTTCACCGACCGGCACCGTCACGCGGGTGACGATGATTTCGTTGTAGAGCTTGGTCTCCAGCACCTGCGCCAGACCGGCCGCCAGGGCCAGCAGGGTCTTGCCGGTACCGGCCTGGCCCAGCAGGGTGACGAAGTCGCATTCCGGATTCATCAGCAGATTCAGGGCGAAGTTCTGCTCGCGGTTGCGCGCCGTCACGCCCCACACGGAATTCTTGTTGTGGCTGAAGTCGCGCAGGGTTTGCAGCACGGCCGTCTTGCCGTTGATCTGCTTGACCTGGCCGTAGAACGAAGCTTCCCCGTTCTTCGGCTCGATGAACACGAACTGGTTCACCAGCAGGGTCGGTACCAGCGGACCCGTCACGCGATAGTAGGTCGCGCTCTGGCCGTTCTTGTTCTCCTGCCACGACTCCAGGTCCTTGCCATGCTTGGTCCAGAAATCGTCCGGCAGCTGGACGATGCCCGAGTACAGCAGGTCGGTATCTTCCAGCACGTGGTCGTTGAAGTAGTCTTCCGCCGGCAGGCCCAGGGCGCGCGCCTTGATGCGCATGTTGATGTCCTTCGACACCAGCACGATGGCGCGGCCTTCCTGCTCCGCTTCCAGCGAACGCACGACGGACAGGATCTGGTTGTCCGCCTTGCCCACCGGCAGACCCAGTGGCAGATCGACGTTGATCGGACGCGTCTGGAAGAACAGGCGGCCCTTGGCATCCTTGTTGCCCAGCTTGGACAGGGGGATGCCATTGTCGATGGCGTCGTCGTCCGTGTTGGACACCAGCGCATCCAGGGTGCGCGACACCTGGCGGGCGTTGCGCGCCACCTCGGTCATGCCCTTCTTGTGGTTGTCCAGCTCTTCCAGCGTCATCATCGGCAGGTAGACATCGTGTTCCTCGAAGCGGAACAGCGACGATGGATCGTGCATCAGCACGTTGGTGTCGAGCACGAACAGCTTGGTCTGGCCGGTCTGGTCGGCGTGACGGCTGGTGGACGACTTGATCGCCACTTCATGCGGCTTGTGCTTGGCCGGATGCGGCGCTTCCGCCTTGATCGGCGTGACCTTGCCGCGTCCTTTCGGCGTGACTACTTTGGCAGGTTCGGTGGCCGCTCTTAGCACTGCGGCTGAAACTTTCGCGTCTACTTTGAGTTTCGGAGTTGCTACTTTTGCGGCTTTTACTGCGGGTACTGCTTTAACGGTCGCCGCCTTCTTCGGCGCGGGTGCTGCGACTTCGGGCACAGCTGCGATGGCAGGGCGTGGGCCAGTCGCGAGGGGATAATCTTTTGCCAGCAGTAGAGTCGCTGGCTTACTTGGAAGTTTTGGCAGTGGCATCAGTCTGGATCTCGATTAAAAATGACAAGAGGAATCCTCCCAAGGCAAGCGTTGGGGTGGATGCTGGTTTATGAAGGAAAAATAAAGCTGCCGACGGGCGCACACCAGGCCCGGTTTGATACCGCGTGGCGGCCGGCTGGCCGCCATGTTGGGTAGGTTGTTACAGTGATGACTCAAAATGGCTGGAAACCATGGTTCAACTGCGGTTAAGCGACGCTGGAAGCGGCACCGCGCCGGATTGATGCTTATGCCTGGCGCGCTACGAATTCCAGCACTTCATCCACGTGACCTGGGACTTTCACGCCTCTCCATTCTTTCACCAATTGCCCTTGAGCGTCAATGACAAACGTGCTGCGTTCGATGCCGCGTACGGTCTTCCCGTACATCTGCTTCATCTTCATCACGCCGAACTGGGCGCACAGGGCTTCGTCCGGGTCGGAAATCAGCTCGAAGGGCAGGCCCAGCTTGGCCTTGAAGTTTTCGTGCGAACGGATGGAGTCGCGGCTGACGCCATAGATTTCCGTGCCGGCCGCCTGGAACTGCTCGTGCAGGTCGCGGAACGCCATGTTTTCCGTCGTGCAGCCAGGCGTATTGTCCTTGGGATAGAAGAACAGCACCGTGTTGCGCGCCGGACGGCCCGACAGCTGGAAGGTCTGGCCACTGGTCATGGCGGCGGAAAAATCGGGCACTGCTTGTTGGGTTTGGCTCTCAGCCACAGGCTTCTCCTGAACGGTGGTTTCAGCGCTGGGTCAGCGGGCGGCGCCTTGCACCATCAGCTGTCCCGAACGTCCCGGCAGTTCGCCCCACGTGATCGGGCAAACCGGCATGGGCAGGCCGCGGACTTTCTGGTACAAGTCGCCCATGGATGCCAGCTGGTAACCTTGGGCTTGCCATCCTGCCAATAACTGCTCGAATATTGGGGCGAGTTTCTGTCCTTCAAGCTCGGCATGCAAAGTATATACGTGGTCGCGCGTGGCGCCTTCCGTTAATTTCAACAGGAAAGCGGCGATATTGCCGGTCGTCAGCATCGTGCCATTGATCTCGCGGCCCAGCAACTCGTCCAGAGTGGGCAGCGTGGTGGGCAGCTGGATGTGGGGCAGCACTTTGTCGCCATCGGCCAGGCGGTGCGGACCGTCGGCCGGATTGGCCAGCGAGCCGTTTTCCCGCAGCACGCAGCGGCCGTCGGAGGCGTAGGCATAGCCCGCCGCATCGTGACGGTGGAAGGCGGCGGCGTTCATCTGCCAGCCGGCCGCGCCGTGGGTGCGCGGCGCTTCGCCGTACACCTGCGTGTGGCGCGCTTCGGCCTTGCGCATCATCTTTTCCGTCCAGGCGGCGTCGCGCTTGGCGACGTTGTCCTGCCACAGCACGTGGTCCCAGGTATGGATGCCGCATTCGAAGCCCGCGTCGCGCACGGCGCGCAGCTCGGCAGCGCATTCCTTGCCGATATCGGGTCCCGGCAGCAGGGTGCCGTACATCAGGGTCTTGAAGCCGTAGTGCTCGACGACGGACGTGCGCGACACCTTGCTGAAGAAGCCTGGACGCAAGGCGCGCCGCAGCGCCCAACCGGTGTGGTCGGGACCGAGCGAGAAGAGGAAGGTGGCGCCCGCCTTATGCGCCTTGAGCTGGCGTACCAGGTTCGGTACGCCTTCGCGGGTGCCGCGGTAGGTGTCGACGTCGATCTTCAACACCATCAGCGGCTTGTTTTGCGGGTTTGCTGTCAATGCTTAGTCCATCAGCGCTTGAGCGGCGGCCACCTGGCTGCGGTAGGCGTCGAAGATCTTCTTCAGCGCGTCGGCCATGGTGGTGGTCGGCTTCCAGCCCAGCTCTTCGCAGGTGTTGGTGATCTTCGGCACGCGGTTCTGCACGTCCTGGTAGCCCGCACCGTAGTAGGCGCCGGAGGTGGTTTCCACGATCTTGACCTTGGCCGCGCCGTCGGCGTACTCAGGGTATTGCGGCGCCAGCTTCAGCATCATGTCGGCCAGGTCGCGGATCGAGTAGTTGTTGACCGGGTTGCCGATGTTGTAGATCTTGCCGGTGGCGGCGCCGTTCTTGTTCTCGATGATCTTCATCAGCGCGTCGATGCCGTCGTCGATGTCGGTGAAGGCGCGCTTCTGGTGACCGCCGTCGACCAGCGAGATGTTCTCGCCGCGGACGATGTGGCCGAAGAACTGGGTCACCACGCGCGAGGAACCTTCCTTCGGCGTGTGGATCGAATCCAGGCCGGCGCCGATCCAGTTAAATGGACGGAACAGGGTGAAGTTCAGACCTTCCATGCCGTAGCCCCAGATCACGCGGTCCATCAGCTGCTTGGCGTTGGAGTAGATCCAGCGTGGCTTGTTGATCGGGCCGCAGATCAGTTCCGAGTTCTCGGGATCGAACTCTTCGTCGTGGCACATGCCGTACACTTCCGAGGTCGATGGGAACACCAGGTGCTTGCCGTACTTGGCGGCCGAACGCACGATAGGCAGGTTGGCTTCGAAGTCCAGTTCGAACACGCGCAGCGGCGCTTTCACATAGGTCGAAGGGGTAGCGATGGCCACCAGCGGCAGGATCACGTCGCACTTCTTGACGTGGTATTCCACCCATTCCTTGTTGATGGTGATGTCGCCTTCGAAGAAGTGCATGCGCGACTTGTACGACTCGTTCTCCAGGATGTCGGTGATACGGTCGGTGTTCATGTCCATGCCGTAGACGTGCCAGTCGGTCGTTTCCAGGATGCGCTTCGACAGGTGGTGGCCGATAAAGCCGTT
>Ga0213872_10001922_pt1 | contig 12710 bp, 14 predicted proteins | sample VelepicomBERX_R2_FD_160071 | JGI IMG/M metagenome (GOLD analysis project Ga0213872, IMG submission 160071) | Rhizosphere microbial communities from Vellozia epidendroides in rupestrian grasslands, the National Park of Serra do Cipo, Brazil - RX_R2 | ecosystem: Host-associated > Plants > Roots >...
CAGGCCGCGCGAACCCGATCCGGATTTCTTCTTTTCGGTCATGACGACGCTTCTCTAGCGTCGGCGCGCATCATCGACAACAGAATTCCTTCGCGCACGCCGCGATCGGCGACGCGCAGGGTGCCGACCGGCCACAGGCGGCAGATGGCGGCCAGGATGGCGCAGCCGGCGACGACCAGGTCCGACCGCTCGGGGCCGACGCAGGGGCTGGCGGCGCGTTCGTCGACCGAGCAATCCAGCAGGCGCAGGCTGATCTTCTCGATATCGGTGAAATTCAGGGTCAGGCCGTCGACCTGCGAGCGGTCATAGCGGGCCAGCCCGAGATGGATGCCGCCCAGGGTCGTCACCGTGCCCGAGGTGCCCAGCATCTGCAGCTTGCCGGCCCTGGCCAATTCACCCAGGCGCCCGTCGGGATCGAAGCAGCGCAGGCGCTCCATGGCTTCGCCGACGATGCGCTGATAGCCCTCGCTGCAATCGAGATCGACGCAGCGCACTTCGCCCAGGGTGACGACGCCCAGCGGCAGCGATTCGATCGCTTCGATGCGCGGCGCCTCGCCCGGCAGCAGGGTGACTTCGATCAGTTCTGTGCTGCCGCCGCCGATGTCGAAGATCAGGGCGGTCGCCGGCTCGGGGGAGAGCAGGGGGGCGCAGCCGGCCATGGCCAGGCTGGCCTCTTCGCGCGGGGTGATGATTTCGAGGTCGAGACCGGTCTCGTAATGGACCTGTTCGATGAAGTCGCGGTAATTGGCGGCGCGGCGGCAGGCTTCGGTAGCGACGGCGCGCAGGCGCCCGGTGTTGCGGCGGCGCAATTTGTGGGCGCAGAGGCGCAAGGCGGCGATGGTGCGTTCGATGGCTTGGGGCGACAACCGGCCGCTGGTGGCCAAGCCTTCACCGAGGCGGGTCATGCGCGAAAAGGCGTCGACCACCTGGAAGCCGTCGCCCTGAGGCACCGCCATCAACAGGCGGCAATTGTTCGTGCCAAGGTCCAGCGCGCCGTAAACCGTATCGGCGCCCGGATAAGCAAGGCGTGACGGATCATTGACCAACATGACCAAATGGTACTGGAGCCGAGCCGCCAAAAAAAGGCTGCAAATTTTTCTGCGAAAATGGGGCTGGCATTCCTGAAAATGACGTGTTAGAAAGCGCGCCTTCCCGCTGCTGGGGGATCGTCTAGTGGTAGGACAGCGGACTCTGACTCCGCCAGCCTAGGTTCGAATCCTAGTCCCCCAGCCATCCTGCTTCGCGCTAGAGCGCTTCGCAGGGCAAGTCCCAAGACATTGGTGCGCTAAGCAGGATGACCTGGCCACCGCGGTGAAAACCGCGATCCCCTGGTGATTTGCAAGCTTAGCGCTTCGGCTCCCACAGCTCGATCTTGTTGCCCTCCGGATCGAGGATCCACGCGAAGCGGCCAAACATCTGGTCGTCCTGCTGGTCCAGGATTTCCACGCCCTTCGCCCGCAGCTTGGCGAGAAGGGCGTCCATGTCGTCGACCCCGTAATTGATCATGAAGTCGCCGGTCGACGGCGCGAAATGAGTGGTGTCGGACGGGAAGGCGTTCCAGGCCATGGCGGGGGGATGGTTGGGCGCGTCGTAGCGGAGCTTCGCGCCGCCCCAGGGCTGCAGCGGCAAGCCCAGCATCTCGCCATACCACGCGGATAGCGCCTTGGGATCCTTCGCCTTGAAGAGGACGCCACCGATACCGGTGATGTGCCCGGCGGTTACGGTTGCGGCGGCGTCAGCTGAATTCGACATCATGAACACTCCCGGGAGAATAAATGCCGCGACCGCTCGTGCCGGCAGGAAGCGGCTGTGGCGAAGCAAGCCGGCGCAGATAGACTATAGCCATTGTGCTTGAATCTGCAGCCCTCATCGGTCTCCCGGCCTGGCGCCTCGATCCCATAGGCGAGGTGGCCGCCGGTCGCGGCCAGCTCCAGCAACAGGATCGAAGCGATGCCTGCTAAAGTGGCGTCGTTTTCAAACCCTCATAACTTGACATTCACAATCGCCCATGTGGACAATTCCCCATCGGGAAGCCAAGTGGGGGGCCTATGAATCTCAACGAGCTGCAAGGACGGATTTTGGCGCCTTTCGCCGCCGAAACCATTCGATCCCTGAAACAGCTTGCGCAGCTGGAGGCGCAGACTGGGGAAGGTTTCGAGGACGATGTCGAGAAATTCCGCTTCAAGGGATACGCCATCGCCACCGAAGTGTCCGGCACCATCCCCGGGAAGGTGCTGTTGCATCTGTACCCGGAGACCGCGCTCGAACTCGGCAATCGCGTGCTGACCAGCATGCTGGGCGAGCCCAGTCAGGAAGAAGACCTGACCGAGGATGTCCGCGATGCCCTGGCCGAATGGGGTAACACCCTGATCGGCCTGGCGACGCGGACGCTCGAGGAATCCGACATCGGCGTGCGGTTCACGCCGCCCTTCTTCATCCGCGACACCGAACAGATGAACGAGCTGATGCACAGCGTTGAGGAGATCGTCAGCGTTCCGATCCATACGGAAGGCGCTGGCCGCTTCTACTTCAACTATCTTCTCCACTCCAAGACCGGAGCCGCGTGATGCTGAAGCGGGACGCCAAAATCCTCATCGCGGACGATTCCAAGATCATCCGCATCGCCATGACCCGTATCTTCAACGAACTCGGTTATGAGGGCGTCATCCAGGCCGAAGACGGCGCCCAGGCCGTGGAACGCCATGCCGCCGATCGGCCCGATCTGATCGTGCTCGACATCGTCATGCCGAACATGAACGGCGACGAGGCCCTGGCCAAGATCCGCGCCGCCGATCAGCAGACGCCGGTGATCATGCTGTCTTCGCTGGCCAAACAGAGCCAGATCGACGCCTGCAAGGCGCTGGGCATCGTCGAGTTCGTGGTGAAGCCGCTGACCGCCGAAGAAGGCAAGGGCGTGGTGAAGTCGCTGCTGGAACGCCTTTAGATCGTGATGACTCTTGTTGTCATCACGATCTAAAGGTCTATGCGCAGGGGCCGCCCCCTGCAACCCCGGGGTCGTTGCTACGCTCCTCCGAGCATGATGATTCGTTATAGAATCATCATGCTCTAAGGCCGCTCCAGCGCGCGCAGCATGGCGTGGGCCAAGCCGACCGGATCGATCGGCTTGGCCACATGCCCGTCCATGCCGGCTTGGCGGCAGCGCTCGGCGTCGTCCGGCATGGCGTTGGCGGTCAGCGCCAGGATCGGCGTCCGGCCGACCGCTCCGGCCAGGGCGCGAATCCGCCGCGCCGCTTCCAGGCCGTCCATTTCCGGCATCTGCATATCCATCAGGATGAGATCGAACCCGCCCCGAGCCGCGTACTCCACCGCCTCGCGGCCATCGCCCACCAGCGTCACCGCGTGGCCGTGCCGGCTCAGATATCCGACGATCACCCGCTGATTGACCAGATTGTCCTCGGCCACCAGGATCGATAAAGGCGGTACTGTCACCGGCGCGGGCGGGCTGGTGCCGGTGCTCTCCGGGCTTAGGGCCGGGGTGAGCGGCAAATCGAGGCGGAAAATGCTGCCTTGGCCGGGACGGCTTTCGACGGCGATGGTGCCGCCCATCAGCTCGGTCAGCCTGCGGCAGATCGACAGCCCGAGGCCGGTGCCGCCGAACCGCCGCGAAATGGTGTTGTCCGCCTGGGTGAATTCGGTGAACAGGCGCTCGACGGCGCTTTCGTCTATGCCGATTCCGGTGTCGCTGACGGCGATGCAGAGGCGCTGGCCGGACTCGTCCCTCGTCACCTCAAGGCCGACGCGGCCCCGTTCGGTAAACTTCACCGCGTTGCCGAGCAGGTTGAACAGGATCTGCCGTAACCGTACGGCGTCGCCGCGCAGGCGGGCTGGAACGTCGTGCGCGATGTCCGTGGTCAGGACCAGGCCCTTTTCGGCGGCGCGTGGCGCCATCAATCCCTTGATCTCGCCGATCAGGCGCGGCAGGTCGAAATCGGTCTCGTCCAGCGTCAGCTTATCGGCTTCCAGTTTCGACAAATCGAGAATGTCGTTGATGATGGTCAGCAGGGCTTCCGCCGAGTCCCGGATCATCGTGACCTGCTGGCCGACTCCGCGCTCCAGGCTCTGGTCCAGCAGGAGCTGCGCCAGGCCGATGATGCCGTTCATCGGCGTGCGGATTTCATGACTCATGGTGGCGAGGAAGGTCGATTTGGCATTATTGGCCGCCTCGGCGCGGCGGCGCTCGGTTTCGATATCCGCCGTGCGCGCCGCCACCTCGTCCATCAGGGCGCGCTCGCGCTGGCGGAGATAAGCCGTCCTGGCCTGCAGGGTGGCGAAGATCGCCGACAGAATGGTCAATGCCGCCAGCGCCAGGAACCATTGGGTCTGGTACCAGGCCGGCAGGACGCGCAGCCGCTGAATCACCTGCGCCTCACCCCATTGGCCGGAGCCGGTGAAGGCCCGCACCCGCAGGCCATAGCGGCCGGGCGGCAGGTCCGTATAGGTGGCGGTGTGGTGGGTGGAGTCGGCCTCTATCCAGCTCTCGTCATGCCCGTCGAGGCGATAGAGATAGCGATTGCGCTCCGGGGCCGAGTAATCGAGCGCCGCGAAATCCACCTCGATCCGGCGCTTGCTCGGCGGGATGGTCACCTCGGCGGCGGTTGGCATCGTCATCCCGTCCAGGCGCAGGCCGGTGGTCACCACCGGCGGGCGGAAATCCCGCGCCGGCAGGGCGCCGGGACGCACCACGACCATTCCGCCGAACCCGCCATATAACAAGGTGCCGTCGGGAAGCTCGGCGCCGCCCCCGGCCCAATAGGTCCGGATCGCCGCGCCCTCGGCGGGATCCAGCCGGCGGACGCGCAAGGTCTCGGGGTCGATCGCCGCAATGCCGTCCCCGGTCGCGGCGAACAGGGTTCCGTCGCTGCCGGCGGCGAGGATGAGAACCGTATCGGTGGGCAGGCCGTCGGCGACCGTCAGCCGCCGGAACCGCGCCTTATCTTCCGCATCGTCGAGCAGGACCGCGGCGCCGTTCGCGGTGCCGACCCAGATCCGCCCCGACTTGTCTTCGGTGACGACATTGATGATGTCGGCGGGGAGGCTGTCCGGATCGGCAGGATTGCCCAGGAAGCGGCGGAACAGGCCCTGGTCGGGATCCTCCAGCAGATTGAGCCCCCGCTGAGTGCCGACCCACAATCGCCCTCTCTTGTCCCGCAACAGCGAGCGCACGCTGTTGTCGCTCAGGCTCCGCCCATTCGTCGGATCGTTGAGGAAGATCCGGGCGGCGCCGGTCGAAGGGTCGATCCGCGCCAGCCCCATCGAGCCGCCGACCCACAGAAAAGGCTCCTCGTAGCGCACGGCGTAGATGTTGCCGCGCGGTATGCCGGCGGCGGGCTCGGCTCGACCAAGCTTGGGGTCGATCCGGAACAGCCCCTGGGTGAGGCCGGCCCAGATCGTGCCGTCCGGCGTTTCGGCGAGGCCCTGGATACGGTCGTCGGGCAGCCCGGCCGGCCTGGCTCGCTCCCGCGTCAGGACGCCAGCGGCCCCGGGCCGCAGCCGCTCCAGCCCGCCCGCGCGAAGTCCCATCAGGGCGCCGCCATCGGCAAGGCCCGCCGAGCTGCGTACGTCGGCCGTCGTCGCGATCGTGAAGATGCCCCGGTTGCCCGGAAGGGCGCGATCCACCCCATTCTGGGTGGCGGTCCAAAGCAGCCCCGATTTGTCAACGAGCAGGTCGGTGACCGAATCATCGGTGAGGCTGCTGCCGACCACCGGGTCATGGGTGAAGCCGCGAATTGTTCCCGACTCGGGAGCATATTCGCGGATGCCGCCTCCGAACGAACCGATCCACAGGGTGCCGGGTTGCGGTTCCGCCAAGGCCATCACTTTGTAGCCGGCGGCCGGGACGGCCGGCTCCAGCCGGCCCGTGCCGGAGACGGGATCTATTCTGCCGACCCGCCCGGTCCTGGTTCCGAACCAGATGGTGCCGGCCGCGTCCTCGAACAGCGCGGAGGCGACATCCCCGTGGAGATCGACGGCGGCCGGGACGAACGGCGTGCCGGGGGCGGGTTGCCGCAGGATCCCGAGAGCGCCGCCGACCCAGAGCCGTCCGGCGCGGTCGCGCAGCAGGCTGGCGACATCGCCGGCGACCGGCTCCGCCCGCCACTCCCCGAAGCGACCGTCAGGCGCTTGAGGCCGCTGTGCCCCGCCAGCCAGATGCCGCCCAGCCCGTCGCCGGCAAGGGCGGTCGGACCGCCGATGCCGCCCGACGGATCGGGGTAGCTGGTGAAATGGTCGGTCGCCGGGTCGTAGCTCGCCACCATTCCCGAAGCGGTGGTGAGCCAAATGCGGCCCTGCTCGCCGGCATGCACGAGCAGGACGATGTTCTCGGGAAGGGAATGCGGGTCAGCCGAATCGTGGCGATAGACCCGCATCTGGTGGCCGTCCCAGCGGGCCAGTCCGCCTGGCGTGCCGATCCAGATGAAGCCTTGGCTGTCCTGGGCCATGTTCAAGGCAATAGGATAGGGCAAACCTTCGGCCTGGGTCAGGTGGCTGAAGGTCGGGACTCTGATCTGTTCCCAAGGATCGGTTCCGCCATTGGCCCGCGCAGCCGCGGCGGACAGGCAGATCGCGAACAGTGACGACACCAGGAAGCGAAAATAATTGGCCGTGTGACTCATCTCCGATTTCGGAGAAAATTGGCCAATTTTCCGCCCAAGTAAAGGCCCGCCTAAGCCGTCAGTTCGCGAAGCGCTTGAGGACCGCGTCCGCGGTGCCGTCCTCGACCAGCGTATGCAAGCTGGCGTTCATCCGTTGAATGGTGCGGTCGGAGACCGAGCGGTTACAGGCCAGGGACAGCGGCACTTCCTTGATTTGAAGCAGGGGAACGATCTCCACCGCTCCGGCGTCCTGGGCGATGCGGTTGGCCGAAAGACTGCCATTGATCCAATAATCGATGCGACGGGCCGCGAGGCGCTTGGGATTGGTCCGGTTGTCCGCCACTTCGTCGACCGCGACGCCCAGATCCTTGAGATAATTGGTGGCGGCGTCGCCGAAATAGCCGCCGACGGGATGGCCGCGCAATTCGGCGATGTCGGTCAGCTGCGGGCTGTCGCTGCGGCCATAGATGGTCCAGCGGTCCATGGCGATCGGCCCCACCCATTTGAACAGCGTCTCGCGTTCCGTGGAGCGAACCGTCGCGAAGACGCAGGTGTCGCGCAGGGTGAGCGCCATGTGATAGGCCCGGGGCCAGGGATGGATGGCCATGGAGGCTTCGATGCCGGCGCGTTTCAGGGCCTCCCGCACGATTTCGGCCGCAAAACCGGTAATCCGGCCGTCGCCATTGACGAAACTGGTTCCCGGAGGGGCATCCTCCGTGACCAACGACAATGTCTCCGCCATCGCCCCTGTACTGAAGAGGTGCAGGATGGCGGCGGTGATGAGTAGTCTTGATTGTCTCAACATAGATAGGGGTCGCGAAATACGGGCGCAATCTTCGCAGTCTAGCAGGTGAGGACGCGATGCGCTGCCCCGAGATTTTCCAGTCGGCTTATTGAAAGGCGGGCAGGTATGGGCCATCTGCAAGCCCATGATTCGTATCACGACCGTGCTCGCGCTTTCCCTTCTGATCTCCGTCGCTGCACACGCCGAGGAGGTGGTAACCGCAATTCCGCTTCCCTCCGCCCAGAAGAGTCCGAAGGGGTATCCCGCCACGGTCGTGGGCGATCCCACCGGCAAAGTTATCTACAGCGATTCCGCGCGGGAGTTTACCGCGGCCATGTGCGGTATCGAGGGACATGGAGCCGCCACCGACCTCGACGCCGGGCTGATCGATTTCAACGTTCCCGACCCGGCGCGGGCGGCCGGCCGTTTAGCCGAAGATCCTAAGGATCAGGGGCGGAACCTGTACGACTATCATTCTTCCGTCGTCCTCGGCGTTACCCTCGGCTACCGCTTCTAGCCCCGCCGCCTTGCCTGGCGGTATTGCAGCAAACTAGCCAGCGCGCCGAAGGTGGCGCCCAGCGCCGAGACTGCTGCCCAGCCGCCGGCTTCCCAGGCCTGGGCGGCGGTGGCTGAGCCGGTGGCGCCGCCGAGGAACATCACGCTCATGAACACGGTGTTGAGGCGGGCGCGGGCCTCCGGACGCAGGGCGTAGATCACGCTCTGGTTCGAGATCAGCGCGCTCTGTACCGCGAAATCCAGCAAGATCACGCCGACCACCAGTCCGGGCAGCCCGGTCCACAGGCCGAAGACGATCCACGAGACCAGCGCCAGCACCGAGCCCAACGCGATCACGCGGAAGGGGCCGTGCTTGTCGGCGACGCGTCCGGCCAGCGGCGCCGCCAGGATGCCCACCGCGCCGACGATGCCGAACAGGCCGGCGACATCGGCGCCCAGCGACAGGGGCGGTTGCTGCAGGCGCAAGGCGAGGATGGTCCAGAAGGCCGAGAAGGCGGCGAACAGCAGCGCCTGGGTCAGGGCCGCCACGCGCAGTTCGGCGAACTCGCTCCACAGATGCGCCAGCGACATCATCAGGCGGGGATAGAGGAGTGTGCTGTCCGGCTTATGGCGCGGCAGCACGATCGCCATCCAGATGCCGGCCGCCAACGCCACCGGAGCGCCCAGCCAGAACATGTCGCGCCAGCCGGCATGGGTGGCGACATAGCCGGCCAAAGTACGGCTCAGAAGAATGCCGCTCAACAGCCCGGCCATCACGGTGCCGACGGTGGCGCCGCGCCGTTCGGGCGAGGACAGATGCGCGGCGAAAGGCACGATCTGCTGCGCCACCGTGGCCAGGGCGCCGACCGCCAGCGAGGCGGCCATCAGCGCGGCGGCGTTCGGCGCCAGGGCGGCACCGACCAGCGCCAGGGCCAACAGCACGAACAGGATGACGATCAGCCGGCGGCGTTCGAGGAGGTCGCCCAGCGGCACCAGCAGGAACAGGCCCGCCGCATAGCCGAGCTGGGTCGCGGTGGGGATCAGATGGGTGAGCGGACCGGGCAGGTCGCGCTCCATCACCCCCAGCATCGGCTGGTTGTAATAGATGTTGGCGACGGCCAGCCCGGTCGCGGCAGCCATCGACAAGGTCAGGCCGGACGAGAGGGTGTGTTTCACAGAAGGCCCAATGCGATCAGTTCGTTTTGCAGCGACGTTGATTGGTTGTCGTTCTGCAACGACGTGGACTGGTCTTCTGCGCCCACCACCCATTTCCCCATGTCGCGCGGCGCGTCCTCGGGATCGAGATAGCGCCAGCCCTGGAACGGGCGGCGCGGGCGGGGTTCGACAGTGATGAGCTCGGGATCGTAGACCAGGGCGCAGTGGGGAACGCCGTCGCGCTCGACCGGACGCAGTTCGAGGATGCGCTGGCGGGCGGTGATGAAGCCGTTCATCACCCAATAGAGCGACCCGCCATCCAGCACCTCCTCGGCGCGCTTCGGAGTCTGGCGGGTGATATGGAAAATTTCCGGCTTTTCCCCGGCGCGTTTCTTCTCTTCGAGACGCTGGGCCTGCCAGGTGGCGAGGTCGTTGAGGCCGGTCGCTCCGACGCAGAGCTTGATCAGATGGACGGTCATGACGCGGCTGTAGGTAATCCCTCCCATGCAACTGTTCAAGCTTGGCATCGGTGACAGAAATGATAATCCTTCCATCTTTCGGGACGAGCTAGCTGGGCAAAGACATCATGGAGAACGAGAACAAAAGCGGAGTCTGGGGCTGGCTGCATCAGCAATTGCGCACCACCGTCTTCAATCTCAGCTTCTGGCTCGGTCTGACGCTCGGTTTTCCGCTCGAGCATTTCCTGTGGGAATATGTCTGGCCGTTCAAGCTGATCACCAAGTGGCTGGGGCTGTGACGGGATTCGCCGCTATTTCGCCGCGCCTGGCAGTTCTTCTGATCGGCCTGGCCCTGGCGGCCCCCGGGTTCGGCCAGACTCCGGCACCGATGATGGATTGGCAATATTCCACCGCCGAGGTCCTGAGTACGCTCGACGGGCCGCCGCCGGAATGGCGGAACACCTTTGGCCCGGGCATCGGCGTGCAACCCGCCTTCATGGGGGCGAAGCGCTATCGGACGTTGCCCAGCGCCATTTTCGACATCCGCTACAAGGACCAGTTTTTCCTGTCCGACGCCGAAGGGATCGGCGTCAATCTGATCCACGAGCCGGGGTTTCGCGCCGGCGTGGGGATGGGCTACGACTTTGGCCGGAACACCCACGACGATCCGCGCCTCCGCGATCTGCCCAATGTGTCTTTCGCGCCGGAGCCCAAGGTCTTCGCGCAATATTTCCTGTTTCCGGTGGTGCTGACCGCGTCGCTCCGCAAAGGCATCGGCGGCAATGACGGCGTCGTCGGCGATCTCGGCGCCTATGTCCCGGTGCCGCTCACCCAGGACAGGACCTGGCTGCTGTTCGCCGGCCCCAGCGTGACCTTGGCCGATCGGCGCTATATGAACGCCTATTTCGGCGTCGCGCCCGACTCCTCCCGGCTATCGGGACTGCGCTCCTTCGAAGCCAATGGCGGTTTCAGCAGTGCCGGCGCCGGGCTAACCAACTTCTATCTGATCGGCGACCATTGGCTGCTGGAGGGCGACTTCGCCTATCGCCGCTTTCTGGGCGACGCGGCGCGCAGCCCGGTCATCGAGACGAAGATCCAGACATCGGTCGACTTCAACGTCGGCTATCGCTTCTAGAAGCCTCAGCAGAGTTCTTCGACCGCGCGCCAATCCGGCGTGACGTAATTGACGATCAGCGATTTGCGCACGCCGCGGATCGGGCGCTTGGTGAAACCGTGCCAGGTGTCGGCGGCGGGGATGAAAATCAGCCCGGCATTGGGCGCGTAAGGCGCGCTGGCCACCCATTTGTGCTCGGGGCTGTCGTCATAGATGTCGGTGCCGGCATCGGCCAGCAGCGGATCGTCGGACAGATAGATCAGCATGGTGAACAGCTTGACCTTGATGTCGACATGGGGTTCCAGCCAGAAGCCGTCGACGTCCTGGCAATATTCGATGCGCAGGCGTCCCTGGCTCACCGGCGCGCCGGTCGCCAGTTCCAGCACGCTGAGCACCGACGGATCGGCAAAGGCCTCGGCGAGGGCGGCGCAGACCGGGAAGCGCTTCTGCTGTTCCGGGTTGCAGAAGATCCGGGTCGAATTGCCGCTCTCTCGCCGCCCGTCGAAAGGCAGGGCGGCGGGGGGGGCGACGGGCAGGGAGGCGACTTCCTTGACCGTTTCCTCGGGCAGGCAGCCGGTCAGCAGCCAATGGTCATAGGGGGCGGTCCGGTGGTCGGCCTCGGTCAGGCAGGACAGGAACCAGGTGGCGATGTCGGCGGCGGACGCGGTCATCTCAATGCCCCACCGCGAGGCCGCGCTTGACGAAGGCCGAGACCTTGTGGCGCAGCACGTTCTTGGCCCACGCGGTTTCCGACCGCATCCAATTGAACATCAAGGCGCGGCGCGGTCCCTCGAACGGGGCGTGGCCATGCCAGGATGTGTCGCTGCGGCGGAAGACCAGCATGGTGCCGCCGTCGGGCGGGATCTCGGCGATCGCGTCGTCCAGCGAATCGGGGCCGCGCAGCAGGCGCAGGCGGCCGCCTTCATTGGTCCATTGCGGATCGTTGAGATAGAGCAGCCCGGTCACCACCTTGTCGGTGGAATCGACATGGATGCGGCCATCCTTGGGCTGGCAGAAACCGCGCACCGTGATCATCAGCGGCTTGTCCGACAGATCGACGTCGAATTTCTCTTCCATCAGCCGCTGGAGGCGGGGCAGGCGCAGCTCCTCGACCAGCTTGGCGAAATGCGTGCCATATTCGAGGCCATCCAGGGGAAACAGGCCGGGGCCGTCCAGCGCCGGAAAATCGCGGGTGACCGCGGCCAGCGCCGGCTCGTCCAGCACCGGGCCGGGGCACAGGAAGGAAAAGGGTTGGTGCGTCGCCGGCGCGGCGGCGATCCGGTCGAAATTAAGCAAAAGAGGCCTCCGGTCCTGCGGAACAGGCCGGAAGCTCACTCCGGTTCGGCGCGGCCGGCTTTGACCTGGATCAACTTCGTCGCTGCGTCAATGGGCGGCGCGGTTCAGCAATTCGGTGAAAGCACCGCCCGCCTTGGCCAGATCGTCATAGCGGCCCTGCTCGATGATGCGCCCCTTATCCATCACCAAAACCCAGTCGGCGTCGCGGATGGTCGACAGGCGGTGGGCGATGACGAAGGTGGTACGTCCCTTCATCAGGGCGCCCAGCGCCTTCTGCACCTTGGCCTCGGTCACCGAATCGAGCGCGCTGGTCGCTTCGTCGAGAATCAGGATCGGCGGGTTCTTCAACAGCGCGCGGGCGATGCCGATGCGCTGGCGCTCGCCGCCCGACAGGGTTCTGCCGCGCTCGCCGACCAGGGTCTGATAGCCGTTGGGCTGCGCCATGATGAACTCGTTCGCCTCGGCCAAGGTCGCCGCCTCGACCAGCTCGGCCTCGGTCGCGTCGGGGCGTCCGACCAGCAGGTTCTCGGCGATGGTGCGGTAGAACATGGTGCTTTCCTGGAACACCACGCCGATATTGCGGCGCAGGCTCGACAGGGTGACGTCGCGGATATCCTGCCCGTCGATGGTGACCCGGCCGGTCTGCGGATCCCACAGCCGGTGCAGCAGCGCCATCGCCGTGCTCTTGCCGGCGCCGGTGGTGCCGACCAAAGCGACCATGCTGCCGGGCGCGATGTCGAAATTGAGCCCAGCCACCGCCTGCTTGTCGCCATAGGACAGGCTGACATTCTCGAACG
>Ga0213872_10001923_pt1 | contig 12704 bp, 12 predicted proteins | sample VelepicomBERX_R2_FD_160071 | JGI IMG/M metagenome (GOLD analysis project Ga0213872, IMG submission 160071) | Rhizosphere microbial communities from Vellozia epidendroides in rupestrian grasslands, the National Park of Serra do Cipo, Brazil - RX_R2 | ecosystem: Host-associated > Plants > Roots >...
AAAGTGTGTATGGTTCCTCTAGCAGCTTTTTGAGACCAACTCCAAATCCCTGGCCAAAATCGAGACCTGTCTGGAAGAAGGCGGGAAATCCACCTAACCTCTCCGTTACGGTAGCCAGACCCCCTGGAATATGACGAACTAACAACCAGGCCGCGAAGATCATCGACCCTATCATCAGGCTTGCTTGAATAAAATCAGTCCACACGACAGCCTTTATCCCGCCAACCGCCGTGTAAATGGTGGTCAGGAACGTAACGAACAATATTCCCCAGAAGTAGATCCAGATATTGACGGTGAGGCTTGGGAAAAGGTATTGCCAAATGACTTTGATAATCACTCCCCCAAGATACAAGCGAACGCCTATGCCGAGCACCCGCGTGAAAAGAAAAATCCCGCTGGCGATGTTCTTGGTCCAAGGACCAAACCGGATTTCCAGGAACTCGTAAATGCTCTGGACGCCGTAGCGATAGTAGGGACGAATAAACGTGAACGCTATGATGATTCGGGCGAGGATGGTACCGATCGTCAACTGGGCATAGATGAAACTCCGCGTCTTGAAGCCCTCAGCCGGCGCTCCGAGAAAGGTCGCCGCACTGGTTTCAGCCGCGATAATCGAGGCCAAAACCGCCCACCAAGGGATAGAGCGTCCTCCCAAGGCAAAATCTGTCAAGGTGCGATTTCTTCTTCCGGCCCAAAGACCGATCCCGACGATCCCAAGAAAATAGAGGAGAAGCACGATCCCATCGAGCCATAGGCGCGCCGGGTGCATGGCTGAATTAGGCATCGCGACCGGTGCTCAATGAGTCAACGCCGCTACCGGCACTGGCACTGGCACCAGATTCTTGACCAGAATGCGAGAGTTCCGACCGCTGGCCTCGTATTTCGCGCGCCGACCAGGCGGCAAAATCTCGGGGCCGGCTTCGACGAAGCCGCCCTTCTGCTGGAGGTATACGAAAGCCTGTGTTGAAAGGGCGATCAGTTGCGAAAATCCGCGCTGACGCGCGAGGTTCTCCACGAAAGACATTAACTTACGCCCGAGTCCCTGATTTTCGTTGGATCGGCTCACATAGAGGCACGCTAACTCTGCCATCTTTTGTTCGGGATAGGGATACATCGCGACACAACCAACAATGTGTCGATCGATTTCGAGAATCCAATAGTCATCAATGTCAGCCAAGATCTCGGCCCGCGTTCGCCGAACAAGTTCTTCGCTGCGGATTGATTGTTGGATAAGCGATATCACAGCCCGAATATCCTTCTTATACAGCCGTCGGATTTGCTCGTACTCGTTCGAATAAACCATCGTTCCGACGCCGCCATTGCTGAAAATCTCGGCGAGAAGCGCTTCGTTGACATTTCCATTTAAGAGGTGTACTCGCGGCACCCCGTATCGACATGCCTGTGCAGCGTGCTCGAGCTTTGAGAGAAGTCCTTTCGGAAGGTGCGCCTTGATTTTTTTCAAAAGTTCTTCCAACTCGGGAGCGACGAGATGGCCGATCCGTTGTCCTTCCAGGATAAGGCCATCGTATGGTGACAGAAAGATCAACTTTGCAGCGTGCAACGCCTCGGCTACCTCCAGAGCCACCAGATCCGAGTTGACCCGAAATGTCCTGCCTTCTCCGTCAAATCCGATCGGAGGTATCACCGGCACAATTTCCTGATTCAGAAAAAGCTCCAGCATTTGTACGTCAACGCGCTCGACTTTACCGGAAAATTGGAAATCGACTCCGTGAACAATTCCGAACGGGTGCGCAATAATGCAGTTTGCATAAGCTGCGCGGAGATCAACCTGTGTCAGGCCTCCCATGATCTGGTTGGTCAGCCGGCTGGCGACATTGATTGAAAGCTGCAGAGTTGTTTCGTCAACCACTCCGGTACCATCTGAGCTTGAGACATTAATCCCCTGGTCCTGAGCAGCTTGCTCAATTTGCAGACCCGCACCATGAACCAGGACAACCTTTATGTTGAGAGACCGAAGGACAGCTATATCGAGGAGAATATTCGCGAAATTCTCCGAGCCAATAATCTTGCCGTCGATTGCGATGACGAAGATCTTGTCCCTGAAGCGCGTGACATACTGCAGAATTCCGCGGAGTTCGGGTAATTTCATGAAGGCCAGTGTCAGTTCGGTTCCGGCGGTACGGCGTCAGCTTATATACATCTATCTTCGGAAAAGTGGACAATTTTTAAAAAACGCGCTTAAGCAGGCGCCCAGCGCCTGTTCAAGCCGAGATTCCGAAGTTCGGGGAATCGTGCTCGTGCTCGATCTGTGAGACTTCGGCGCCGAAAAGAGAGCCCGATCCTTCGGCAATTATATTGTTCCATCACTCTGACCGCGAGATATGCAGAATTCTCGAGGACGAGCACGACTTCACGCTCTCGGATCCCTTCAACGCCGGTCGCGCGGGAGAGCGACCCTACCGGCTGCCAAAGCCGCCAAAAGATCCAAGTCCAATTCCTCGGCACTCTTTACGACGAGGTCGGCGATCGTGAGATCCTGCCGTTCGCTGAATTGGTTGGGAATGGCCACAGCTTTCAAGCCCGCCTCTTTTGCGGCTCGGCACCCTGGTTCGGAGTCCTCCAGCGCCACAGCAAGGTGCGGTTCGACGCATAAGGTTTGCACTGTCTTTAGGTAGATGTCAGGGGCGGGCTTCGGATTGATCACCATGTCACGCGTAACCACCGCGTCGACATACCCGCGCAGACCAAGGCGCTGCAATCCGCCTTCGACCCAGCCATTGCCGGAGTTGCTCGCAACGCCGATTCGCAACTGGCGTTCCCGGGCGCTCCGGAAAAGTGCTTCGATCCCGGGCAATGTCCTTGCTTGAATTGTTAAATCCCAGTTTCTGGCTTCTCGTTTCGGTATGATTTGCGACCAGTCGAGTTGCCGGCCGAGTAGGTGTTCAAGATGAACCGCAGGGTCGAATCCACCGATGTATCCGGTCGCATGCCTCCAGTCATCAATGTTTAGGGTCGCCCCATATTCCTCGTACACCTCCTGCCAACTGATGAAGCCGGGGGTCTCGGTATCGACGATCAATCCGTCGAAATCAAAAACAATTGCGGCGAGTGTCATCCTGGTTGTGGTATCGGTTGGCCGGAGAAATGGAGGCTGGACGGCTGCTCTCCGGTAATCCTCCGGATCCCGGGTGCGGCTCCGAATCAACAAGCCGCCAGACTTCAGCGCTTAAGGCTGACTTCGAAAAGCTCAGAATCGGCAAAGAATCGCTTCAACTCCACGATAGCGTTCTCCGGGCTATCGGACCCGTGAACCACATTGAACATGACGTCCCTGCCAAAGTCGCCTCGGATTGTTCCCTTTGCGGCCTTTCGGGAATCAGTCGGTCCCATGAGTTCGCGGACCAGAGCGACAGCATTCTTGCCGGACAACGCCAAAGCAATCACCGGGCTGGATTGCATGAAAGATTTAAGGTCCGGATAAAAGGGCCTATCCAGGACGTGGGCGTAGTGTTCGGCGAGTTCATCATCCGTCAGCAGCATCATCTTGCAGCCGACAATCTCCAAGCCGGCGGCCTCAAATCGATTGATCACATTGCCGCAATGGCGATCCGCAAGGCAATCCGGCTTAAGCAGTACAAGGGTCGTTTCGATCATAATTGACCTTTCCGTTTCGCACGAAGCTGGATTTTTTCAAGGACCATCCGCTAGCCTGGGTCGCTCCTAGTGCGGCGTAGCCGCGACCAAATCAGCCTCGAAATCGTCCTCGTCCTCGGTCTTGGCCCCATCCCAAGAAGCGGTTCGCGGTGTGAGAAAACGGTCTTGAGGGGCGTTGTCCGCAACGCCTGGGAGCAGCAGATACCGAGGACGAGGACGAGTTCGAGGACGATTACGAGAGGGATCCTGCACCGAAATTGTCGCAAACCACAGCGAAACGGAGCCGCGGGCTAGCGGAAATTGCCGGATGGCCTGTATTTTTTGTCCCAAGCGTGGCCTCACTCATATCGAACTTGTGATTGAGCCCGTAATGCTAACTTTTATCTTAGCTCCGGCCAACAATTTCGCGTTCGCTATTTCTGTGAAGAGCTCACGGTCTTTCTCCACATCACACCGGATCGTCGAACTGGACGTACATGACGTCGCATTCGGAGGTGCCGGCGTCGGCCGCCTCGAAGGCAAAGTCGTCTTTGTGCCGCTCACTATCGATGGGGAACGGGTCCAGGCTAAATTGATAGAGCGCAGGAGCGGCTATGATCGCGCCCAACTGACGAAGGTTCTACTTCCCTCAACGCACCGCGTCGGCCCCGTTTGTCCCTATTTCGGCAGGTGCGGGGGATGCGATTATCAGCATATTGCCTACGATCATCAGCTGGAACTAAAGCGGCGCCAGGTCATTCAACTGTTAGAAAGAATCGGGCGAATTACGGATGTCCAAGTTTCACCTACCTCGCCTTGTGCCCGCCCTTACGCATTTCGAAACCGGATCACGGTACATGCGATGGAAGGCAGGATCGGTTTTTTTGAAAAGAATAGCCGCAATGTGGTCGATGTGGAGCATTGCCCCATCGCCGTTCAGGCCGTAAACGAGGAGTTGAAAGAGCTTCGCGAAAAAGGCCTTCGCGACGGGCAACACCGAACGCTACGCGGATTGGACGTTCCGCGAACATTTACACAGACCAATGAGTTCATCGCCACGGCGTTGGTTGACTATGTCGCCCGCCAAGTGACCGGGGATATCCTGGTCGACGCTTACTGCGGTTCAGGTTTTTTCGGGCATGCCTTAGCGCATCGATTCCGGATTGTCATCGGGCTCGATTGGAACGAGCCGGCAATCGCCGCAGCAAAGCTCACTGCAAATCCAAACGAAGAATATATCTGCGACGATGTTTCCGCAGCGATCGCATCTGTACTCGAGGAGTATGAGCCGCAAACAATCATTCTTGATCCCCCAGCGGATGGGCTTAAGGGCTCGGTGACAAAAGCTCTGCTGACGAAGCCCTCGAACCGGTTGATCTATGTGTCGTGTAATCCAGCGACACTCGCCCGGGATCTATCTCACCTGGCAAGTCGATACCGTATAATTGAAATCCAGCCTTTCGACATGTTTCCACAGACTGCAGAAATCGAAGCGGTTGCGGTGCTGGAGGTGCGACCATAGGTCCTATAGGTCGTATGGGTCCCATATGTCTTATAGGGAAACATTAGGTCTTATAGGGACAGGTCAATCTTTCGTTCATTTGAGCCCTAATGCATCGATTTTTGCGCGCACTTGTTCGTCCATACGCACCAACTCCGGCCAGCCCCGGTCGTAACCTTCGGACGGTAGTTTCCTAGTCGCGTCGAATCCCATGTGCGATCCGATATTCGGGACGTTTGGCGCATGATCCAAACTATCGGATGGATTCTTAATAAACGTGGTGTCACGCTGGGGATCGGTATTCGCACAAAGTCGAAACAAGACTTCACTCGTGTTGTGCACATCGCAGTCTGCGTCCACAACCACGATATACTTGGAGAACATCATCTGCCCCATCCCCCATAACCCATGCATGATCTTGTAGGCCTGATAGGGGTACTGTTTCCGAATGCTGACGAAAACCAGGTTATGAAAAACACCCTCAGCCGGCAGCGCCATGTCCACGATTTCTGGAAAATTCATCTTGAACACCGGCAGAAAGACCCGGACGCTGGCATCACCCAGGTAAAAATCTTCCATCGGTGGCATTCCAACGATGGTCGCAGGGTAGATTGCCCCCTTTCGGTGGGTGATCGCGGTTAGATGAAAGACGGGGTACTTGTCTACTGCCGTATAAAAGCCTGTGTGATCACCAAAAGGCCCCTCATCCCGAAGCTCACCGGGCTGTACAAACCCTTCCAGAACGAAATCGACGTCGGCAGGCACCGCCAGATCCACGGTCTCGCATTTCACAAGCTCAACTGACTTCTTACGAACGAAGCCGGCGAACAGCACCTCGTCCAGGCCGTCGGGCAGCGGTGCAGTCGCCGCAAACGTGTACGCTGGGTCGCCCCCAAGGCAAACAGCGACCGGCATTCGCTCGTTTTTCTCATAATAACGGCGCCCGTGCCGAGCACCGACCTTATGCACTTGCCAATGCATTGCTGTTGTCCGGCCATCGAAAATTTGCATCCGGTACATCCCGACGTTTCGTTCGCCGGAATCGGGGTCGGCCGTATAGACCATCGGCAAAGTGATAAAGCGTCCGCCATCCTTCGGCCAACAGAATAGAATCGGAAGATCATGTAACGAAAAGTCGTCGCCCTTCTCGAATCGGTGAATTTCTTCCTTACAAGGGCCATCCGAAACATTTTTCGGGCGAGCGTGCAAAAGATCGACGCCTTGCTTTAAGAGCGACCAGGCTTCGCGCAACGACTTGGGCGGCTTGGCCTTCAGGATCAGCTGCATCTGATGCGCCAGTTCGTCCACTGATTCCACCCCGATCGCCAGCGCCATCCGGCGTTTGGATCCCATGGTATTAATTGCCAGTGGAAATCGAGAAGGTTTCCCATCGATGGTCGGTTTCTCGAAGAGCAGAGCCTTTCCACCCCCTGGCGCCTTCATCTGGCGATCTGCCATTTCAGTGATTTCCAGCTCGGTCGCCACCGGTTCGCGGACGCGGATCAGTTCGCCGCCCCGATCCAGTGCGCCAACGAATTCGCTAAATGCGCCATATGCCATGACAGCTCAACCTATCGATGAGCGCGAGCGCTTTCTCAATACCGCAGATACTCCCATCCCGAGCAACGACCTGCTTCGAGGTATACCGCGCCTTTCGGCAACCCTTCCCTGATCCGGCCTTGCCAAACCAACGCCTGATCCGTCGGGGAAAGCGAAGCGTAAACTTGGGGATTGGATTGAATGCGGCTCTGGACAGTAGAACAACCTGCCAGGAAGACTAAAAGAAGAGTACTGAATCCGAGGCAGACCTTGCGATACATAGTAAGTACTTCACTTCCCAGGACCTTACGCGAGCCTACCGCGCTGTTCAATGCCCTTGAGCCTGCGTCATTCCCGGAAGTCTCAGATAGCTAACGTCTTGCGCGAACGGCCATGCTGCGTAATTTCACTCCCATGGAAGATCGATTCGGTCATCACATCAGTTATTTGAGAGTATCGATCACCGACCGATGCAACGAGCGTTGCATCTACTGTATGCCGCAAGAGTTGCAGGAATGGTTGCCCCGCTCTGAGGTCCTGAACTACGACGAAATCACTCGGCTCGTCCGGATCGCCTCGGAGCTCGGCGTTGTTAAAATCCGAATCACTGGGGGTGAGCCACTCACCCGGCGAGACGTCCTAACCCTCTTCCGCCAACTCAACGCCTTACCTCGGATCAACGACATCGGAGTTTCTACTAATGGCTCGCTTCTGGCAAAACCGTTGGAAAGCGGCGAGACCCTTGCAGAAGCCTTAGTGAAATTCCGTGTGCGAACGGCGAATATTTCCCTCGATACACTGGATCCGGAAAAATATCGCGCGATCACCGGGCGCGAATTTCTTCAGCAAACCTTGGATGGAATCGCTGCCGCGAAAGCGGCCGGGTTCGAAAAAGTGAAACTCAACGCGGTCTTGATGCGTGGCCGAAACGAAGAGGATGTCGGTGACCTGATTCGATTCGCGCGCAATGAAGACTTGCTGCTCCGGTTTATTGAGCTGATGCCGGTGAGCACAACTGATGTCTTGAACGAACAGAATTTTTGGTCGATCGGCGAAGCACGGCGCAAAATTGAGGCGGAGTTCGGACCCTTAATTCCGGAGCCGGAATTTCGCACCAATGGTCCAGCGTTGTACTACCGATTCGAGGATTCCGGGCAACGCATTGGTTTTATCGGCGCGATGACAAACCTGCACTTTTGTGAAAGCTGCAATAAACTCAGACTGACCTGCGACGGCAAGCTTCGACCGTGTTTGGGGAGCCATCTGGAGTTCGATATCAAGACGCCAATGCGGCAAGGGGCCAGCGACGAGCAACTTCGCCGGTTTTTCCTTGAGGTGGTAGAACGTAAACCGCAACAACACGACTTCCGATACAATTACCAACCGGGCCGCAAGATGGTCGCCATCGGAGGGTGAGGCATGGCGGACAAACTGACTCACATCTCTGAAGACGGGTCCGCCAGAATGGTCGACGTATCTGCCAAGCCCGCGTCCAGACGAAGAGCAACCGCGGAAGCCACGATCGCACTGCAGCCGGAAACGGTGTCGAGAATTGAATCGAACCAGGTGGCAAAAGGGAATGTTTTAGCCACCGCTCGCGTCGCGGGGATTCAGGCCGTAAAGCGAACTGACGAGTTGATTCCTCTCTGTCACTCCCTGCCTTTGCAGCACGCGCAGATCGATTTCGAGAGCCGGTATGACGGTATCCGGATCGAATGCCAAGTCACCACCACTGCGCAGACAGGCGTTGAAATGGAGGCTTTAACAGGGGTAAGTATCGCTGCGCTAACAATTTACGATATGTGTAAAGCGATCGACAAAACGATGGTGGTCTCCGGTCTTCGCCTCATTTCCAAAACGAAAGAAGCTCTATGAACCAAATCACGGTCGGCGTAATCACCATATCCGATCGCGCGTCAGAAGGCCTGTACGACGATCTGGGCGGACCGGCCGTAAAAAAGGCTGCCATCGAGTATGGCTGGCAGGTTCTCGCCGAGGCCATTGTTCCCGACGATAGGGCCCGGATCCAGGATGCGATCCGATCGCTTTCTGCGCAAGGGTGTGGCCTCATTCTCACAACTGGAGGCACGGGAGCCGCGCCCCGAGACCTGACGCCTGAAGCGATCCGGGCGATTATGCGCGTCGAGCTGCCAGGCTTCGGAGAAGTGATGCGGAGCGAATCAATGAAGCTTACTCCAAACGCCATTCTATCTCGATGTCTGGGCGCTATCGTTGACCAGTCCTTGGTAATCGCGCTCCCGGGTAAACCGCAGGGAGCTGTGGATTGTCTCGGGTTTGTTGCAGGCGCGGTTCCGCATGCCGTGCGAGTCGCACAGGGAATTCCGACCTCGTGCTGATGATTCGAGCCAGGACGCGACGAAGCGCGTCCCTACCAAACGATCCGGTAGGGCCAAGTTTCACCTTAGCCTTGTGGCTCCGCCCTACGACTATTTCAAAAATTCCACAATCGCCGGCAGCAATAACAGAAGGTCTGCGAACAAGCTTAGCAGCGCCGGTTGCATCTGGGCACGAAGCGACAGCAGCAACACGATACACCCAATCGTAAGCGCAACAGGCATAAGCACGCCTGCGAGACCCAGCCAGGAGAGTGCCGTGGTGGTAAGCACCAGCGCGGCCGCGAAAAGAACCAGCAATCCACGAGTCCCTTTGTGCCCAAGGAGCGTCGGGATTGTTTTTGTTCCGATCAAACGGTCTCCGAATATGTCGCGATAGTCAAAGACCAAGCTATTTATTGTCAGGACGAGAAAGATCCAGAAAAAGATCAACCATTCCTTTTGCTGAAGGGCCCTGCCGGTTTCTAACACGGGCCAGAGAACTAGGACGAAAGCGATGACGCCCGGCGCTAGGAGGGACTTTAGGTATGAAAGATTTTTGAGCCGGAAACGAGTGGAGGGAATCGGTCGCGAGTAGAAATAAAAAGCACCGAGGGCTGCAACTATTGGAACGAGCAACCAGCCTCGCCCTGTGACCAGCGGCCAGATCAGAAGCAGAGCAGCCGACAAACAGACCAGAACGAAGCGCAATGGCCCTAACCTTGCGCTCCAACGAAACCTCAGCGGCGTGTTCACGCTATCCGCCGGATCTGAGTAAAGGTGGTCCAAGTTGTAGACGACTAGGTAACCTCCAAACCAAAGCGGTGCAGAAGGCCCCCAATCGACCTTCAGGATTCTACATGCGACACAACCCAACGCAGTTATCGCTGACGCTCCGATCAACTCCAGCAAATAAACCGAAATCAAAAACGATTTGAACCAATTTGGGTTGGCGGCCTCGTAAGCCATGTAAATACTCCCACGAATTTAAATAAATGGTCGATTGAGCTTGAGATCAAGAAGGTAGACAGAGCCTTCATGTTCCGTCTAAAATGCTGTGGCAGGTTCTGGATTCTCACGACTTGTAAATCAGATTGTTTCCTTGACGATCATGGTCCCTGTACCTAGATACAGGCTGGCTGCCGGGAGGTGGGTCGGTAAAGAACCCGGGGATTATGACTTCGGATGTGAGGTCACCCGAAAAGCCAAGGACTCAAGCAAACCCAAGTAAGACAAAGGCAGATTTTGAATGTTTAACGGCCTCCTCGGATTATTCTCAAACGACATCGGCATTGACCTAGGGACAGCGAACACTCTCGTATATGTGAAAGATCAGGGGATCGTCCTGCGTGAGCCGTCGGTGGTTGCGGTACGTTCCGGGACGAGTCAGGTCCTTGCGGTTGGTGACGAAGCCAAGCGGATGCTAGGACGGACCCCTGGCAACATCGTGGCTGTCAGACCGCTAAAAGATGGCGTCATAGCCGACTTTGAAATGACCGAATCGATGCTTCGGCATTTCATAACGAAAGTACACAACCGAAAATGGGTGCGTCCTCGAGTTGTAATCGCGGTACCGTCCGGCATTACAGAAGTTGAAAAACGTGCCGTTAAAGAATCCGCAGCGCATGCGGGCGCACGCGAAGTTTATTTGATCGAAGAACCAATGGCAGCTGCAATCGGCGTCGGACTACCGGTTCAGGACGCAGCTGGGAACATGATTATCGACATCGGTGGGGGCACCACTGAGGTCGCCCTGATCTCGCTCTCCGGCATTGTATTCAGTCGAAGTGTGCGCGTGGCCGGGGACGAGCTCGATGAAGCGATCGCGGGCTACATGAAACGCGCTTACAACCTGATGATCGGAGAGCGAACCGCCGAGGAAATCAAAATTAAGATCGGGAGCGCTTACCCTGTTGAAAAGGAAGCGAGTATGGAAGTTAAAGGCCGGGACCTGGTGGCCGGCCTTCCAAAGACATTAACGATCACGTCGCAGGAGGTAAGAGAAGCTCTTCTGGAGCCGATCTCTACGATCGTTGAGTCGGTTCGGGTGACTCTGGAACGTTGTCCTCCGGAGCTCTCGGCTGACCTGGTTGATCGCGGTCTGGTGCTGGCTGGTGGAGGAGCGTTGCTCCGGGGCCTGGACAAACTATTGCAGGAGGAAACCGGCCTGCCAGTTCATGTCGCAGAGGATCCCCTCAGCGCTGTCGCAGAAGGCACAGGCCGGGCCCTCAGCGAACTCAAGTTCCTCCGTCAAGTAGCTTCCTCAGACAGACCGGCTCGATAACGCCGATGGCGCGCTAGCCCGCAAATCTCACACGCCATATGTATCCCCAGCCTGCATCGCTCGCAAATCTCTAAGGTTTTGCGAGCGATGCAGGCTAGCGGGTCTCATGAAGAGCTCTACCATAACGGCCATTGCCATCTTCGCAGTTCTCGTTGTCCTGGTCTTGTTGTTACCCCGAGCAACGAAGCAACAGCTCCAGGGTACCTTGTTTCAATGGATCTCTCCGGTCCTGCGTACCGGCGCGTCCGTCCAGCAGGAACTTGGGGGCGTTAGAGGCGGTCTGAAACGCTTGGATGAACTCGAGCGTGAAAATCAAGAATTGAAACTCGAGAATGAGCAACTGCGCGCAACGAATTCGCTCTTGAACAATCTCGAGGCGGAAGTGAACCGGTTGAATCGCGCGCTCGGGTTTCGTGAGCAATCCCCATTCAAGTTGCTTCCCGCTCGCGTGATCTCGCGGGAAAGCGCAACCTGGTGGAACACTTGCACAATCAGCCGCGGCTCCAAGGATGGAATCGCAACTGACATGGCCGTGGTCACAGAGAGCGGCCTGGTTGGCAAGGTCACCACGGTAGGGAGAGATGTCGCCGTCGTTCTTCTTATCTCAGATGAGAGCTTGCGCGTTTCTATTTCGATTGAAGGAACTCAGGAACAAGGCATCGTGAGCGGTACGCGCGCCTCTTCAAGTTACGCACCCGATTTAAGAATTCGGTTTTTAAGCAAGACGGCTAATCTGACGCCGGGAATGAAGGTCCTGACCGCCGGAGCCGGCGGCGTTTTCCCGTCGGGCCTGTTCATCGGCACAGTGAAAGATTATTCCGCAAAGGAACTCGAGGGCGTTGCTTCGGTGATGCCGGCGGTAGATCTGGCGAATCTTCAAGATGTTTTCGTCATACTCAGACAAAGATGATCCGGTTTTTCCTATCGCTCGCAGCGCTCATCTTCGGGTCGTTTCTCTTCCAGTTATATTTGCCTCCGGTTCTCCTGCTGAAGGGAGCCGCCATTCTTTTCGTTCCGGCCATTTACTTTTATGGATGTGTCTCGCTGCCGTTTCCACTGATGTTGGCTTTGACGTTTTTCACCGGTCTCCTGAACGATCTTCTCCTTGTGCCTCAGGCAAACGTCGACTACCCGGCAGGGGTATCAACTCTGGTTTATTTGGGACCGGGCTTGATTATGCACGGGCTAAAACCTCTGTTTTTGAAGCACCGCTGGGAACTCCATTGGTTGCTCGCAGAAATCGGTGCGGTCTTAACCCCTTTTCTTTTGCTGGCGCAATACGCTATCTTGAGCATTGAGCGTACCGAATTTTTTTATAGCGACGTTATCGTATGGCGGATTCTTGGCCCCGGCTTGATTTCTCTTGTGATTGCGCCATGTGTCTTCTTTATTCTCACGCCTTTATCGCACATGCTAGGGTATCGACCGGGATTACGTTTAGCGAGATGAGTTA
>Ga0213872_10001924_pt1 | contig 12703 bp, 15 predicted proteins | sample VelepicomBERX_R2_FD_160071 | JGI IMG/M metagenome (GOLD analysis project Ga0213872, IMG submission 160071) | Rhizosphere microbial communities from Vellozia epidendroides in rupestrian grasslands, the National Park of Serra do Cipo, Brazil - RX_R2 | ecosystem: Host-associated > Plants > Roots >...
GGATCGCCGAAGGCGCCACCGGCGGCTGCCCGCCTTCCTGCAGGCTGGTGTGCGAGATGCGCCCGACATGCCACAGCTGCAGCACGATGCGGCCGCCCGCCTCATGCACGGCATCGGTGATCGGCCGCCACGCCGCGACATGGGCGTCGGTATAGATGCCGGGCGTGAAGGCATAGCCCCGCCCCTGCCGCGAGATGTTGGTGGCTTCGGTGATGATGAGGCCGGCCGAGGCGCGCTGGCGGTAATATTCGATGGCCAGCGGGGTATGTACGCCCTGCATATCGGCGCGGGCGCGGGTCAAAGGCGACATGGCGACCCGGTTGGCCACCGCAATGGCGCCGACACGGCCGGGCGAGAACAGATCGGTTTGCGACATAGATGGATTCCTTATTCAGCTTGCAATTCTTCGGTCCAGTCGAGCAGAGCGCAGACCAGGACCCCGATGACCACGTCGATGCTGCGTTGCATGGCGCAATTGACCGTGCAGGCCGCCAGCAAGATCAGCGAACAGACCCACATGGCGATCAGAAAGGCCGACAGATCGAAGCTGGCGCCGGCGCAGATCGCCGCCGCCATCGCCAACCGCAGCGGCAATGGCAAGGGATGCGACATGCCGACCGCGATCAGGGTCACCGTGAGGCTCACGGCTACTCCCACCACTGCTCCGAAAACCCGCTTGAACAAGCGAGGTTGCTCATCATCTTGCCCGATCTGCGACATGACCAAGGCCGACATGGCGGACATCACCGGTTCCGACGACCCAACCAGAAAGGAGATGCCCCAAGCGCCGATGGCGGCGGATATGCTGGTATTCATCTTCATCTTTCAGCTCCGACATAAACTCGGTACGTCATAATTGGCGCGGCGCCGCTATTATGTCTAATATATCGAGCAGGCGTTTTTGATACTTTTAAAGTATGAGTAGACCATGGATCTCCGCCATTTGCGTTATTTCGTCGCGGTTGCCGAAGAGCGCCATTTCACCCGCGCCGCGCAACGGCTCGGCATCCAGCAACCGCCTTTGAGCCAGCAGATCCGCCAGCTGGAAGACGAGATGGGAACCAAGCTGTTGCGCCGGCTGACCCGCGGCGTCGAGCTGACCGAAAGCGGCGCCTTCCTGCTGGAAGAGGCATACCGGATCCTGGCTCACGTCGAGCGGGCCAAGGCCGACGTGCAAAGCCTGGCGCGCGGCACCACCGGACGCATCCGCATGGGCTTCGGCGGCGCCACCTCCTTCGCGCCGCTGGTGTCGCAGATCATCCTCGCCTTCCGCGAACGCTATCCGCAGGTGACCCTGATCCCCGAACAAAGCGTCACGCCAAGGCTGGTCAAGAAGCTGAAAGGCAACGAAGTCGACGTCGCCTTTCTGCGCCCGCCGATAGAGGGCGGCGACGGGCTTGGCCTCGATGTGATGATCGAAGAACGGATGATCGCCATCCTACCCGTCACCCACCGGCTTGCCGATCGCGCCAGCGTGCAATTGGCGGAACTGGCCGACGAAACCTTCATCCTCTACCCCCGCGCCGATGGTCCCGGACTCTATGACGAGATCGTCGCCTGTTGCCAAAGGGTCGGCTTTGCCATGAAGCTGGGTCAGGCGACGCCGGATATTCCGGCGATCGTTCTGATGGTGGGGGCCGGCTTCGGCATATCGATCATTCCGCAATCGCTCAGCCAGGTGCGGGTCGACGGCGTCGCCTATATACCGATCGAAGGGGAACAGCCGAAAGCGGCGATCAGTCTGGGCTATCGGCGGGACGGCCAATCGCAGGCGGTGCGGAATTTCGTGGCGGTCGCCAAGCGGATGCGGCTGGTCAATTAAGCGGGAGGGGGAAAAGCCATGCGATTGACCAATCTTCTATCGGCCTTCAATCGCCGGACCCGCTGGTCGGAAGGCCATATCTTCTCGGTGACGCCGGAACAGATCGGCATCGCCGAGGGATTTCGTGCCTCCTTCGCCATCGCCGCCATGCTGGCCCTCGATCTGCAATTCCAAATCCCTGATCTGGCTTATGGCGGGGTGGCGGCGTTCTGGACCTGCCTGTGCGATCCCGGCGGGTCAGATCGCGCCCGGCTGCGGACCCTGCTCATCTTCGCCTTCGAGGCGACCCTGGTCATCTCGGCGGCGGCCTTTTTTGCCGGCTTCGGCAAGCTGGCGGCCGGCGCCGGCCTGTTCCTGCTGGTGCTGATCTGCGGGCTCACCCGCTCCTACCGCCCGACTTTCGGACCGATGCCGGCGCCGATCGGGCTGATCTCGGCGATCGCGGCCGTAATCGGCGTCACCTCGCCGCGCGGCATCGGCGGCGCGCTGCATCTCGCCGGTTGCTTCCTGGCGGGAGCGCTGTGGGCGCTGGTGCTTTGCGTCTATCTGTGGCGGACCCATCCCCGCGCCCCCGCCCGCCGCGCCTTGACCGCGGTGTTCGGCCGGCTGCGCGATATGGGGATCAGTCTGCGGCAACTCGATGTGCAAAGCGGCGACTCCGCCGAATCCTGGTCGGATTTCAATGTCGGCCATCGCCGCGCCGTGCGTTTTTCGATCGAGCGGGGTCGCGAGATCGTCGCCCGCCTGATGGTCGGACGCGCCCGCTTCGCTCAGGGCGTCGACGCCGCCGGCCGCGTCTTCGCCGCGCTTATGGCGCTTGGCCATTATCGCAGCGAAAGCGGTCAATCATTCGACCCGGTCAATGAAGCCCCTCTCCTCGATGAACTGAACCGGCTGCTCGACGAGACCGCGCAGCAATCGGGATTGATCGCACCGGCGCCGGAACCCTTGGCCGCCCGCAGCGGATTGCTGCTTGCCAGCGCAGAGAAAAGCGAAGGCATCGCCGCTCGCGCCATCGCTTCCGCCGCCCGCGCCTTGCATGAACTCGCCCTTCATTGGCGGGAACCGGAACCGGCCGATCTCGACGGCGATATGGCGGCGGGACGCTTCAGCCTGAAAATTCCCGCCACCGTATGGCGCCACGCTCTTCGGGTGGCGGTGGCGGTCACCATCTCCTTCACCTTCGGCGCCTGGTATGAGGTGAGTTTCTCCTATTGGGGAACCATCGCCACGCTGGTGCTGATGCAGCCCTTCGGCACCAATACCTGGCTTCGCGTCATCGAACGGGCGGCAGGCAGCATCGTCGGCGGCGTGCTCGCCGCCATTCTCATCGCCCGGCTGTCCGGCCCCTGGGAAATGCTGATTTTCATCGGGCCGCTCACGGTGGCGGTGATCGCCTTGCGCCTGGTCAATTACGGCCTGTTCGTGGTGTTCGTGACGCCGATGTTCATTCTGGTGTCGGATTTCATCCATCCCGCCAGCGATCTGATCGTCACCCGCGCCATCAACGAGATCATCGGCGCCTGCATCGGCCTGGCCGGGAGCCTTGTGCTGTGGCCGGAAAAGGAGACGGGGGCGCTGTCGGATCAGGTGCTGGCCGCCTTGTCGGCCAATCTGGCCTTCGCCGCCGGCGCGCTGCGCAGTCCGGTGGCGGCATGCGGCGAACTCGACCAGTTGCGGCGCGATGCCGGCCTCGCCAGCGGCCGTGCCGAGATCGCCCGCCAACGTCTAATGCTGTTGGGACGCTCGCGCGCCGCCCGCCTCGATCGGGTCGGTGACATTTTGCTGGCGCTGCGCTCGATTTGCGGCGCCGCCAATGTCTGGCTGTTGACCCGACGGCTTGGACCCGAAACATGCGAGCCGGCGCGGGCCGACCGCTATGACGGGCTAGCGCAAATGTTGCGGGCGGAATTCCTTGGTAGCGAAGCGGCGAACCGCGCCGCCGAAAGCGCCGAAGGCGATGAGCTAGACCGCGCCATCCATAGTCTGGCGCTGGCGGTGCGGGATTATTCGACCGATCGCGACTAGGTGCTTTTTCATCCCCGATCTGAAGGGTTCCTTGAATTTCATTTGGTTTTCCTTGCCGGTAGCATTTCCTGCCCAACTATCAGGAGAATCTCCGGCGATGAAACCCAACCGCCCGATCCAAGCCGCCGCGCTCGCCCTGCTGTTCGCCCTTTCCGGCTGCGTCAGCAGCAGCAGTCCGTCTCCGCCGGAACACAACACTACGGTCGTCGTGCCGTCGGGTTCGACAGCTGTGTGCTCGGACGGAACGCGGCCTCCCTGTCGCTAAGCCGCCGCATCAATTGAGCGGCGAAGATGATGCCGCGCGGATCGATCGGCATGCCGCCCTCGACCAGGCCGTCGGCGACCCAGCGATTGCAATTGTCGAACAGATTATAGATCCGGTCGGACTTGTAATAGGCGCTGCCGGGATATGGTCCCTCGCCCAGACGCACCGGCTTTCCGTCTCTGAGCGAAAAACTGTTCCAGACGTAAGCCGAGATCCTCTCCGATTGCTCTCGGCTCATGGGCAGATAGGCGACCTTGTCCTTGCCGAAGGCCTCTTCCGGCCGCGTCTTCAAGGCGGTGACGAGGAGTGCGCCAGGTCCCGGCCATAAAGCCGCCAGCGCACCCGAGAATTTGCCCGAAGGCGACAGGTAATAGTCCCGATCGCCAAAACCGACGATCAACCATTCCGCCCCGCCGCCGAGTTGCGGCAATTGCGCGGCCGGCAAGCCGATATCGGCATGCAGGCCCCGCGCGACGACGGCCACTTGCGGCCCGGGGAAGGTCTGGAAGGGAGGCGCGTCGGCACAACCGGCGAGAAAAAACACAAGAAGCAGCACTCGCATCCGACAGACACTAGCAAAGCGCCGCCCGATCCTCCGCCGACCATTCTGTGATCGCTCAGTTGATGGTCCAGTTTTGGCCTGGTATCTCGACCAGGGCATGGCGGCGCAGATCCAAGAGATAGCGCCGCGACACCAGCTCGAGCTGCTCATCCTCCATGCGGCGGCGGATATCCTCGGCGGCCGGAAGACCTTCCGATTCGCCGGAGGCCCGGCCGCAGACTGCGAAAAAGCGGCGACCCTTCGGCGTATCGACCGGCTGGCTGATCTGCCCCGGCGCCAGATCCTTGAGCAGTGGCAGCACAGTGAAGGGAATTTGCGTCTCGGGCAGCTTTTCCGAGATGGCGACCGCGGCGGAGGGGGCGCGCTTGCCGAGCTGGGTCAGGTCGTCGCAGCTCCTGGCGGGCGCCAGAAGTTCGCGCAGATGCTGCATCTGCAGATCGCGTTCGGCCGGCCCGGCGGTGGGGATGCTGTTCAGATCGATGGTCATCAGATCGATGGTGGCGCCGCTGCCCAATCCCTCGCCGACCTTGCGTTTCTCCATCACGCTCAGAATGTGATAGCCGTCCAAAGTGCGGATCGGCGGCGACACCTCCTTGGGCTGCAAGCGGCTCAGCGCGGTCATCAGCTCGTCGTCCAGCATGCCGTCCGACACCCAGCCGAGATTGCCATCGGCCGAGCCGCTCTGATTGAATTGCCGTGCGATCGCCTCGAAGGGGGCGCCTTGTCTCACCTGTTCGATGATCCGCTCGGCGAGATCCTTGACCGCGCCTTCGCGCTTCTCGTCCTCGACATTGAGATAGATCTCGGATGCGAGAAATTCCGGCTTGCCGAGATTGGCCTTGATGGCGTCGAGACGCGTCTGCACCGCGCCTTCGCTGACATGCACCAGCCGCATCAGCGTATGCTGCCGCAGCCACGCCCAGGCGATGTCGCCGCGGATCTGCTGGCGCAGCGCTTCCGGCTCGACGCCCTGGCTGGCCAACATTTTGACCAGACCACCGGGCGGCATGTGGTTGCGCTGTTCGATGGCGGTCATCTGCGCGGTGATGTCCTCGGCGGGAATCGTCACCCCCTCCTTTGCCAGCGCCTGAATTTTCAGATCCTCATCGATCAGGCGCCGCAGCAAAGGCTCCAGCACCTTCTTGCGCATTTCGGGCGTGTCGGGAAGATTGGAACTGAACAGCGACAGCTTGATTCGCTGCTCCAATTCGCGCTGGGTGATGGTGTCGTCATTGACGATGGCGGCGAAAGGTTCGACCCGGCGCTGAGGTGCCGGCGAAGGCGGGTTGGCCGGTGGTTGCGCCTCCGCCGAGAAAGGCGAAACCGCGAAAACGAAAAGCGCAAACAACCACAACACCTGCATTTTCCAAACCCGTCAGCCGCAATCGGGCGCGATTATGCTGCGCGGAGCGGAAAATACAACGCCCTCCCGCTTGCGTGATATGGTTGGGGCGATACATTCTGTCGAAGAAAAGAAGCGGCTAGCAGGCCCCTTCGCCAACCGACCTGTCGCGGGATACCCGATTGATGAGCACCCGTTTTCCCCGTGGTTCGACCGCCTATGCGAAAGACGGCCGCAGCTACATCGTCGAGGAAGTTGCCGAGGGAATCGTCTATTGCACCACCTCGAGCGGCGCGGAGACCGAGTTTCCGGAAAGCAATTTGATGAATGAGGCCGAGTGGACCAGCAAAACCAAGGTCGGTCTCCAGCGGGAGGTGTCCTACCTTCGGCTGAAGCAGTCACGGCACTTCCTACCCGCCGGCCAGACGTCGGACGAGGCCGCCGCGGACCGCTTACTGGCGAAGGCAGACCGCCTGTCGCCGGGCATTCTCGATTTTGCCGCATTCACGATCGCCATACGCATTCTGGCCGAGCGCAAGGAAGAGGACCTCGCCGAGCAACTTTCCATACGCAAATGCCGCGAGATGTTTGACGCCGCGCCATCGTCAGTCCGTGCGCGCCTGCTTGCCGAACTCCTCGGTGCGCGAGCCGATGCGCTGGTCAGCGCAAGCGGACTGGGGGAAAACCTGTTGAAGGCAATGGTCGCCAAGGGACTGGAACCCTTGCAGGCCGACTACGAGGCGTTCCAGGATCGCCCCCACCGGTAATCCGCGTCCGGTCACGTCCGCTTATGCGCCCCTTCAGGACACCGCGCTTAAGGATGATGGGGTAGACAAGTCGACGCCGCCGGTGACCTTGACGATGGCCTGCCATGCGGCTTCCTGGCTGGCGCGGTCGTGGAGGTGTGGTTGGCGCTGCACTTCCATCGGACCTGTGAACTTCCCCTGGGCCGAGGCGAAGAATTGCCCTGAAAGGTCGGTTCCGAACGCCGACGCCTGGAGGTACCGGCGGGCTGCTGTTTCCGGGGCCTGATTCATCCCGGGAATGAGGTTCACGATCGGGATGAACAGATACCTCAATGCCGGGCTGGCGCTTCGCACCACCTCGGTGGCGGTCGCCGCACCGGGCGACACCGCGTACACGCCCATGCCGGAAGAAGGGCGCCAGCGCCGCGAAGGCGCTCTTCTCGCCGCCGAATCTTTGCGATTCGATCGACGGCTTTTTTAGATACTCCGTCGAACCGCCGCGGAAGCGGCCGACTTGGTCCTCCTGCCGCGGCGAGGAAATGCGGCGCCAGGACATTGATCCTGGGTGGGTGCAATTAAGCCGCAAACCGGGCGCGACCAGGCGGCGCGGCGCCGAAAACACAAAGCTCCCCCACTCACCCTCGTACAGTCGCCTCTCCAGCCCGCTATACTGCTTTGACGGGAGGCAGTTCGGAAGAGGCAGTCGACATGAGGATCTTCATCACCGGAGCGACCGGGCGAACCGGGATTCGCACCGCGCGCGCTCTTGCCGAGCGCGGCGACCAGGTCGTCGGCCTGCTGCGCCGGCCCGAGCGGAACGCCGCCCTCGCCGCTTTCGGCGCGATGGGCGTGCCGGGCGACCTCGCCGCCATGGACCAACGGCAACTGGCCGAGGCGATGGCCGGCGCCGACGCGCTGGTCTATGCCGCCGGTTCAGGCGAGAACGACAATGACGCCGCCACCGACGCCATCGACGGGGCCGGCGTGGTCAAGGCGATCGCCGCGGCGAAACTGGCGGGAATCAGGCGCTTCCTGCTGATTTCCGTGTTCCCGGAAGCGGGACGCGGCAAGAATTTCGGCAACAGCTTCGAGCATTACATCGCGGTCAAGAAACGGGCGGATATGGCGCTGGCGGAAAGCGGGTTGGATTGGATCATCCTGCGGCCGGGAACCTTGACCGACGAACCGGGAACGGGGCTAATCCATCTTGGGCCGGCAATCACCTATGGCGAGGTTCGGCGGGATGATGTGGCGATGACGACCGCCGAACTGATCCATGCTTCCTCCATCAGCAAAAGGGTGCTGGAAGTCACAGGGGGTACGATGCCGATCGCGGAGGCGGTAGGGTCTTTGGAAACCCGCGCCGCTCTATCACCTTGAAGCGCGCCATTCTGTCGCTCTTTCACTGGGCCAAGTTTGCCGTGCTGGCTCCAGCGCGACCATAAGCGATGATTTGGCTGTCGCGAGTGATCAGCAGCAGGGCATCGGCGCGAGCCTGCGCGATCAGCATGCGGTCAAACGGATCTTTGTGGACGGCAGGCAACCTTAGCAGTTCCCGGCAGTGAGCGGGCGCGATCGGCAACAAGTCGACACCATCCGGCAGATCAAACAGGCGCGGGCTCGAAGCTGGCGATGATATCGGCCGGGAGAGACAGATCCTCAGAGAACTTCAGGCCAATCAAGTCACCATAGGCAAGAGGCTTCTGCTCAAGATGGGTCAGTTGCGCTACCGGGCGCCCACTGCGAGTAACAATGATCTCCTCGCCCGCTTCAGCGCGGGAGACCAAAGCAGCAAACTCCGCCTTGGCTTGAGCCACGGAAACATGGGTGCTCATGTGACCCCCAGCTATGAAACTGACCATAGATGGTCATTGTGGTCCCTGGTTGCATTATTTCAAGCGGCGTGATCGGTTGCGAGGGGATATGCGGGGCAGGCAACCAACCAACTTGATTTGCTGGTGGCTGCCAATGTGCGCTGGCTCGTTACGAGGTTGGCTGCGACGCGGTGAAACTGATTCGCAGACCGAGCGCTTTCGCAACCTTCGCTATCGTAGCGAAACTGGGGTTGCCGTCTTCGGAAAGCGCCTTGTACAGGCCCTCGCGGCTCAAGCCGGTGTCACGAGCCAATTTGCTGATATTACGAGTGCGCGCGACGACGCCGAGCGCACGCGCCACGAAAATTGGGTCATCACCCGCCTCGTCCATCACGGCCTCAAGATATGCAGCGATATCGGCCTCGGTCTTCAGATAGTCGGCCGTATCATAGAGGCTGAAAAGAGGCTCGGTCATAACGGTCATTCCTTCCACTTCTTGGCCAGTTCCCTAGCCAACTCCATATCATCTCGCTGAGAGCTCTTATCCGCCACACAGAAGGACGATTACGATCTGCCCTCGCCGCATGAAATTGATCCGGTATCCTGGATCATAATCGATCCCCATCTCGGAAATCCCGGCTCCGACCGGCTTTACGTCACCGGGATTTCCCAATGCCAGCCGGTCGATACGTGCTTGAATTCGGGCAACCGCACGAATGTCGCGCAAGCCGCGCAGCCAAGCATCGAAATGGGTCGATTTGAAGATATCGGCCATATGTCAACTATGGTTGACAGTGACCAGATTGTCAACTACAGTTGACATCTTCTCTCGCGAATTTACCGGGGTTTACCATGCCAGGCGAAAGTTTCGATTGGATGGCAGAGGAACGCTTCCAGTGCCGCGCGCCAGACGGAAAGTTGTTCGCTGTGCTGGTGCGTCTTACGGCGCCAGAACTGGTCGATGACAGGAAAGAAGGACTTCACCCTTATTACCGCTGTCAGCTTGGATTAGAGCCGCTTGCTAAGGATCGCTGGATAGCGGGAGGAAGCACTTTTCAGGCGCTGTGCCTATCACTCGATTACTTGCGGAAGGTGTTCAAGGTGTTTGTCGCGGAGGGCGGACGAGTCTATTGGGGCGACAGCACTGACTCTGTTGTCGACCTCGACAGCTCCTGGTTCGCGCCAATGCTGGAGACTTCGAAGATTGGGCTGAAGCTGAGCGGCGAGTAGAGCCAGGTTCAGAATGCAATAAGGCCGCCCCGGAAGGGGCGGCCTTATTAGCAAATCAAGTTGGTTGCGAGGGGGTGTGTAACCTCTTGAAAAGATTGGTTGCGGGGGCACGCAACCAACTTGATTTGCTGGTCCATGCCAGATGCGGGTGACGGCTCGCCCAACTAGGGATTCAGAGGAGACCACGCCGGATCGGAGCCGTCTAGCGGAGTCACGAGCAGTCTCTCGTTATTGCCGGTGAGATCGATGCTGTGAAGCCTGGTTGCCCCTCCTCGTCCCAAATCATCTGTCTTGTCCTGGGTCCAGAATGCTAAGACTCTTCCATTTGGCGCCCAGGTCGGCCCTTCGACCAGATTGCCTGCTGAGATCTGCCGTTCGCCGGTCCCATCTGGATGCATCACGCCAATCGTAAAATTGCCGGTCAACGATGGCTTGGTGAAGGCGATCAAATCGCCGCGTGGCGACCATACCGGCGTAGCATAGGATTTCGGGCCGAAACTGATCCTCACCTGGTCCGAGCCATCGGCGTTCATCACGTAAAGCTGCTGACTGCCGCTACGGTCCGACTCAAAACTGATCCGAGTGCCATCGGGGGAATAGCAAGGCGACGTATCGATGGCATTGTTGTTGGTAAGACGCGAAGTGTGGCGGGTGCGCAAGTCCATCTGATAAATATTGGCATGGCCATTCTCAGCCAAGCTCATAACGACCTTCTCGCCATCGGGAGAAAAGCGCGGCGCGAAGGTCATTCCCGGAAAATCGCCCAACATTTCGCGCCGTCCATTATCCAGATGCAGAACATACACACGCGCCTGGTCGTGGAAATAGGACATGTAGGTGATTTCACGTTGAACCGGCGAGAAGCGCGGAGTTAGCACCAATTCTTGCCCATTGGTCAGGAGACGATGATTCTCGCCGTCCTGGTCCATGATCGCCAGCCGCTTGATGCGCGCCGTAGCCGGCCCGGTTTCCGCTACATAAACGATCTGGGTATCGAAATAACCGCCCTCGCCGGTGATCCGCTTATAGATCGCATCGGCAATTGTATGACCGATTCGGCGCCAGGCGGGTGAAGTCGCATTGAATGCCTGCCCGACCATGTAGCTTTCAGCGAACACGTCCCAAAGCCGGAACTCGACCCTGAGCTGACCATCCGCAGACAATGTGGTCTTACCCTGCACCAACGCCTGAGCATCGATCGCCTTCCAATCAGCGAACCTGGCCGCCAATTGAAGCGATTCGGGGGTCTGGATGAACGCCTTCGGATCAATTGGCTTGAACAAGCCCGACCGCTCTAGATCCGCCGAAACCACTTGCGAAATATCGTGCCCGATCTGACTTTCCCGGGGGCTGGCGCCGTTGAAGCTGGTCACTGCAATGTGCATGGGCTGCTGATTGCCCTTTGTGATGTCAATGCTGACATCAGCAAGTGCACCTGGTCCAACGCTGAGCGTTATTCCGGCAATCATCGATGCAAACAGCTTAAAGGCGGACATTCGGGCGCTCCCCAACTCTAGGTTGAGATGACATTCGCCACAGAATGGGGCGTTTTTGGGGCGGGAGTGCTTTCGGTTTAGCTCTTCCGTCGCCTTACGAGCCCAGCTGAACTCCTCAGACTATCATTGATGCGCGACTGCCAACCTGGTCCGGAGCTGCGGAAAAACTCTACAACATCGGCATCAAGGCGCAGCGTGACCAGCTTTTTTGGCGTGTCCGTCTTCGGACGGCCGCGGCTTCTGCGCAGCTCCTGGGCCAATTCTGGGAATTGCTCGGCGAAAGGCTTGGCCTGCCTAAAGTCGGCTTCGGACCATTCGGGATTGTCACTTACCGCGTCCCAGTCGCCTTTCGCGAAACCGTGCCCCTCCTCGAAGTCAGTGCGCTTGGTGGTAGGCATCGAACAGTTTCCTTTCCGCCTGGCTTGCTGGCCGCATGCTGACGATGGAGAGCCCCTCCGTACCTAAATGCGCGAAGATCACTACTATGGTCCCATCATCGAAGCGGCCGATGGCTTGGAAGCGCCCCAACTTGGCGGGGCGAACCAGTGCCATCTCAAAGAACGCCCCATCCTCCAGATCGGCAAAGTCCAGCCCGTGCTTCAGCAGATTGGCTAGACGCTTTGGAGGATCATAACCGATCTTCATAAAATTAATGTAACTACATAAAATAAAATCATCAAGTATTTTTTGTAGCTACACCTATTGGCGATCCGCGCCATGAGACGTTGAAAACAACAAGGCCCGCCAAGTGATCCTGGCCGGCCTTATTGAGCAATTCAAGTTGGTTGCAAGGGGGTGTGTAACCCCTTGAAAAGGTTGGTTGCGGGGGCAGGATTTTGCTTCGTTGTATCCTGCCGCCGCAGCAATAAACATAAAGGCCCCCTGGCGATGCCAGGGGGCCTTTATGTTGGTTGCGGGGGCAGGATTTGAACCTACGACCTTCAGGTTATGAGCCTGACGAGCTACCGGGCTGCTCCACCCCGCGTTAAGTCTGAAGTCTGGATCCCCGCCTTCGCGGGGATGACGTGATTTTGACGTCACGCGACTAATTTTATTCCATTGTGCAAATACAAAGAGGTCTTTGAAGACCTGGCGCCGCCCTACTCTCCCATGCCTTAAGACATAGTACCATTGGCGCAGAGGGTTTTCACGGCCGAGTTCGGGATGGGATCGGGTGCAGGCCCCTCGCTAGGAGCACCAGGTCGTCAAAGACCTCTTCGTATGCATAGGTTTTTCTGATGTGTTTGGTGTTGGGCAAGTATTTCACACTGCATTGGGCTTACCGCTGCGGGTGAAGATCAAGCCGATCGAGCGATTAGTACCAGTTAGCTTCACGTGTTACCACGCTTCCACACCTGGCCTATCGACGTGGTGGTCTTCCACGGCTCTCAAGGGAAA
>Ga0213872_10001925_pt1 | contig 12699 bp, 11 predicted proteins | sample VelepicomBERX_R2_FD_160071 | JGI IMG/M metagenome (GOLD analysis project Ga0213872, IMG submission 160071) | Rhizosphere microbial communities from Vellozia epidendroides in rupestrian grasslands, the National Park of Serra do Cipo, Brazil - RX_R2 | ecosystem: Host-associated > Plants > Roots >...
GAATGCCCGAAGGAAGAGCTAGCCTGACTTTCGCATCTTTTTTTTTGTGATCTGAGGAATTTTTGCTGGGGGAGGGACCTGAAAATCAGCCGAGCAAGTTGGTTGGTGTCTGCGTGGCGGAACGAGCTGGCCGACCAAGTGACGCCAATTGTCATGGTCCTTACCCTTCGAACCATGAGGGATAATTTGCGAGCGAGGATTGAAAAAAGACTTTCTCGATTCCCGGCGCCGGAATTTCCCATACCACCAGATGCGAAAAGCGCCGGGGGAAGAAAGGCGAGATCGGCACTCTTTCAGGTCGAACAATATCGCACGCTGGATAAACGGATTACTGGCGCTGGCTGCTGTTCTCTGGGTGCTCACACAGCTGCCGTCAGAAGCTGGCGCCTTTCGTAAGAGCGACCAATGCCATTCCCAGCTTCGTTTGCTTGCGCGGTTTCAGTATAGCGACGCTGTTCATGTACTCGGGTGCGTGAGAACTTCTTCCAAAGTTCAAACGTTTTCACCGGCCGTTTTATCCGAGGGCTCTGCGTTAGACGGTGACTAGCTTCTGTGACTAAGAAGAACGTTGAATTTCGACGCTCACAAGGTTTAGCCTAAGCGTAATGAGCAATCCGCACCTCTATCGACGTTTCAACCTTTTGCGCCTTGGCGGTATTCCCCCACCCAAACCGGTTGGCGGTTTCGTTGTTGGTGTGCCGACCAAAGACGTTCGGACCTTTCAAACAGAGAATCCCACCGTTGCAATAGATGGCGTCTTCTCCAAACTCGTTTCGGCCGAAGAATTAGATGAAGTCAGGCGCCGACTCCAGATCCCGTTGGGAACAGACCTTAAATATCAACAATCTCGATATCAGGCAAACGCGGAAAAGATGAAAGGAAACGCGACGTTCGAATGGCGCAACGGGAACAAGTACTGGATTGAGCCCAAAGGCTACAACAAGCCCTTGTGAACAGCACCCCGCGCTCTACGTGGCTGAGCCTGGTTCTATCCGCGAAACGGGCGGCAAAAAAACGGCACCGATTTTTCCGGGGACATCATCGCGATTGCGCGCGACAGCCGCAGTTTTGGCAGACCGCGTACCGGAGGGAGAAAAGAACCCGCAGCCGTTCAATCAGGCCTCTTCAAACCCATCTTCCCTATTCTGGAGATCAACGTGGTGGGTTTCACACCCAAAAGCTCCGCCGCGCCATCAATACCTTTGATTTTCCAGCCGGTCTTTTCCAGGACAGCAAAAAGGTTCTCACGTTCGAGGCGTTGCATTTCTGAGTCGGTCAGGAATTCCAGGTCTCCCCTGTCACCGAGCCGCGGCGCGGTCGGCGTCAGAGCGGGCGATGAATCCTTCACCGGTGGGTCGAATTCCAGAACACCGCCCCGCGCGAAGATGACCGCGCGTTCGATGACGTTTCGAAGTTCCCGGATGTTGCCGGGCCAATCATAGTTTTGCAGGGCCTCGATGCCAGCTTGCGTCAGTCTTGGTCTCGGACAGCCCAGTTCTCTTAGTGATAACTCAACGAAATGTGCCGCGAGCAGCGGGATATCTTCAACTCGATCTCGCAGGGGAGCAAGTTTCATAGGAAAGACATTCAACCGGTAGTACAGATCCTCGCGGAAACGGCCTGCTGCGACTTCCGTCTTCAAATCCCGATTGGTGGCGGCCACGATCCGCACATCCGCGCGCCGCGTTCTTTCCTCCCCTACCCTTTCGTAGCATTTCTCCTGCAGAACGCGCAGCAGTTTGCTTTGCAGCTCCAGAGGAATTTCACCGATCTCATCCAGGAAAAGGGTTCCGCCGGCGGCCCCCTCAAAACGCCCCACCCGGTCTTTTACAGCGCTAGTAAACGCGCCTCTTGCGTGACCGAAGAATTCACTTTCATATAAATCCTTCGGGATGCACGAGCAATTGACCGGCACCAAAGGCTTATCTTTCCTTCGGCTGCGCCGGTGGAGTTCCCGCGCAATCAGCTCTTTCCCGGTGCCAGTTTCGCCCAGGATCAGAACTGTAGCGTCTGTCGGTGCCACCATCTCGATTTGTTTGGCGATTTGTCGCAAGGCGATGCTTTGACCGATAACTTCAGTAGCTGTCCCGACCGGTTTTCCATGCCCGTTGTGGTGCCGGGAGAACACGACCCCGGCCTGATCCGCCGCTGCTCTTGGTCTAACGTCAGTTCTGGTGTCATCCTCCCAATCGCCGCTAGCGATACCTCCTCGCGGCTGTCCCGCTTCGCTCTCTCGGGCGATCGCGCCACGGATGGCCTCGAGCAGATACTCGTCCTCGAAAGGCTTTGTCAAAAATTCCAGTGCCCCAGCTTTGATTGCCCGCACTGACATGGGAATGTCACCATGACCGGTGAGGAAAATAATCGGTATCTGAATATCCTTTGTCGCCAGCTCCTGCTGCAGCTCAAAGCCATTGATGTCCGGCAGCTGGATATCCAACACCAGGCAGCTTGGCCTTTCCTTTCGCAAGCCGGTCAAAAACTCCCGCCCAGACGCAAAAGTCCTGACATTCAGCCCAGCTGACCGGATCAGACCTCCGACAGCCTCACGGACTGAAACATCATCATCCAGGACGTACACCTCAGAAACAGATTCACTCATAAGCTACTCCCCTCTCAACCACGCGAGAAGTTCGGTAAACTTCCTTTGCTATTTCCGTTTAACCTGCTGCTACCGACCCTTCTTACTTCCTTGTCTATCGCACCATGACCTCGCCGGCATTCCCGTCATTCGTCGGCGTCCAAAATCATCGCGGGCTCAGCGCCGCGTCAATTGCGCCTAGCAGTAATTCTTCACTAAACGGCTTGATCAGCACGGCTTCCGCGCCGCCCCTAAGCGCTTGCGCCCGCATGCCCTCGTCTTCGTGCGCAGTGATAAAAATCACCGGAACGTCACAACGACCGGCCACCAACTGACGCTGAAGCTCGATGCCACCCATCCCCGGCATACGCACATCAAGTATCAGGCAGTCCGCATTTCCTAAGTGGCCCGAATTCAGGAGCTCTTCAGCCGAAGCAAAGGTGCTTACTGCGAACCCGACAGACCTGACCAACCCCCAAAGGGCTTCACGGACGGACTCGTCATCATCAATAATCGAAATAAAAGGGGGATGAGACACCGCAGAAATGTAACCGGCATGGCGGCAGTGCTCTATTATACCTTGGTATGAATGCCCAGGGAGAATGCAGTTGGGACTTTTGATCTTAATGTTTCCTTGCGCTGCAGATCCCGCAGCTTCTCTTACATTCTTATCAGGTCCGTGGTGACCGACATCAACAATCACCGTTTTGATCGTCGGAAAGATTGCTTCTGTAGAAGCTGCAAAGACAAGATAGGGTCGTTTGACTGTTCGCCCGTAATTTGGAAGTACAACACCCCTACCACGGGTGGATTCCTGTTTCTGGTTTTTCAGGAACACCGGTTCCAATTCGCGAGTCGACCAGTGAACTCGAACAATTTTTGAAGCGGGATGTTGTCCAATTCCAACCGGGAAAACCATTCTCTATTAGAGACATTATGCATAGCGGGATCCTTTCCAGAATGCCACAAAGGGTCCCACTTTCAACGACCTCATTTCGAGGAATTGTTTAAAACGTCCGCACTAGATAGGGAGTCGAATCACCATGATTCAATTGATGATCAGGCGGCTCGCAGCCAAAACGCAACCTTTCCAGACAGGCTCTAAGAGTACTTAAACAAGACCTCCTTACCGGACTTCGAGAAAACCCAAAACCTTTTCTCGGTTTCGCCTTGGAAGGTCGGTTCTTCGGGAATATCTCCCGGGTAGGGTCTGCTAGTACGGGCGATGAACATGGTTTCCGGCTTGAACTTAACCCAAAGATGAAGGCCGATTTTTCGTCTCTCTTCCGACGAGATGCTCCGCAGAATGGCGGGCTCTAGCTCGGAACCTGGACATTGGTTTTGGAACGCGCGAAATGTCATTGCCGGAATACCGACAATGAAACTGCCAAGCATTTTCGCATCGGAGTCGGGGACAGGCTCCAAAACGTCAAACTGGCGACACTCCAGGTGTTCGTTCATGCCTCCTGAGGGTAGGGTTTGTAGCGCTACAAATCGAGTGTATTTGAAACGCAAGCCGTGAATCGGATCTGCTGAGCTTATGAGGAGAGCGTCAAGAGGTTGGAGATCACGCCCGCTCGAAGAAGGCCATCCCGTCGACATGGAGGCGCTGAGCACACTCAGTCCGTGTAGAACCGAGCACATCAATCGCTTTGGGAATTATGCGATTTCGCGTTTGAAGTAACACATTGATCCTTAAGCGAGTCTGCCAACAAACCGGAGCCGAAAAAAGCCGGTTCGGCGTTTCGTGTGATGATGTTGCTATCGATTAGGAGTCCGCTGGCTGCACATCTTGGCCTCCTCGCTCGGCGGCTTGTTTTTGTTCGAACTGGTGATCGTTGCGCCCTTTACAAGCTTTCCACAACCTGCCCCGGCATTCGAAGTCGATCTGGTTGAGTGCAAGCCGATTAGTCTCAGAGCAAGCCCTCTCGGCTTGATGCTTTCCGATGTATATTCGATCTACCAGAGGAACACCAAGATGGCATCCTCAGAGCTCCTCTACTTTACTGAGCGGGGATGGGGGCCGCCCCTCCTGCTCGTGCATGGGCTGATGTTCACCGGCGAGATGTTCGAGCCGGTAGTCGAGCACTTCGCAACCCGACATCGGGTGATCGTTCCCGACCTGCGTGGCCACGGACGGAGTCGGGGACTTGCGCCGCCGTATACAGCTGCGCACCTCGCGTCTGACCTGCCTCGCCTGCTCGACCATCTTGGTATCGACTCGACTGCTGTGCTCGGCTACGCGCATGGCGGTGCAATTGCCCAACAACTGGTTCTCGACCACCCCACGCGATGCAACCGCCTCGTGCTCGCATGCACCTACGCCTTCAACATGGCGACATTTCGCGAGAGGCTCGAAGGCCACCTCCTCCCGCTTCTCCTCGACGTCGCCGGTATGAGGCGGTTCGCGAAGTTCGTCGTCTCACAGGGCTTGAAGCAGCTCGGCAAGCAACGTGCCGACCGGGTCGTTGGCCTCATCGCGAGCCAGGATCGCAAGTCGATGGTGTCCGTATGGATGGCGGCGATGGCGTTCGACAGCAGGCGCCGCTTGGCCGAGATCAAATGTCCGACGCTCGTTGTCGCCGCCTCGCGCGATGAGGCCGTACCGCTCCATCACGCGAAGATGCTTCACGACGGCATCACTGGTTCTAAGCTCGTCATTATCGATGGTGCCGACCACGCGCTCATCTGGGCGCGCGCCGACGAACTCGTGCGGGTGATCGACGAATTCCTCGGGGCCTGATCGGACACGCCCGCTCTTAGATAAGCGAGGGAAGCCCTAGAGAGAACAAGAAAAAAGATGGTTTCTTCTTCAAAAATGCGTGAAAGCTGCGGGATTTCTAAATCATTAAGTCATAAGACCCTATATCTTAGATAATTATAAAATCCGCTCTGTGGCCGTTTAAGCCGTAGACGGTATTCTTGCGCTAGAGGACGACCGTAGGTTCGAAAGCCTAAACCCGGCAATTCCGGCCACGATCTTTTCTTTCAACGGTCGGTTGCTTCATCCACGTTGCAGAAAACTAATAAAACCGAGGCTCTAAAAGCCGATCCTGGCGCTTTTGACAAGCTGGGGCGATATCCGATTCGGCTATTGATGTCTTTTGGGTGGATTGAAGCTTGTGGAACCTGAAGAGTTAACGCGTTAGCTTCATCGGACTCCCCTGTCGAGCGAAATAACCAGACGGCGTTCGTACCGTTGCCACATATCGTCAGCCGCGGATCGCCGCAGTCGCACAAGGGGAAATGGTTGCAGCTCTGTCCCCGCACAATGCATCCACAACGTTACTTGCCCTGAGAGATTGATTGTCGATATTCGAGGTATACGGACCTGTCGGTGTCCACCTCAGGCATGGTTTAGTCCCCACGCGGCACGACTTTGACTGTCGCGAAACGAGCGCGTGCGCCTATCATCGGGCTGAGGTATGGGCTGTCGGTATACTTCGCCTGGTAAGCATCATCGATTCGGTCACTGATCGGTCCATCAACCGGCTCGAAGATAACCTCCTTTGTCATGCCGGCAGCGATGATCCGCCCCGCCTTCTGTCGTAGTGCCGCATTGGTACCAACGAGATTTTTGTCCGTTGTAAGCGCGCGCGTAAAGAGCGCCCTCGACCGCTACAGACCAAATCCACGTTGGTGTGCCGTAGGTCACCCCGTCCTCACGTAAAGGCGAGACATGTAAATCATCGGCCTCAGAAATCCTACGCAGTTCGTCTTTTGGCCAGGTTGTCATTGTGGAATTCTCCTCAAGGCTTGCAGGCCACGGTTTATTTTCCACCATCCGGTTCCGGACCGCTATTCACCGGTAGGTCATGCGCTCAAGTTCTTCCGGATACCGCCCACCTTGCACCGTGAACTCTGATGCAGCGTCGTCGATCTCGCGGAGATCCTCTGGGCTCAAATCGATCTCGGCCGCACTAATGTTTTCCTCCATCCGCGCCAGCTTCGTGGTACCTGGAATCGGAACAATCCATGGCTTCTGTGCAAGCAGCCATGCGAGCGCGATCTGAGCAGTTGTCGCCTTCTTCCGCTCTGCGACCTTGGCAAGGTCATCAACCAAGATCTGATTTGCGTTCCGTGCCTCAAGCGCAAAACGCGGAATGCGGCTCCGCAGATCGGTACTGTCAAAAGTAGTTGCTTCGTTGATTTTTCCGGTAAGAAATCCCTTTCCTAGAGGACTGTAAGGCACAAAGCCGATCCTGAGTTCCTCGAGCATTGGCAATACTTCAGCTTCAGGGCGTTTCCACCAGAGCGAGTATTCGCTCTGAACGGCGGTAACCGGCTGAATTGCATGCGCCCGGCGGATCGTCTGTGCTGCTGCTTCAGACATCCCGAAGTGCTTGACCTTGCCTTCCTGAATTAGGTCTTTCACCGCACCCGCTACTTCTTCGATGGGTACCTCGGGGTCGACACGGTGTTGATAGAAAAGATCAATGGCGTCAACTCGTAGTCGTTTGAGCGAGCCCTCGACGCCTCGTTTGATGTACTCTGGCCGGCTATCCAGGCCTACCATACGTGGAGCGCCGTTGTGCTCGAATTTGAACCCGAACTTCGTCGCAATCACCACTTGCCCAAGGAAAGGAGCAAGGGCTTCGCCGACTAGTTCTTCGTTGGCGAACGGCCCATAGACCTGAGCCGTATCGAAGAATGTGACGCCGCGTTCGACCGCCGCACGGATAACCGAGATCATTTCTTGTTTTTCTACGACCGCACCGTAAGCGCCGGTCATGCTCATGCAGCCGAGGCCGATCGCTGAGACTTCAAGATTGCTCTTTCCGAGTTTTCGCTTTTTCATTTTTACACCGCCTGTTATGTCGTTTTCTTGGATGATGTATTCGTCGAGGGACTGAACCATGGAGTGCTACAGGAGTATCGAGCATCGCTGTCCGCGCTGCTATCGCGATCATGCGCTGCCTGTCGCGTTCTTGCGGTCGCCTTAGTCAACCAGGCCAAAGATGGTCGGCATCTTACCCAGCTAGGTAATGCCGAGATACGCCCGCCGAAAAAATTCGGTTTGAGGACAGGAGTTAACGGCGTAAGAATCAAGCACCCGTAGTTGACAAGGAGGAACCGAAAGGAAAAGTCAGCCGCCTTCGCAGTTGTGGCTCTTGCGTCACAAGCAGTGGTCTCCTTTGCCAGACCACCTCCCGGCCTTCGCTCCACCAACTTCAGCTGGGTCTGCGGACGACCTTCCACCTGGCTCCAATCTTCCTTTGACGAATTCGTTCTGGAAAGGGCCCAACATCCGCCTTGGGGGGGTGGCTACCAGACAGAACGCCCCACGCTGGCGTAGCAATGCGAGGTTCTCTTCACTGACGATCCCGCGATCAAAAACCCAGACCGGCTCAGCGCTCCGTGCTTGCGCGCGACCGAATCGAGGATCTCCTCGCACAGGGAGCCATGCCCCTCGAAAGTAGAATCCTGGATCCCTTTGCCAAGATACCGACCTCAACGTATTAGAGACGAATGGCGACGAAAGACGAAGTTACGCAGCACTTGGTCGATTATCTGGTTCGCCAACAGGCGTTTATTGGGGAGCAGGTCATCCGCGCGATTCGAACCACCGCCACCATACCCAGCGCATTTGCCCTTACGGATCAGCAATTGATCGATCATTTCCCGCAGCTTTTTTTAGATCTCGTCGAGTATTTCATCACTGAAGCAGATACTGAGACTCGGAAACGCACGGTCGACGCTGCCGTCAAGCATGGGGCAACACGCTGGCAGCAGAGATACGAATTGACCGAACTCGTTCGGGAGCTGTGGCTGGTCCACAAATCCATTCTGGATAACGCCATTGATAAATTTTTTGAACTGAATCCCAAGTGGGTCGGCCAGAGCAAGGCCGCTTGGAAAAATCTGGCTGGCTTTTTTGAGGATTGCGTTGCCGGCTCCGTGCAACGTTATGTCGAGAATTACACGGAAGAATTACGCTTGGTCAACGCCAGGCTGCTGGAGGCAAACAAGAGGCTCAGCAAGACCGACGAGCTGCGCCTGAGGCTTATGCGGACGGTTAGCCACGAAATCTCGAACGTTCTTAACACTCTGAACCTCACCATCAGTTTTCTCTCTATTAGCGATGATCAGTCCAACCGGGAAGATATGGTTCGCACCTGTAAACGTAACGTGCAGGAGATGGCCGAGCTGTTGGACGACCTCAGGAATTACTCGCTCTTGCTTCAGGGCGCCGACACTCCACAGTTGGAAGATATCGACATGCCCTCCATCTGCGCAGACTTTGAATCATCGTTTCTTGCCATGACAAAGGATGCAGGCCTAAGACTCGTTCTTGAGATTGATCCCGAACTGAAAAGGGTGCGCAGCGATCCGAAAAAGATCCGCCGTATCGTCACGAATCTTACGATTAACGCGATCAATTATCGGCATCCTGAAAAGACCGAAGGAACCGTTGTTCTGAAGTTTCGTTCTCTTCCCGACAATACTTGGCAGATTGCAGTCGAGGATTCCGGGATCGGCATATTGCCCGAGCATTTCGATACGATTTTCGAAGAGTTCAAAAGAGTTGGCCCTTCGGAAAACACCAAAGGGAGCGGGCTTGGACTGGCTATCACCAGGCGTCTTGTCAACGAATTGCAAGGAAAGATCGAGGTCTTCTCCGAAGTTGGCAAGGGAAGCCGCTTTGTCCTGACTCTCCCCAGGACCTATCCCGAGAACATCACGAGGCCAAACGATAGAGCCTAGCGCCAAATTTGCCTCTGAGAAATTCACTCCGTCGCAGTCCACTGGTTTCGACTTCCGCCACCAACCGTTTGATCTCGTGGCGGCTTCGCCGCTCTATGGCCGTTTAAGCCGTAGACGGTACTCTTGCACTGGAGGCCGTCCGTGGGTTCGAATCATATCTGGCAAAACCAGCCAGCCTGAATTGGGGCAGTTACGGGTCTAGAGTTCGAGGCAGATCGTCGAGAAGGCAGAGCTTCGGGGCTGGCTATCAGCGAGTTGACTGTCCTGACGGCCCTTCTACCTTCCCCGGGTAATGGACCTTTTCACTGCCCTGCTAAATTTCAAAAGAATAGCAAGACATCCCGCTAATCTCTCTAGGAAAATAACCGTTCGGGGTCGCCTCTGGTAAAAAAGTCAGAAAGGTATCACCACGCAACCCACAGCGCAGCGCTTCCAGTGAAATTACATCGTCAGGTTGGATGTTTCCCAAGTTGACATTCGCTCCTAAGGTGTTCACCATCCAGGCTTGCTGTTTTTTGGTTGGCGCTTCCCAAATTAACCGGTCATTCGCGACCTGTTTAAGGATTTCAAAAATCAGATCCGCTCGAACATCTCCGTTGGGTTTGCAAACTCCCGCAGTACCGCTCTCGCGTGCTTCGGCAATTACACGACTTGCCCCGGCTTCTAATTCTGATTTAATTGCGTCAACCCATTCTGTCACTGTCAGGCTGGAAGTGTCGCTCTTGCTCCCGACTTCCGAAAAAACCTGCACGTGGGTCGAAAGTCTCTCGATATAGCGACACTTTTTTTCGGACGTCATCCTGAGAGAACCGTCGCTGACTTCTGCATATGTAATCTGGTTCATATCCAGAAGCCGGAGATAATCATTGAACTGGTTTCGCACCGCGTAAGCCTCAAAAATCGTGCCCCCGAAAAACACCTGGATCCCACTCGCGCGGTAGAGAGCCAACTTTTTTTCGAACCCGCCTGTAAAGAAGGCCGTTCCGAAGCCAAACTTAATAAAGTCGACGTACGATTCCGCTGCAGAAAGCAGATTCTCAGCTTGATTTATACTTAGCCCTGTATCGATGACGATATTTATTCCGGTAGCTCGTGGCTTGGACGAGCGTGCTGGCAGGTATTTAAGAGAGGAGAGCATGAACATGGCGGTGCATTCCATGAACCGGGCAGAGCTGGGGCTTGGCGTTATCGACGGCGCCGAATCGCGATTTGCAAAGATTAATGGTTTTATTGTCATCGAATTTCATAAGCGCTCGTGTGTTCCATTTACATCCCAGTTCTAACGGATTTCAGCGCCGCAGTTTCAAAAAGCAAAAAAAGAAGAGAGGGTGGAATCGTTGGGATAATAGATCTGCAAGGATGCGAGAACGCTAGGTGCGACACGATCCTTCACGTGTTGGAGATGTTGCATGATCCGACACACGTGCGCGCCTATACTGCCAGCCAATGGCACGAAATCTTGCGAACTCAGGTTTGAAAATTGAGCACCTGGAGAATGGGTTATCAGAAAAGCCAGGCGGAATAACCATCCAGCGTTGGTGCGAGATCGACAGGTCAGGCCCAGTTGCGGAGGCGGCGATTGATGAATTTCTCCGGATTTGTGATTCCTCCGAACTGGCGCAACTCGGTATCGAGTGTCGAGAAGGGATTTTTTATTATCCTGTCCGAAGTCTGTTAGCCCTTGCGCGACGCAAGTAATAGGACATGCCTGTCTCAAAATTCTCAATCCGAACTCGTCGCCGGGTAGTGTCGCTCTCGCCAAGATCGCTTCTGACGTTTCACCGGTGCTTGGAGTTGATTCGAATCTCTTCTGGGTGATATGGCAGACCGTACAAACTAATGACTGCTACGCAGCTGACTGGATAGGTCTGACCCTGTCAGACCTATCCAGTCGAGCGGACTCTTCTGTTGCGCTAGTAGAAAAGAAAAGCCCGATCTAAGGTACCTTCTGTTCGCCGAAATTTTCTTTGAACCTTCATCTATCCTGAAACTCCGGTTCCAGAGTTCGTTAGGAACGAGATACAAGCCGAGCGCTCAAATTCTTTAGTTGAGCCTCCGAAAGATAAATACTTCAGACAGACTATCAATGTACGATGTAATCGTGATCGGAGCTAGGTGCGCTGGAGCGCCGGTTGCCATGCTGTTGGCGCGAAAGGGCTACAAAGTCCTGCTAGTGGATAGAAGTAAGTTTCCTAGCGAGATTGCTCACGGCCATTTCATCCACCGACAGGGACCTAAGCTGCTTGCTCGCTGGAGACTTCTAGACAAGATTGTCGAGTCAAATTGTCCTCCTGTCCTTACGCAGACCACTGACTACGGTGACTTTCCCCTGATTGGGAGAACGCTGATGATGGAAGGAGTTGCATTCGGCTACGCTCCTCGACGAAGCGTACTCGACAATATCCTGATCGATGCTGCTATTGATGCTGGCGCAGAGTTGAGAGAGGGATTCTGTGTCGAGGATTTTCTCAGTGAGGACAATCGTTTGACGGGTATCCGCGGAAAAAGCAACCGGGGCGGATCCGTCGTAACGGAAAGGGCGCTAATCACCATTGGTGCCGACGGCAGGAGATCTCATTTGGCACGCGCTGTCCGAGCGCAGGTGTACCAAAGTACGCAAACCTTCACCTGCTGGTATTTCTCCTATTGGAGCGACGTGCCCAACGACGGCCTCGAAATCTATCTCAGGCAGCGCCGAGTTATTTTCGCCTTCCCCACGAATCATAAGATGTTCTCCATCTTTATTGGTTGGCCGATCGAAGACTTTTATCGAGTTCGATCGGACATCGCCGGTAATTTCATGCGAGTCCTGGAACTGGTGCCTCCGCTTGCGGAGCGCGTACGGATTGGCAGGCGTGAGGAACGGTTCTACGGTACAGGGGATGTTCCTAACTTTTTCCGCAAACCATATGGGCCGGGCTGGGCATTGGTCGGAGACGCCGGATGCCACAAAGACCCCTTCACGGCACTCGGAATCTGCGACGCCTTCCGGGATGCAGAACTTCTTGCCAATGCCGTTGACGAAGGACTTTCAGGCAAGCGGCTCATCGAGGAGACCATGGCGGACTACGAGAAACGGAGAAACGAGGCGAGCGCTATCGACTATCAGCGTAACATTGACTTTGCGCGTTTCAAACCTCTCCCACCGGAGACTTATCAGCTTCGCGCTGCCCTAAGAGGAAATCAGAAAGACACCAATCGTTTTATAATGGCAACCGAAGGAATAATACCGCAAGAGGAGTTCTTCAATCCAGAAAATCTGTCGCGGATCATGGAAGACGCCGGTGCCGCGGGTCTCGAAACCGCAGGGGTTGTCAGGTCGCTGTGAAGTCGTCGTCTGGTCGTTGGCTCCGCAGCCTAGGTTTTACCACCGGGTTAAAACGTTTATGGCGCGGCGGGCAGGATCATCCATC
>Ga0213872_10001926_pt1 | contig 12697 bp, 9 predicted proteins | sample VelepicomBERX_R2_FD_160071 | JGI IMG/M metagenome (GOLD analysis project Ga0213872, IMG submission 160071) | Rhizosphere microbial communities from Vellozia epidendroides in rupestrian grasslands, the National Park of Serra do Cipo, Brazil - RX_R2 | ecosystem: Host-associated > Plants > Roots >...
TGACGCTCTATATCACTTCGAGCGGGAATGTTTATCGGCTCAGGACGAATACGGTGGGAGAGAAGCCGTAAGGGCGGGGCAGGCGTTAGTTTAGGCGGTTGCCCTGGATCGCCAATTCTGTTCGGCGCGCCTTTTGGGCGGTGGTAAGGATTGTTTCCAAAATCCATTAACCTTGTGTGTCCAATCCGGCTACCGGAACGCATTCACCGATTCAACAGGGTAGCTGTGTCCCTCTTTCGAAAACGAAGATTTGTGCCATGCGCGAAGACGGCGGTACAAACATCGCAGGCGGTTCATTGTCCGACTAGCCAACGATCCCGGCGCAGTCCAAAAACTACTCTCAAGCGACCGCTAGTTTGACACGTGATGTGTCGCGGGCGCTTCACTTTGTGGAAGGCGCGGGCGGCCCATCAACGCACAACCTCGGAGCCATATTGCCTCGCCCAAGGCGTCGACAAGTCATGTTCAGTCTCAGGTGTGCCTGGGCAACCCAACTGCTCCCGATGCGGCAGACGGCAAGTTCTCTGTTCCAATAAGAGAGGTTAGTGCGGCTCAGACTGATCAACAACAGGCACACCGTGCGTGAAGTGGACGGGAACGCCTTGTTCAATTGAGTGGCGGAGTTCTTGGGCGACTTCCATGTTGGCTGGACATCCGTTCACTGAAACTCGCCCCAGACTACGTAACGGGTGATGCTCGATCCCAGCGGTCATTTGCTCATAGTGTACCGGTACGGAATCGTACCAGAAAGTGTATTGATAACCCTGGTAATTACACTCAACAACCTTTTGACCTTGCGACGAAAGCGCAGCCACCTCGTCATACGCCGCAGATCTCTGCTCCGGTGTAAGACCCTTTGCGTAAAAGCTGCCGACTGCCCCGCCGTACAAAAGCACCACTCTCGATGCGGATTGATTAAGAGAGACGCCTTTATTGCGATGGATGATGCGATCTGCCTTTTCCTCGTCATATCCTAGAGCCTTTCGGAATTCAGGGCTGGCCATAGCTAGAAATTGTGAAAGATCATCCGGGTCGGGTTCCCTGCCGGAATGCAGCATAACCAGCGCTACAACGAACTCGACGCCCCCAAGGTTCTTACACGGAGTCCCCTTGGCAAGAAGGATTGCATCCTCTTCGCCCTGTGGATAATAAGTGTGATCGATGCTGGAGAAATAACGAGAAACAACTCCAATCAGGCCGCCTGTAAACAGAGACGAGAGGGGAGTGGTACCGTTCAGCACCCGGTCGTTATTAGCTGAGATAACCTTCGCTTCTTCAATGCCTATTTTGTTCTTCGTGTCTTCATCAGGCGGACAGGCTTTCACGAGCCCACGATCAAAGCCGACGAGCCATTTGCGAGCCTCTACGTTGTCTGGAAATTGATAGGGCTTATTGCTCGCATTCAGTTTTCCTTCTTGTATAACACGAACCCCACCGGGCAATGAGTAACTCGGAGTGTTCTGCGCGTTCACCTCTGCGCAGACGGCGCTAAGGCCGAGGAGAGCCGGGAGGTACAGACGCGGTCGACGAGGGGTGTACCGTGGCATAGTCATGGATTATAAGGCAAAAAACGTTTGTACCTGTGCCGCTGAATTGCCATGTTGTGCACGACGCGCGGCGTCTTGGGACAAGTGCCTAACCAAATGCCAGTCCTGGTTGCGTCTCGGACCGCCTCCAGCGTGGTTGGGAATCCTGACCGAATACGGGTCTTGTGTCCAAATCAGCATTTGCGCAACAAATCGCTAGGCAAGCCGTTTCCCTTGATTCTCGTGTTGGAGAACTCTATTGCAAAACGAAATCGATTGGCAACAGTATTGTGCGACGGCCACGGTACGGCGCGAAGGCGAATCAATGGGTTTTTGGAAGCAATCCCTCACCGGCACCCTTTTTCTCGATGTACTGCTTGCTGCGGGTGAAATCGACTACCATCACGACCGAATAAACTCGACAAAGAGGTGACCGTGAAAATTCGACTCGGAACCGGCATGACAGGGTTAGCCGTGTTTATCCTCTGCACCGCAATTTGTTCTGCGCAGCAAGCCCCCGACCCGACGGCGGAACGCGCCAGGAACATGTTACTGCAGGCCGTCGCCGACAAGAATCCTGACACGCGGCTGCAGGCAGTGTTTGCAGTGAGTCTGGTGGGAGCCCACGAAAAAGTCATTTCTCAGTTGGCAACGATACTGGCCCAGGATAAGGACGTCCCGGTCCGGCTCGCAGTCGTATCCTGTTTGGGCGATTTCAAGGATCCAACGGTGATCCCGATCCTGCAGAAAGCGCTCAAAGATCCGGCGCCGGAGGTGGGCTTCGCTTCCGCGAAGGCCCTCTTTCATTTGAATCAGCCGATCGGCAAGGAAGTGCTCCTGGCTATTCTGTCAGGCGAGACGAAAGCCTCCTCGAGTTTCCTGACCAGCCAGAAGCGGAACGCGTTCAGGATGATCCATACACCCTCCAAGTTATTCATGACTGCGGCGACAGTCGCTGTGCCGGTACCCGGATTCGGCCTGGGGGTGGCCTCTGCTCAGGGGATTCTTTCCGATCCCGGCGCATCGGCACGCGCTTCTGTGGTGCTGCTGCTTCAGGGGCAGAAAGATGCGGCCACAAGAAATGCGATCCAGGCCGCTCTGTCCGACACGGACTGGTCAGTGCGGGCAGCCGCCGTTCACGCCATTGCCATGTGGAACGATCCGTCGCTGAAGCAGAAGTTTGTACCGCTTTTCGATGACAAGAAAGATGCCGTACGGTTCCGCGCGGCCGCTGGATATCTCCGTCTGACACTTATTGCAAATCACTAGGCTAAGGTGGGGGGCTGATTCAATCTTCTGCTGCATAGCATCGGCGCCGAGTTGCCATGAAATTCTCCTACAATCTCGTCGCGGGCAAGAGTGTTGAACCTCTTGCTGCGTTGAGCGACGGCATTTTCGCGGTCGCCATGACGCTGCTGGTATTGGATCTGCATGTGCCGGCCATCCAGACCGTTCACAACGAATACGAACTGGGTCGCACACTCCTGGCGCTTGGATTGAAAGGCGGCCAGAATGAACAAATGCCCTCTTTCTTATTCAGGCAGGCTCATCTAAATCGTCATCCTCGATAGGGTGTCTTTCCACAAGCATCCGCTGATGAAGGATGCGAGAAACGAAAATCCCTCCGGCTTCGTGCCTGTAGAAGACAACATGGCGGCCGTGCTCCATCCGCCGCAAGCCTGGGCGAACATCATCACACGCACGGCCAAGTCCCGGATTGTCAGCCAGCCTCTGGCAGCAAGCTTCAAGATCGTCAATATAACGGATGGCCTGGTCTTCGCCCCAGGTGCGTAGGGTGTAGGCGCCGATGCCCAGCAAATCAGCTTCGGCAAGCCGCGACAAACGGAACGGGGCCACGGACTAGCGCCGCGTTTTTGGAAGTTTAAGTTCTTTCCGGACGCGCGTGAAGGGATCTCCCTTGGCAACGCCGCTCGCATCGCCTTTGTCAATCGCGGTCCTCAGCGCGGCCATCTTCGCGTCGTTCTGCTCCTGCTCACGCACGAAAGTCCGAAGCGCTTCGCGGACCACTTCGCTGGCGGATCTGTAATGACCGCCTTGAACCTTTTCTTGAACAAAACGTTCAAGGTCTGGGGTTAGCGATACGTTCATGTCGAGGTAAACCTCCTATTATCAATAGCTCACCACCTATAACAGGCTTTGTCAAGGTTGGATATTACGGCGGTCCTTTCCGTTCCTTTTCAGTGCCCCAGAACTTGACGTTCGCGCTCCTGACAGGCCGTCTCTATCGCGATCCCGGCGCGTAGTAGATGTCGGCGGAAAATGCCGGCAGGTGAACGGTGCCGGAACCGGCTGCAATCGTGAGGGGCTTTGTGCCCGCGAGCCGGCTCTCGTATGTCCCCTCGCGGATATAGGGAATCGAGATGTCCGCCGCAGCCGTACTGTTGTTGATGACGATGATAGCGGTGCCGGCGGTGCTCTCGCGTGCATACACCCAGGTATTTTTCGTCACCGCCAGGTCAACCAGATTGCCGCGCCGAAGCGGTTCCAGCTTCGCCCGCAGGGACGTAAGTTTCTCTACGTAATTCCAGATTGCATTCTCTTCGGATGTGCGCCCGGACGCCTCGAATGCATTGCGCGGATCGTGCGGAAAGCCGCCCGGGAAGTCGCGACGGTTATCGGGGTCGTCGCCTCCCCGCATGCCGATCTCGTCGCCGTAGTAAATGCACGGCGTTCCTCTTACGGTGAGCAGGAAGGTGAACGCCAGTTTCAACTTGTCTGCGTCAGCTCCCTTCTCGCTCATGAAGCGCAGCACATCGTGGTTGCCGAGAAACGTCACCAGCATATCCGGATTCGGGTACAGCCGATCTTCCGCCAGGGTCTTTGAAAGCGTCTCAGGCGATCCGCCTTTCGCGAAGACCTCGCGGATGTCGAAATAGGTCGGAAAATCGAATACCGAATCGACGCCGGTATCGATATCTGATCGTGTCACACCCCCTTGAAAAAAAGACGGAACGGCCGGATTACCGTCAAACACTTCACCCACCGCGCGCAAGTTCGGATATTGCCGCTTCAATGCAGCGGACCAGTCACGCCAGAAAGCCCGCGGCACATAGGGCAGCGTATCTTGCCGGATCCCGTCAAATCCGGCCATTCCCACCCACCACAGCGCGTTCTGAATTTCGTACCGCGCTACGTCGGGGTCTTCCTGATTCAGATCGGGAAGCGCATCGGCAAACCATCCGTCGACAACATCGCGCTGCAGAGTCGTGGAGGCGTGCGGGTCCGGGAGCTCCCAGATCTGCCAGGTTTCGTTGATGTGATGCGAAGCGGTTCCGTGGAACCACGTCGGCTTGGGCGGATCGGTCACCCAGGGATGACTGGGGCCCACGTGATTGGCTACCTGGTCCTGGATAACCTTCAGACCGAGCCTGTGCGCGTCGTCCACCAGCTTGCGGAGCAACGCCAGCGTGCCGAAATGCTCCTCGAGAGCGTAGTAATCCGTAGCTCCGTAGCCGTGATAGTCGGCGATCGGCTGCCCTTTTACCGCCTGGCGCCTGTTCGGTTCGTTCGTGTTGTCGTAAACGGGAGTTATCCAGATAGCGGTGACTCCGAGCGACTTCAGATACGGCAGATGATCGATGATGCCCTGGAGATCGCCGCCGTGATACTGATGCGGATTCGCCCGATCAAACAAACCGCGCGAAATGGCGGGATCGTTGTTCGATGGGTCTCCGTCCGCAAAGCGGTCCGGCATGATCAGGTAAATCACGTCATCCGGTGAAAAGCCCTGAAAACGCCCTTCCGGAGAGAGTGGCGCCTCCAGGCGAAACGGCGCGGCGACTGTGCCGTCTTGCGTTTGAATCTGCAAAGGATAATCGCCAGCCTGGGCCCCGGCCGGAATCGTGATATCCACAAACAGATACGTACCAGCCTGGTTGCTACGAACGTTCCCAGCCGTCAGCCCTCCAGGCGCGGTGACCGAAGCATGTGAAAGGTTCGTGCCGCGGATGAGCACCCGCACCGGGTTCAGCGTATGGCCGGGCCACCAGTTCGGCGGCTCGACCTTCGTTACTGTGGCTGCGGATGCGGCGGTGAGCGAAACTGCGACGACGAGCAGAGTGAGGCGCAACGCCAGACGGACACGGACTGAAGTCACGCGAACTGAACTCACTTAGAGCTCCATCGCATTTTGAATTTCGGGCTCTAGCCGGCCACCAGTTCAGGCCTGGCCCCGATATTGCGCAAACAACGATCCACCCAGAGCTTGGTCAGTTTCTCTTGCGTGCTGTTCTGCGAAAGACGCGAACGCAGGCTGCCGAACTCCACATGATCAAGCGGCTGATCCTGATTGAAACAGGAGAAGACCACCGTTTCTTTGCCGGTGACCGGATCTTTGTGCATCTGCAGGCACTGGGCGCAAATCTCCTTCATCATGCACTGCATGGGAGAGTTGATGCTGCCGATGGCGTGATGGTCGGGCTTCAGGTATGGCCGAAGCACGCTGTGGCGTGCCTGCTGCACGGCGCGCATCATTCCATCGGACCCAATGACGATCAGGCGGTCCACCGAACTCAGCGGAATTTCCACCTCGCCGAGATCGCCTCTTCCATACGCCTCCATCGCCTGCACGATGTTCCCGACGAATGCGCTGTCCTGCACGCGGCCTGGGGTGAAGCCGGGCGCCTCATCGCAGACCCAGATCACGACGTCCGCGGCCTTCTCAATCTCTTCCACCTTGTAGCGGTCGACGATCTTCTTATATCCCGCGAAGTAGACCACGTGCGAGCCGGAGGCTCGCAGCTGCTGGCCAATGGAGAATAGAACGGCGTTTCCAAGACCGCCGCCGGCAAGAAGAACGGTCTCATGCGCGGGCGTTTCAGTCGGAGTGCCGGTGGGTCCCATCAGAACCACCGGATCGCCGGGCTTCAGCAATGCGCAAAGGTCCGATGAGCCGCCCATTTCAAGGACGATGGTAGAGAGCAGGCCCTTTTCGGAATCGACCGACGCGCCGGTAAGTGCCAGGCCTTCCATTGCCAACGCGGTTCCGTCAACATGCGTGGCAAGCGCTTCGTAATTCTGCAAACGATAGAACTGGCCGGGCTTGAACGCACGCGCTGCAATCGGGGCACGCACCACGATCTCTACAATGTTCGGCGTCAGGCGGATGACGTCTTCAACGACACCCCGCAGTTCGTCGTTCAGCCGTTCAACCAGGCGGGCGGGAGCCGGCTCTTCGGCAGTCCGGCGCGCAAGGACGCGAGAAACCACCGGATAGCCGCGCTTAGCGCTGCCCATCGCTTTTACCACGTTGCCCGAAAACGACGGATGCAGGTCGCCGAAAAAGCTGATGGCGCGGCCATCGGGGCGAAGAGAAACCAGCACGCGCGCTTCGTTTGGCTTGGCGCTGCGCTCCGGCTTTACCGGTTCGCCGTTTTCGTCTACCGCCTGGAAATAACGGCCGTCCAGGCTAAAGTTGAGCTCGTCTTCGCGGGCAAGCACGGTGTTCGGTTGAGTGCCGGCGGCGACCAGGATGGAGCGTGCAGGGAGGACGATCTTCTGGCCTGTCGCGGCCAGACGCCCCGTGCCTTCGTCGAAGGCCTGCTTTTCGAGGCGCAATGCCTTGGCGGCGCCGAACCGGTCGATCTCCACTTCTTCCGGAGCCAGACATTCGGCGAAGCGCACACCCTCTTCGAGTGCCTTGGAGACCTCTTCGTGATTAAGCGTATAGCTGGGCGCATCGATCAGGCGCCGGCGGTAAGCAATGGTCGCACCGCCCCACGAATCCAGCAGCTCTGCGAGGCGCGGCGTCCGGCCCTCGCGGGCGGCTTCAGTACGTTCCGCACGAATCGCCCGGGCATGCCCCAGAAACTCATGCGCTATCTCGGCTTCTTCTTTGCTCCAAACGTTGTGTAGCGCCTCGCCGCCGATCTCGGCTTCCAACAGCTCATAGCGCTTGAGGAACTTTTCTACCTGCACCACGTAGTAGGCCAGCGACTCGGTCGCGGTGTCGATTGCGGTTAAGCCGCCGCCGATCACGACGATCGGCATGCGGATCTGCAGATTCGCCAGCGATTCGAATTTGGCCGCGCCGGTCAATTGCAGCGCCATGAGGAAGTCCGATGCCTGGCGCACCCCGCGCACCAGGCCGTTCTTCATGGGGATAACCGTCGGCCGGCCGGCGCCCGCGCACAGCGCGATGTGATCGAAGCCCATGTCGAAGGCGCCATCGACGGTCAGCGTGCCGCCGAAGCGAACTCCGCCGAACATAGTGAACTCGCTGCGGCGTTCGAGCAGCAGCCGGATGACTTTGAGGAAATTTTTGTTCCAGCGGACCGTGATGCCATACTCTGCTACGCCGCCGAAACCGGCCATGATGCGCTCGCCCAGCCGCTCATAAATCTCGCTCACGTCGCGCAGCGGACGGAACGGCAGGCGCTCTCCGAAGGGGTTCGTGCCCGAGAGATCGGCCGGCAGCGGCTCTATTTTGAGCCCGTCTGCCGCAACGACCGTATGCCCGTCATTCATCAGGTGGTGGGCAAGCGTGAAACCGGCCGGGCCGAGGCCGACCACTAGAACCTTGTATCCGGTTGGCGCTTTCGGATAAGGCCGCGCAAAATCGAGCGGATTCCAGCGCGTCAGCAGGCTATAAATCTCGAAGCCCCACGGCAGCTCGAGAACGTCCTTCAGAGTGCGTGTTTCCACCTGCGGGATGTCTACCGGATCCTGCTTCTGAAAAATGCAGGCCTTCATGCAGTCATTGCAGATGCGATGCCCCGTGCCCGCGGCCATCGGATTGTCAATAGTCACAACCGCAAGCGCACCAATCGGATGGCCGCTGCCTTTCAGCGCGTTCATCTCGGAAATCTTCTCGTCGAGAGGGCAGCCTGCGAGCGGCACGCCGAATACGCTCGATTTGAACGCCCCGCTTTTTTCTTTCAAACCGGTGGCGCAGCTATCCTTGCCCTGGTTGTGGCACTTGATGCAGTAGTGCGCCTGGTCCAGCGCGCCGGTCAGGTCCGTGCCCGGATCTGTCAGCTCAAAACCTTCGCGGTGCCGCCAGTGATCCTTGCTGAGTTCTAGCTGCACCAGACCGTCGTTTACCAGGGGCTGCACCGGCACGAGATGGTATGGGTCCAGCTTGTGCGGAACCTTGAACAGCACTCCTTTTCCGTGCTTTTCTTTGCCTTGCGGCGATAGCGTTGCCCAGGCTGCATAGCGCGCCGCAAGCTGCAAATGCTCGGCATGATTGGCCTCCGCGTCCAGCCAGCGCGCGACGTGATTGGCAAAGCTCAATTCCGTCAGTGGCTCCTCGAACAGTGCTTCCAGCTCGGCGCCAACGGCGTAGCCGTCAATTGCGCTCGCCGATTCAGCCGTCTGGCCGATCACGGCCTTCCTCTGAACAAAACGGCGCTTGACGGAATACAGCGGAGCCAGTTCCGTATGGCGGCTCTGCAGATGACGCAGTTCCGCCGTAATGCCGAAGAGCTCCCCGATGAAATCCTCTACATACGGCCCCAACTCGGTGATCAGCTCCGAACCCTGCTTGACATGCGCCGCGGGCGGGTTCTGACGAGCCTCTTCCAGGCGCGCACGGAGCGATGGCACCGCTTGTCCCAGGTACTCGAGGAACGCTGCGTCCAGCCTGACTAGCCCGTCGCGTTGGTACAGGTCAGGAAACGTGAATCCAAATGACAATGAGAGGCTTGCGCCTTCCCGCTCTTCGATATTTTTTTTCACAGCAGATCAGTCAAGACTGGCAGTCCGCGGAGCCCGGCGGCGAGGCCGCCAGACGGATGGAAGTGAGTTCCAGCAGTACTGTAGTCGGATTTGGCTAAGCAACCACTTCTTATTTTGACAGACCAATATGGGTGACGCAGGCCTAGCCGGGGTGCGGGCCCGAAAAAACAGCAGGTCTGAGACTTTTGTCAGTCACGCACCCGAATTCGCCTCGAAACAACCCCAGTTCGTACACGTCCAAGCCTGCAGAATGGCTCTACTGAGCAGGCTACAGTACTGGGCGCTTGCTTCCGCACTGGCCGGAGCGGTTGCACTTATCGGCTGTGGTCATTGGGTTTACTATGCCAGCGCGGAGCTTGGCCCCCCTCCGCCGCCGCTTGTTTACGGACCTATCGGTGCCGCCCCCGCCCCTGACTACGTCTGGACGGAAGGCTACTACCAATACTTCGAGGGAGGATGGGAATGGAGACCGGGCCGCTGGGTGCGGCCGCCACATAGAGGCGACATTTGGGTCAAGCCGTATTGGCAACGGGAAGGCAGCGGGTATCGGTTCCATCACGGGCATTGGCAGCACCCCCACTAGCACAACATAGACGTTTTGCGACCTGCCATAAGACTCACTCCGCTATCGTGAAGAAGGTGGATTTAGAGAAAACGATTCTGCGCAAAGTCGGCGAGGCGATTGGCCGGTTTAAGATGGTTCGCGCCGGGGATAGGGTTGCGGTCGGTGTCTCGGGCGGTAAGGACTCTTTGACCCTCCTCGAAGCGCTGCTGCAGTTGCAGAAGCGTGCTCCCATCGATTTTTCAGTTTGTGCGTTCACTATTGAGCAGGGTAAGTTCCTGGCTCCCATCAACCCCGTAGGCGAGTATTTGCGAGCGCGAGGGATCGATTGGACCTACGTCGAGGACGCTCCGTCGCTGGACCTGCTGACCGATCAACCCGATCACGGTTGCGATGTGTGCAGCAGGTTCCGGCGTCGCGCCGTATACGACGTGGCACGAAAGCTGGGCGCGAACGTAATCGCCTTCGGCCACACAGCGGACGATTTCTGCGAATCCTTTCTGCGCAATGCGATGTTCACCGGCAGAATCAGCGCTCTGCCGCCGGTAACATGGTCGCGCAAGCGCGAGTTCCGGCTCATCCGGCCGCTGGTTTACGTTACCGAGAACCTCACCCGGGCCTTCGCCGCCGGGCTCGGCGCGCCGGTCATACCGTGCGGCTGCTCGCAGAAGACAGGAACGGTTCGCCGCACCTTACGCGACATGTTTGCGGATATCGAAAAGGACTATCCCTTCCTCAAAGAGACCTTGCTTTCAGCCATGGGCCGCATTGAGACCGGCAGGCTGCTGGACACGCGTTTCCTGGACCTGGATAATGGCGGCGAGGAAGCGGGCTTCTTCGAGGAAGCCCAGGAATTTGTGACCATTCAGTCACACTGATCGGACCTCGGCTAAACTAGCAACTTCCCATGAGTGCGGAACTAATCGTCGTGAACGGTCCGCTGGCCGGGAAGCGGTGCAGCCTCGATGGAGGCGATATACTCGTCGGCCGTGCGCCAAGCGCGCAGATCGTTCTGAGTGACCCGGAGGTCGGCTGGCGCCACTGCCAGATACGGCGGCAAGGCGGACGATTCGTTGTAACCGATCTGCGAACCTCCCTTGGAACCTATGTGAACGGCATGCGCTCCTCTGAGCGCTGGCTCGAAGATCGCGATCAGGTTGGGATCGGCAAAACCGTTCTGGTGTTTCGTTCGGGCGAAGCAGTGGTAGAAGAGGCGGTTGCTCCGGCCGAAACCAAGCCCATGCTGCTTGCGGCCTGCTCGCTGGTCTTCATGTTCCGCGCCCTAGCGGGAAGCGTCAGCGAAGACCAAAGCAAGCTGCTGCGCGACCAGATACTGCGGGTTATTGGCGACCTCATGCCGGTGCAAGAAGGCATTGTCGCCTTGGGCTGCAGTGTGGCAGATCTCGCCGCACAGGCCGGCTCACAGTTCGAATCGGCCATCGCAGCCGTCTGTGAACAGGGAGCAATTGAGGATTCGAGAGCAGGCGTCATTGGAGTGCCGCTCTATATCCAAGGCCTGCTTGGGGGAGCGATTATCGTGCGCGTCCCGATGGAGGCAAGAACCAGCGGCGGCCATCTCGACACCCTGACTGCGATCGCCTCGCTTGCCTCCATCGGGTTCGAAGCGAACCAGGAAGTGGAAACGCTGAAGGCCGAGAACGCCCTGCTGCAGGAACAGATCGAGGCCAACACCGGCATCGTAGGCAACAGTGCCGCGATTCGGCGTCTTCTCGCGCTGGTGGAGCGCGTAGCACCCCGCGATACGACAGTTCTGATTACCGGCGAAAGCGGGACCGGCAAAGAACTCATCGCTCGAGCCCTTCATCAGAAAAGCCCGCGGCGGGAACGGCCCTTTGTCGCGGTGAACTGCGCCGCGCTGAGCGAGAGTCTCTTCGAGAGCGAATTGTTCGGCCATGAAAAGGGTGCTTTTACCGGCGCGGTCTCGCTCAAACATGGCCGTTTTGAGATCGCGCAGGGCGGTACGATTTTCCTCGATGAAATTGGAGAACTGGCGTTACCGTTGCAGGCAAAGCTGCTGCGGGTTCTGCAGCAGCGAGAGTTTGAACGTGTAGGCGGGACGCAGGCCCATCCCCTGGACATTCGCGTGATAGCGGCAACCAATCGCGATTTGGGCGAAGATGTGCGCGGCGGAAAGTTTCGCGAAGACCTTTTCCATCGCTTGAATGTAGTCACCCTGGAATCGCCTCCTCTGCGAGACCACAAGGAAGACATTCCGCTCCTGGCCCAATACTTCCTCCAACGCTCGTCCGAACGCTGCAAGCGCCACGTACGCGGCCTTTCGCCCGAGGCGGAGGAAGCCATCATGCAGTATTCTTGGCCCGGCAACGTGCGCGAACTCGAGAACGCCATGGAACGGGCCGTCGTTCTGGGCGTCTCCGAATCGGTCTTACTTGAGGAACTGCCGGAATCGCTGCTTGAGGCGGCGCCTCAACAGACAGCGGGCGCGAAGTACCACAAATCGGTAGGCGAGGCCAAGCGCGAGGCGATTCTCGACGCATATGTGCAAGGCGGCGGAGATTACAAACAGGCGGCGCGCCTGCTCGGGCTTCACCCGAATTACCTGCTGCGCCTTGTTCGCAACCTCGGATTGCGAGACGAGATCAACCGGCGCCTGCGAGGGCGTGAGAATGACTAGAGCTTTTAGCCGTCAGCTTTTAGCGGTCAGCTTTCAGCCGTCAGCAACGGGCGCGCTTGGGGCGCGTTGTGAGTGAGAGAAACTGCTTCGAAGCGCTGGCGGTAGTGGCACAGTGGGAGAAGGCTAGGCGCGGCAAGCTATGGTCGTCTTCACTTTGGTGCCGTTGTGCCCGCCCGTCAGCCTGACTTCGATGCGAGCGGTCGTGAGTTTGGTGGCAGGCGCTCCGAGTTCCCGGAGGGTCTGGTCTCCGCAGGA
>Ga0213872_10001927_pt1 | contig 12691 bp, 12 predicted proteins | sample VelepicomBERX_R2_FD_160071 | JGI IMG/M metagenome (GOLD analysis project Ga0213872, IMG submission 160071) | Rhizosphere microbial communities from Vellozia epidendroides in rupestrian grasslands, the National Park of Serra do Cipo, Brazil - RX_R2 | ecosystem: Host-associated > Plants > Roots >...
CCAACTCTGTCACCAAGTAATCCTCGGACGGCGGAATCCCATGGCGACCCAAGCCGCCAACAGCCTGACCATCAACCCGGGCGGCACCGTATCGTAGGCCGGCATGCCATCAGGCAGTTCCACGCCCAGGGGCTTGTCCTTCGTCATGGCGCACATCCGCGGTTGCGGCGCGGGTCCGGACAGGCGATCGCGGAAAATGCTCAGCCAATGGCCGGGGGTGAAGTCGACGAACATCGGCGCGCCGCAGCACTGCGCCACCACGCGGCGGGTCGGTGACTCCCGCCTGAGGCGATGTTCGTGCAAGTGATGGGCGCCGTGGACGATGTCCACCCGGTCCTTGCGGTACAGGCAATAATCCACGCCGCCATGGGCGTTCAAGACCCGGGGCGCGCCCGGACTCTGTTCGAATTGGCGTGCGGCCTTTCGGCAGCTTTGGCAAAAGCAGATCACGCTGTCGATCGGCTCTCCGGCCAGCTCGATCCTCGTCTCCCCGCACCGGCAGACCGCCGTGTTGGATGACTGCGCATGCGCCATTGGCTCTCTCCCACTCAGCAAAAGGCCGGCGTCCGAAGAGCGCCGGCCTTGCCGCATAACCGGTCAACCGGCGTTTACTGCTCCAGTTCCTTCACGATGCGGTCGGCGTGATAGACCTTGTCCAGCGCCTCCTTCAGCGCCCCGGTGCTGACCGAGACGGCGCGGTTGGTGCTGATGTCATAGCCGAAATCGCCGCCCAGCGACTGGATGTTGCCGTCGAAGATCAGCCCGACGACTTCACCCTTCTGATTGATCAAGGGCGAGCCGGAATTGCCGCCGATGATGTCGTTGGTGCTGGCGATGTCGAACACCTTGTTCAAATCCAGGCTGCCCTTGGCCGCCAGCCAGCTGGCCGGCAAGGCGAAGGGCGGGGCGCCGGTGGCGCGGGTGAAGGCGCCGCCGATATGGGTGAGGGGATCGACATGGCCCGAGGCCTGGTCATAGCCCTTGATCGAACCGTAGGAGATGCGCAGCGTGAAGGTGGCGTCGGGATAGACCGACGTGCCTTCCGCCTTGAAGCGCGCCTTGGCGATCTCGGCATGGGCCTTCTGCAGCGGCGCGTCGACATTGTCCTCGTAATCCTTGCGCACGGCGCGCAGATCCGGGTCGATCAGGCGGTAGAACACCAGCATCGGGTCGGTGTCGGCGGCGATGGTGGCCGGGTCGGCATCCAGCAGCGCCTTGCGCTTCTCGATATCGGCCAGCTTGCTGCCATCCACCAGCTCGTCGGCCAGCTGCTTGGGCGACTTGGCGCCGAACACCTTCTTCACGAAGGCGTCGTCGGGGCCGAGGTTCTCGCGCAGCTTGGTCAGGGTGAAGGTCAGGGTCGCCTTGTCGAGATCGGGATAGACCGGGGCTTCCGACAGCAGGCGCTGCTTCAGGGCCGGGAAGGCCGAGTCGGTGTATTCCGACAGGCGCTCGGCATTCGGCTTGCGGCTTTCCTCGGCGTGGCGGACCAGGCCGCGGGCGAAGCTGAAAAGGTCGGAGCGGAAGCCGTAGCCGGCCTCCATGAACACATAGCGGTCGCTCTTCGGACGGAAGTCGGCCATCACCTTGGCGATCTGCGCCACCGCCCCGTCATAGGCCGCCTTCAGCTTGGGATCGGAGGCGACTTTCTTGCTGAGCGCGGCTTCCTCCTTGGCGTGGTCGGGGACGATCCGGCTGTCGACCAGGGCGCGGAAATGGCCCTTGCGTGCCTTCAGGGAATTCTCGATGCCGAACAGCAGGTTGTTGGCGATGCGGGCATGTTCCGGGCTTTCCGCCGAGAACTGGGTCAGCATGCCGCGCATTTCCGAGCCATAAACCAGGAAGCGGGGCACCGCCACGTCGCGCTGATAGGCCAATTCGGCCACCGTGTCCTGGCGGTCGGTGTGGCCGGGATGGCCGACGGTGAACACCAGCTCGCCGTCCTTGGGCTCCCCCTTGGCGTAGGAGAAGTAATTGGCGCTGGTGTCGAGCGGCTTGCCGTCCTGATAGACGCGCAGATACGAGACGTCGAGGTCGAAGCGCGGGAATTCGAAATTGTCCGGATCGCCGCCGAAGAAGGCGATGTCCATCTCGGGGGCGAACACCAGCCGGACGTCCTGATAGCGGCGATACTTATAGAGGTCGTAGACGCCGCCCTGGTAGAGTTCCACCACGTCGCAGCGCAGATTGGCGTCGTCGCCCGAGCATTCCTTGGTGATGGCGGCCTTCTCGGCCTTCAGCGCGCTGGCGAAGGCGGCATCGGCCTTGCCGGTGGTCGCCGAGGTGATGCGGGAAGTCACGTCCGAGATGTCGACCAGCTGGTTGACCTCGATCTCGGGGCATTTGATCTCGTCTTCCTGCTTGACGGCGGTGTAGCCCGAGGCGACGAAATCCTTCTGCGCGGTCGACAGCTGCTCGATGCAGGAGTGGGCGCAGTGATGGTTGGTCTGGACCAGGCCCTGGGGCGAGACGAAGCTGGCCGAGCAACCGCCGGCCAGGCGCACCGAGGACAGGCGCGCCTTGTCGAGCCACGCTTGGTCGGCGGTGAAATTATAGGCCTTCTTGACCGCCTGGGTCGGGAAGTGGTCGAAGGTCCACATGCCTTCATCGGCATGCAGCATCAACGGGCCGGCCGCCGCAGCGGTGGCCAGGACGAGGGCAATACGACGCATCTTTCATCCTGTAGGTGATTGTGACACAAGGGACTTGCCCGAATGATGCCGTAAGAGGGCGGAAAGTCCAGGGAGAAGCATTGTGCGCTGCTTATATGCGGTCCTGATCGCCTGCGAGGCGCTGCTCTGGTCCGCCGGCGCGATCGCCGGCAATCCCGATCAGCTCGACCAGGCCAGGGTCGCCGACATGTACCAGACCCAGGCCGGGCAGCCCGCCAAGGATCAGCCCCCCGCGGCCAAGGTCGAGCCCGAACAGGAACTCAACACCCTTACCGGCGAGATCGACCGCGACAGCGACCGGCTCATGAAAATGCTGAGCGGCGTGGTCGAACCCTGGATGTGGTGGGTCGCCGCCGCCGTTTGGGTGGTGCTGGTGCTGCTGGCGGGCCGGCTGATCTCCTATGCCGTCTCGCGGCTGTTCCCGACCAGCGGAATCAGCTGGCTGGGCCGCGCCTTCCGCCTGCTCTGCTATCTGGTGTGCGGCCTGGTGGCGCTCTATTTCGTGCTGCATGGCTTCGGCGCCACGCTGCTGGCCGCGCCGGTGCTGCTGGTCGAGAGCAAGCTTCTGCTGCTGGCGGCGGCGTTCGGCGTCGCCGATCTGGCCCTGATGCTGGTCAATGTCGCCATCTATCGCTACATGACCGACCATGCCGGCCAGCCGATCGAGCGCAGCCCGCGGGTGCTGACCCTGCTGCCGCTGATGCGCAACATCGTCATGGTGACCCTGGGCGTGGTGCTGGCGCTGATGGTGCTGGGCCAGCTGGGCGTCAATATCGCGCCGCTGCTGGCCGGCGCCGGGGTGGTCGGCGTGGCGGTCGGCTTCGGCGCCCAGAAACTGGTACAGGACGTCATCACCGGCGCCTTCATGCTGTTCGAGAACACTTTGGCGATCGGCGAGACGGTGAAGATCGGCGACCATACCGGCACCGTCGAAGGCATGACCATCCGCACGCTCAGGATCCGCGACGGCAGCGGGCAATTGCACACCCTGCCGTTCAGCTCGGTGACCACCGTCATCAATATGAGCCGGGATTACGGCTTCTATCCTATCGAACTCAACATCTCCTACGAGTCCAGCATCGAGCGGGCGATGGAGGTGATCACCCGGACGGTGACCGAGATGCAGGAGGATCCGGCGTTGAAGCCCTATATCCTGGCGCCGGTCGAGATCTATGGCGTCGACCGGCTGTCCGAATGGGCGATGGTGCTGACCGGCGGCATCAAGACTCCGCCGCTGCAGCAGGCGGTGGTGGCGCGCGCCTTCAACCGCCGCATCAAGGAAGCCTTCGACCAGGCTGGGATCAAGTTCGGCCATCCGACCACCATGGTGAACCTGGTGCGGAGAAAGGAATGACGATGCGCCGGCTGACGGCTCCGCTCCTGATGCTTGCCGCTGCGGTAACCGGGGCGGAGGGCGCCCAGCTCGTCGTCCCGGACGCGGCACCCTGGGCGCAGGTGGCGCCGGACGGCACGCGCAGCGGCATCGCCGTCGAGATGGCGCGGACGCTTTCAGGCCGCGCCGGGATCGATCTCGATTTACGGCTGGCGCCGATCGGACGGCTTTACGCCCTGCTGGAGAAAGGCGTCGGGCAGTATGGCCTGGTACCCTGGCCGGGACCGGAGACCGGCCGGGTCGAAAAGCTCGGTGGGTTGCTCGATCTGCCGCTGATGGCCGTGGCGCGCGACGATGCGCCGCCGCCGACCATCGAGCGGCTTCGGCGGGCCGGCCGGATCGGCGTGCTGCGAGGCGCCGTCCCGATGTTTTCCACCGGCATCGCCGCAGGCCTCCCGTTCGAGGAGGTGCCCGACGCCCTGGCGGGATTGAAGATGGTGGGGGCGGGTCGGCTTGACGCCATGGTGATCAGCTCGTTCGTCCTGGATCGCCTGACGGAGCGACAGCGGGCCGACAATCATCTTGGCCGTCCCGAGTGGCTGGAGATGGCCCATATCGCACTGGTCGCCGCCCAAGACGCGGCTACCACGGAAGAAGGCCGGACACTGGAAAAAGCCTGGGACGCCGCGCGCCAGGACGGCACGCTGCTGGGGATCCTGGCCGGGCGCTGAGGCCTCAGGCCAGCAGCGCCAGCGCCGCCTCATGCGCCCGGGCGTCGCCGGCGGCGAGGATCCGCCCGTCGGATTCCAGGCCCAGCCGTCCGCCCTGCCAGTCGGTAACGATCCCGCCGGCGCCCTCGATCACCGGCACCAGGGCCAGATAGTCGTAAGGCTGCAGCGAGGCCTCCACCATCAGGTCGACGAAACCCGAGGCCAAGAGGCCGGCGGCATAGCAGTCGGCACCGTAGCGCGGCAGTTTGACCGCCTTCTTCAGCCGTTCCCAGGCGGCGATGTCGGCGCCGTGGAACATGTCAGGGGTGGTGGCGTAGAGCGCGGCCTTCGACAGATCGTCGCACGGACGGCACAGCACCCGCTGGCCGTTCAGCGTGGTCGGACGGCCCGAGGCGCCCAGCCAGCGTTCGGCGGTCACCGGCTGGTCGATCACCCCCAGCACCGGCTTGCCGAAATGCAGCAGGGCGATGAGGATGCCGAACGAGGGCTTTCCGGTGATGAAGGCCTTGGTGCCGTCGATCGGGTCAAGCACCCACACCCATTCGGAGTCGAGCCGCTCGGGTCCGTATTCCTCGCCCAGGATGCCGTGATCGGGCGCGTTCTGGGCGATCAGCTCGCGCATGATGGCCTCGGACTGGCGGTCGGCGATGGTGACGGGGCTGGAGTCCTTCTTGTCCTCCACATCGACCTTCTTGCGGAAATAGGACAGCACCACCGCGCCTGCCACATCGGCCATGCGGTTGGCAAGATCGACATATTCGGTCGGACAGAGCACCTCGGCATTCCCCCTGATGGTCAACTGTTATAGGGTGTCGCTCCCGCAACGAACAAAATCAAGCCCGGATCTGATGACCAAAAGCGCCGCTGAGAGTTCGATCGCCTTCCAGGGTGAACTGGGGGCCTATTCCCACCTCGCCTGCACGGTTCTTTTTCCCGAGATGACGCCGCTGCCCTGCGCCGGTTTCGAGGACGCTTTCGTCGCCGTCGAAGAAGGCCGCGCCCGCCTGGCGCTGATCCCGGTCGAGAATTCGGTGGCCGGCCGGGTCGCCGATATCCATCACCTGCTGCCGGCCTCGCGCCTGCATATCATCGGCGAGTTCTTCCTGCCGGTGAACCACCATCTGCTGGCGGTGAAGGGGGCGACGCTCGAGGATATCCGCGAGGTGCGCAGCCATGTCCACGCCATCGGTCAATGCCGCAAATTCCTGCGCCGGAACGGGCTGAAGGCGGTGGTCGCCGCCGATACCGCCGGCTCCGCCGCCGAGGTGGCGCGCAATGGTGACAAAAGCGTGGCCGCGATCGCCTCGGAACTGGCCGGGCGGATCTACGGTCTCGACAGTCTGGCCGCCAATATCGAGGATGCCGGTCACAACACTACCCGCTTCCTGGTCATGTCGCGCGAGGCCAAGCCGGTCGATCCGCTGATCGGCCCGGTGGTCACCAGCTTCGTCTTCCATGTGCGCAACGTCGCCGCTTCGCTCTACAAGGCGCTGGGCGGCTTCGCCACCAACGGGGTCAACATGACCAAGCTGGAAAGCTATCAGATCAACGGGGCCTTCACCGCGACCCAGTTCTATGCCGACATCGAGGGTCACCCGGAGCAGCAGAATGTCCGCCTCGCGCTCGAGGAGCTGAGCTTTTTCTCGCGCGAGGTGAGGATCCTCGGCGTTTATCCGGCGCATCCTTACCGGTTCAAGGCGCGCCTGTCGGTCGATTGATCCCGTAACGGGCGACGATCAGATCCACGGCGGCCTCGACCTGCCTGCGGACGCCGCCTTTTTCCATGTCGCGGCCGAACAGCTGGCTGGCGTGGCAATCGCCGGCCAGCATCGACAGGAACAGATTGGCCATCAGCGGCGCCTCGACCTCGTCCATCTTCATCAGGCCGCGGCGGGTCAGGGTGAGGAAATAGTCGGCCACCTTCTCGCGCGCGTAAGCCGGCCCGGCGGCATAGAAGGCCTCGCCGATCTCGGGCTGGCGCACCGATTCGGCCGCCACCACCCGGTACATCGCCAGCGCCTCGGGCATCAGGATCATGTCGACGAAGCTCTGCGCCAGGACGATCAGCGACTGGCGCAGATCGTCGACCCGGTCGGGCATCTTCAGGTGGCTGAACAGGGTTTCGGTGTGGCGGCGGATGATCGCCTCGAACAGCGCCCGCTTGCCTTCGAAATGCACATAGATGGTGGCTTTGGAGACCCCGGCGCGCGCGGCGACGGCATCCATGCTGGCAGCCTCGTAGCCGCTTTCCATGAAGATCTGCCGCGCGGCGGCGTAGATCTGTTCAGCCTTGCGGCTGCGCGAGCCGGTGGTGGAGCCGCTCACAGAGGGATCGGATAATTTTGATGCGAGCGAAATTCTTGTCGTTCCCTTCTACCAAAATCCACGGCGCCGCCGCCGAGCTGGTGCGCTCGACCATTTCATGCACGGCGGCCTCGTAGGCATCCCATTTGGCGCGGTTGCGCCAGTCCTCGTCGGTCAGCTTCCACTTCTTATAGGCGACGGAGTCGCGTTCCTGGAACCGTCTATACTGTTCTTCGGGCGTGATGTGCAGCCAGAACTTTGCCAGCACCATGCCGTGATGCAAGAGCTGATCTTCGAAGTTGTTGATCTCGGCGTAGGCGCGCTGCCATTCCTCGGGGCGGGCGAAGCCCTCGACCCGCTCCACCAGCACTCTGCCGTACCAGCTCCGGTCATAGATCAGCATATGGCCGGCGCGCGGCAGATGACGCCAGAACCGCCACAGATAATGATGCGCCCGTTCCTCGTCGGTGGGGGCGGCGACCGGCACCACCTGCCAGCGGCGCGCGTCGAGCCCGCCGACGACACGGCGGATGGCGCCGCCCTTGCCGGCGGCGTCCCACCCCTCGAACAGCACCACCGACGAGATGTCGCGCTGGCTCGCCTGGCGCGACAGGATGGCGAGATCGGCCCGGGCGGTCTGCAGCGCCTTCTCGTATCCCTTCACATCGAGCGTCTGGGACATGTCGAGATGGCTCAGCACCGTGGTCCGCAGCGCCGGGGTTTCGGCCGGTACGGCCTTGGGCGGCGGCGGGGCGGCCAGTTTGCGCTGCAGGCTGTCGCGCAGGATCCTCAGCACGGTCAGGGTGCGGTGGCGGCTGTCGCTGCCGTCGACGATGGTCCAGCGGCTGTGGCCTGACTCGGTGCGGCGAATGGCATGTTCGGCCGCGTCGATGAATTTGTCGTAGCGCTTCCAGTTGCGCCAGTCCTCCTTGCCCACCCGCCAGCTTTGCAACGGATCCGCCTCCAGCGCCTTCAGGCGCTTGCGCTGGCCCTTGCGGTCGAGATGCATCCAGAATTTCAGGATCATCGCCCCGTCATCGGCCAGCAGCCTCTCGAACACCGCGATGTGGTCGAGGCGGCGATCAAATTCGGCGATGTCGGTGCGGCGATAGACGCGGTCGAGCACCGGGCGGGAATACCAGCCCGACAGGAACAGCCCGATCTGCCCCTTTTTCGGCAGGTCGCGCCAATAGCGCCAGAAGGCCGGGCGCTCGCGCTCCTCTTGCGACGGCTCGTCATAGGCGCGGGTGACGATCCAGTGCGGATCGAGCCATTCATTGATAAGATTGACGGATTCCGACTTGCCGGCGCCGTCCACCCCGGCGAACAGGATCAGGACCGGAAAATCCGCCTGGCGCAGTTTCTCCTGCAGGTCGAGCAGTTCCAGCCGCAGCGGGCCGGCGGCTTCGTCGAACTCCTCGCGCGAGATCTTCGCGCCCACTTCGGCGGTCTCGAACATCGGATCAGAGTATGCCCCCTTCCATGCGTTTTCCAGGCCGCAACGCGGCCCCGCGCTGCCGACGGCCTTGATTGCAAAGGCAACATTGCTTGGCGCGGAAGCCTAGCCGGCTGGAAGCCGGCGCCCGGCGCCTGAGGGGCGCATATCATTGCCTCTGGATTGTTATTGCTGCTTGTGCAAAATTTTGCGCGCTTCGGAAGGTCGAAGGCTCATCGGGAGGTAAAAAGAATGACGGTTCGCGTTGCCATCAACGGTTTTGGTCGTATCGGGCGCCTGGTGTTCCGGGCCTTGGCCGAGAGTGGGCGAACCGACGTCACCGTGGTCGGCATCAACGATCTCGGCTCCCCCGAGGACAACGCCCATCTGCTGAAATACGACTCCGTGCACGGCGTCTTCCCCGGCGACATCAAGGTCGAGGGCGACAAGATGATCGTCAACAAGCTGCCGCCCATCAAGGTGACCGCCGAACGCGATCCGACCAAGCTGCCGTGGAAGGAGCTAGGCGTCGACGTGGCGCTGGAATGCACCGGCATCTTCACCGCGCGGGCCAAGGCGGCGCTGCATCTCGAAGCCGGCGCCAAGCGTGTGCTGGTCTCGGCCCCGGCCGACGGCGCCGACATCACCGTGGTCTATGGCGTCAACCACCACCTCCTGAAGCCCGAGCATCAGGTGATCTCGAACGGCTCGTGCACCACCAACTGCCTGGCTCCGGTCGCCAAGGTGCTGCATGACCTGGCCGGCATCAAGCATGGCTTCATGACCACCGTGCACTCGTACACCGGCGATCAGAACCTGGTCGACACCCTGCACAAGGACCGCCGCCGCGCGCGCGCCGGCGCCCTGTCGATGATCCCCAGCTCGACCGGTGCCGCCAAGGCCATCGGCCTGGTGATCCCCGAGCTGAACGGCAAGCTGGACGGCGTCTCGGTGCGCGTGCCGACCCCCAACGTGTCGATGATCGACCTGAAGGTGGTCACCAACCGCCCGGTGACCAAGGAGGAGATCAACGAGGCGATGGCCGCCGCCGCCAACGGCCCGCTGAAGGGCGTGCTGGCGGTCGAGAAGGAGGAGCTGGTCTCCGCCGACTTCAACCACAACCCGGCCTCGTCGACCTTCGACCTGACCCAGACCAAGGTGATCGACGGCACGCTGGTGCGCGTCCTGTCCTGGTACGACAATGAGTGGGGCTTCTCCAACCGCATGTCGGACGTCGCCAATCTCATCGGCAAGCTGGGCTGATCGGTCATGGCCGCGTTTGCGTCGCTGGACGAGGCCGCGGTCGCGGGCAAGCGGGTGGTGGTGCGCACCGACCTCAATGTCCCGACCAAGGACGGCGTCATCACCGACCTGACCCGCATCGAGCGGGCCGCCACCACCATCCGCGAGATCGCCGAGAAGGGCGGCCGCGTCGTGGTGCTGTGCCATTTCGGCCGTCCGAAGGGCGCCGAAGAGAGGTACAGCCAGCATTTCCTGGTCGAGCCGCTGGCGAAAGCCATCGGCCGGCCGGTCTCGTGGTCGGCCGACGTGGTCGGTGCGCAGGCGGTGGCGGCAACCCAGCTGCTGCCCAATGGCGGCGTGCTGCTGATGGAAAATGTCCGCTTCCATCCGGAAGAGGAGAAGAACGACCCGGTATTCGCCAAATCGCTGGCGGCGCTGGGCGATCTCTACGTCAATGACGCCTTCTCGGCGGCCCACCGCGCGCATGCCTCGACCGAGGGCATGGCCAGGCTGCTGCCGCGCTACGCCGGCCGCCTGATGCAGGCCGAGCTGGAAGCGCTGGGCAAGGCGCTGGAGCATCCGCAAAAGCCGGTGGCGGCGCTGGTGGGCGGCGCCAAGGTGTCGACCAAGCTGGATCTGCTGGGCAATCTGGTGGCCAAGGTCGACATGCTGATCATCGGCGGCGGCATGGCCAATACCTTCCTCTACGCCCAGGGGCACGAGGTCGGCAAATCCCTGTGCGAGCGCGACCTCGCCGACACGGCGCGGCAGATCCTCGACAAGGCCACGGCGGCCGGCTGCGAGATCGTCCTGCCGAGCGACGCGGTGGTGGCCGGCGCGTTTGCCGAACACGCTCCGTCCAAGGTGGTGCCGGTGACCGCGGTGCCGGCCGATCAGATGATCCTGGATGCCGGCCCGGCCAGCGCGGCGGATGTCGCTAAGCGTCTGGAAGGCTGCAAGACCCTGGTGTGGAACGGTCCGCTGGGCGCCTTTGAAATCGAGCCTTTCGACGCCGCCACCAATCTGGTGGCCAAGGCGGCGGCGGCGCTCACCGAAAAGGGCTCGCTGCTGACCGTGGCGGGCGGCGGCGACACGGTTTCGGCCCTGGCGCATGCCGGCGTCGAGGACAAGTTCTCCTATATTTCCACGGCCGGCGGGGCGTTCCTCGAATGGCTGGAAGGAAAGGAGCTTCCCGGGGTGAAAGCGCTCGCCTCGTAAGGTCTTATTAAGCTCTCCCCGGTCATGATCGGGGCGGGTTAAATGGGGAAGTAAGATGGCGGACCAGGGCGGCGTATCCAGAGTTGCGGGAGGCATGGTTCCGGGTCTTTCCGGCCAGCGTCCGGTCGATGGATCGCAGTCCCGGTCCGCCGTTTCCATTTCCGGCACCGCCGGTCAAGGCGTCGGCCGCCGCGAGACTCCCAACAGCGGGAGCCGCAACCTCGTCAATTTCGAAGGCAAGGTCCTGAACCGCACGGCCCCGCGCGGTACGTATCTGAACATCGTCGTTTAACCGTCATCCCCGCGAAGGCGGGGACCCAGACGCAGAGCCGCGTCCGCGGCGACATGACTATTGATCCGCGCCCCGCCTTCGTGGGCATGACGATCAATCCAATCCGACCAGACTGCGCGCGAACGCCTGCGCCTCGAACGGCCTGAGATCATCCGCGCCTTCGCCGACGCCGATCGCATGGACCGGCAGGCCGAATTTCTCGGCCAGCGCCACCACCACGCCGCCGCGCGCGGTACCGTCCAGCTTGGTCATCACCAGGCCGGTGACCTGGGTCAGCTCCTTGAAGATCTCGACCTGGGCATGGGCGTTCTGGCCCACCGTGCTGTCGAGCACCAGCAGCACGTCGTGCGGCGCCGACGGGTCCTGCTTCTTCAGCACGCGCACCATCTTCTGCAGCTCGGCCATCAAATCGGCCTTGTTCTGCAACCGGCCGGCAGTGTCGATCAGCAGCAGGTCGTCCCCGCGCTTGGCCGCTTCCGACAGGGCGTCGAAGGCCAGGCCCGCCGCGTCGGCGCCCTGTTCGCGGGCGACCACCGGGCAGCCGGTGCGCTCGCCCCACACTTTCAACTGCTCGACGGCGGCGGCGCGGAAGGTGTCGGCGGCGGCCATGGTCACCTTGAGGCCCTGGCCGCGGTAATATTTGGCCAGCTTGCCGATGGTGGTGGTCTTGCCGCTGCCATTGACGCCGACCATCAGCACCACATGCGGCTTCCTCGCCGGGTCGAGCGCCAGCGGCTTGGCGACGGGGGCCAGGATGGCGGAGATTTCCTCGGCCAGCGCCTGCTTGATCTCGTCCGGGCTGATTTCCTGGTCGAAACGGTTCTTGGCCAGCCTGGCGGTTACCTTGGTGGCCGTCGAGACGCCGAGATCGGCGGCGATCAGCAGTTCCTCCAGCTCCTCCAGCGCCTGCGCGTCGAGCTTGCGCTTGGTGAACAGATCGCCGATGCCCTGGGCCAGGCGCGACGAGGAGCGGCTGAGGCCGGCCTTGATGCGGCCCAGCCAGCCCAATTTGCTTTCTTCACTCACGCTGCGATGGTTCCGATCAGATGGCTGTCGTCCTGGCCGGTGAGGCGGACGCGGTGGATGCTGCCGGCCTCGGCCGGACGGTCCAGGCGGATCGGCAGATAATGCTCGCAATGGCCGGCATTGTCCTGCTCGATCAGCACGCTGGCGTGCGAGCCCAGGCGGGCGGCGCGGAAGGCGGCCATCGACTCGGCACCCTTGGCGCGCAGCCGCGCCGCGCGCTCCTTGATGGCCGGGCCATGCACCTGCGGCATGCGCGCCGCCGGGGTGCCCGGACGCACCGAATAGGGAAAGACGTGCAGATGGGTCAGCCCGACCTCGTCGACCAGGGCCAGCGATTGCTGGAACATCTCCTCGGTCTCGGTGGGGAAGCCGGCGATGATGTCTGCGCCCAAGGCGAGGTCCGGACGCAAGCTGCGCAAGCGCCGCGCCAGCTTGATC